>Ga0209643_1001037_pt1 | contig 31007 bp, 24 predicted proteins | sample AutmiccBRH37_all_FD_187383 | JGI IMG/M metagenome (GOLD analysis project Ga0209643, IMG submission 187383) | Deep subsurface microbial communities from Mt. Terri, Switzerland - Autotrophic microbial communities BRH/37_all (SPAdes) (version 2) | ecosystem: Environmental > Aquatic > Deep...
ACTGCGGCGCAAGGGTGTCAACGCACAAGCCAATCTCGATGATGCGCGCGCCCAGCTCGACGTTGCAAAATCCAACTACGACAGCATTCAGGCGACCATCGACAAGAAGGCGATCTCGGCGCGCTTCAGCGGCAAGCTCGGTATCGCGCGTGTCGATGTAGGCGAATATATCGAGCCCGGCACGGTTGTCGTGACCTTGCAGGACATCAGCCGCATCAAGGTGGATTTCACCGTTCCTGAACAGGAGGCCGGGCTGATCGAGGTCGGGCGCCGCGTGCGCTTCGGCGAGACGTTCGACGACTTGGCGTTCGAGGGATCGATCACCGGCATCGATCCAAAGGTCGAACCGGAGACCCGCCTCGTCATGGTGCAGGCCGAGGTCGACAATTCATCGGGGCGCATTCAGCCCGGACAGTTCCTGCGCGTGCGCGTCGACTTGCCGACCCAGGAAGGTGTCATCGCCGTTCCGCAGGGCGCGGTCATCCCCAGCCTTTACGGCGACTATGTCTACGTCGTTGAAAAGGCGCCCGCGGACGACGCTGCGGCGAACAAAAAGAAGGACGATGCGGATGCCAAGCTCAAGCTGGTCGCGCGTCAGACCTTCGTGAAGGTCGGGCGCCGGTCGGGCGACATGATCCAGATTCAATCCGGGCTGAAGGCGGGCGATGAGATCGTCACTTCGGGCCAGAACAAGCTGCACCCAGGCTCGTTTCTTGCCATCGACAACAGCGTCGACAGCGCGATCGGGAACGCGGGTGGCGCCGGAGACATGAAGTGAACCTCTCGGAGTTCTTCATCCGGCGGCCGGTCGTCACGATCGTCCTGAGCGCAATGATCCTGCTGCTCGGGATCATGGGCGCCGTCAATCTGTCGGTGCGCCAGTATCCCAAGCTCGACGACACCGTCATCACGGTCACGACGACCTATCCCGGCGCCAGCGCCGATCTGATGCAGGGCTTCATCACGACGCCGATCGCGCAAGCGGTCTCCAGCACGGAGAACGTCGACTATGTGACATCGAGCAGCGCGCAGAGCGTGAGCACGGTCAGCGTTCACATGCGGCTCGGCTCAAACCCGAGCAACGCGCTCACGGAGGTCCTCACCAAGGTCCAGACCGTGCGCAGTCAGTTGCCGACGGATGCCGAAGATCCGATCATCCAGAAGGGCACGGGCCAGAATATCGCGCTGCTTTATTTCGCGTTTCTGAGCGACAGCCGCACGCCTCAGCAGCTCACCGAATATCTCACCCGCGTCATCCAGCCGCGCATGGCGACGGTACCCGGCGTCGCCAACGCCGAGGTTCTCGGTGCAAAGCCCTTTGCGATGCGCATCTGGCTCGATCCGCTGCGGATGGCCTCGCGCGGCGTGACCGCCCTTGATGTCGCCGAGGCGGTGCGTGCGAGCAATTTCCTCGCCGCCCCCGGGCGCATCGAAAACGAAATCTACGCCCTCTACGCTGAAACCGACACGACGATCAAGACTCCGGAGCTGATGGGCGCACTGCCCATTCGGGGTTCGGGCAACGACATTGTGCGCCTGCGCGACGTGACGCGCGTCGAGCTCGGCGTGAAGAACTACGACAGCTCGCTGCTCTTTCAGGGGCGCACCGTCGTGGGGCTCGGCGTCTTCCCGACTCCCGAGGCCAATCCGCTCGATGTCGCGCGCGCCACCAACGCCGAGATCAAGCAGATCGCGCAGGATCTGCCGCAAGGGATTTCCGTGGAGTCCGCGTTCGACAATACGGTCTTCATCGAGGCCTCGATCGACGAAGTGTTCAAGACGCTCGGCGAAGCGGTCGTCATCGTGGTGATCGTGATCCTGGTATTCCTGGGATCGTTCCGCTCGGTGGTGATCCCGATCGCGACCATCCCGCTCTCGCTGATCGGGGTGTGCGTGATCCTGCTCGCGCTCGGCTATTCCATCAACCTTCTCACACTTCTTGCCATGGTGCTGGCGATCGGCCTGGTGGTGGATGACGCCATCGTCGTTGTCGAAAACGTGCATCGTCATATCGAGCTGGGACGAACGCCGCTCGACGCCGCGATCGAGGGTATGCGTGAAATCTTCGTCCCGGTGATCGCCATGACCACCACGCTCGCCGCGGTGTATGCGCCGCTCGGCTTCACGCAGGGCCTGACCGGCGCGCTGTTTCGCGAGTTCGCCTTCACACTTGCCGGGTCGGTGATCATATCGGGGCTCATCGCCGTGACCCTTTCGCCGATGATGGCCGCGCGCCTTCTCAAGCCGGCACACGAGGGCGCGCAGCAGGGAATTGCCGCACGCATCGATCGTGCATTCGAAGGATTTTCGCGCCGCTACTACAATCTGCTGCATCGGGTTCTGGATTTCAGGATCACGCTGGTGGCGCTGGTCGGTGTATTGCTCGGAACCACATTGTTCCTGTTCATGAACACGCCCGCCGAGCTCGCGCCGGAGGAGGATCAGGGCGCCCTGATTTCGATCCTTGCCGGACCGCGCTACGCATCGCCGGCCTATATGGAGCGCTATGTCCATGACATTCGCGCCAAGGTCGGCACGATCGAGGGCCTTCAGGGAACCTTCCTCGCCGCGGGCCTCGACTCGGTCAACTCCGGATTCGGATTCTGGCGCCTCAAGCCCTGGGACGATCGCAAGAGCAGCGCCAAGCAGATACAGGAGATCATCACCGAGCGCCTCGGTGGTGTCGCCGGTCTCGAAGCATTTGTCTTCAGCCTGCCTTCGCTTCCCGGCTCCGGCAGCGGCCCGCCGGTCAGCATCACCGTGCGCACGATCGGCACGCCGGCCGAGGCCTGGGAGATGGCGGAAAAAATCCGCACCGACGCGATGGCGAGCGGGCGATTTATTTTCCTGCAGAATACCGTCAACTACGATCTCCCGCGCCTCAAGATCAAGATCGACCGCGACCGGGCAGCGGCGCTCGGCGTGAAGATTTCCGACATCGGCTCCTCTCTCAGCCTTCTGCTCTCGAACGGATACATCTCGCGCTTTGACGTGGAGAACCGCAGCTACGACATCGTACCCCAGGCGGGCACAGGCGACCGCCTCAATCCCGAGGACCTCGCGCGCTATTACGTGCGCAGCGCCAGCGGTGACATGGTACCCTTGTCGGTCGTGACGACGGTCGAGACCTATGCGGGTCCCGCCTCGATCGAACAGTTCAACCAGCTCAACTCCGCCACGCTGCAGGGCGCCGCGATGCCCAACGTCACCAACGCGCAGGCGCTTCAGGAGCTTAAAGATCTCGCCGCGAAGAATTTGACGGACGGCTTCTTCACCGACTTCTCCGGCGAGTCGCGCCTGCTGCAGCAAGAAGGCAGCTCGACCGCCATCGCGTTCGGGCTGGCCGTCATCGTGATCTACCTCGTGCTTGCCGCGCAGTTCGAAAGCTTCCGCGATCCGTTCATCATCATGATGGCGGTGCCGCTGTCGATCTTCGGCGCGATCATCCCGCTCAATCTCGGGGCAAGCTTCCAGCTCACCGGCGCGAGCCTGAATATCTACACCCAGGTCGGCATGATTACGCTGATTGGCCTCATTACCAAGCACGGCATTCTGCTGGTCGAGTTCGCGAATGAGCGGCGCCAGAGCGGCATGTCGCGCCGCGCGGCAATCGAGGAGGCGGCTCGGGTGCGCCTTCGCCCGATCCTGATGACCACCGCGGCGATGGTGCTCGCGGTCGTCCCGCTCATCACGGCGAGCGGCGCAGGCGCCGCGGCGCGCTTCTCGATGGGCCTCGTCATCGCCTCAGGTATGTCGGTCGGCACGCTGTTCACGCTTTTCGTGGTGCCGACTTTCTACACCTTCCTCTCGCCGGCCGAGTGGCGTCCGCGTGTCGCCGGCCAGGTCGTCGAACCGCATGCGCGCGACAATCTTTCCGGCCAGCCGGCTGAGTGATTCGCCGCGCTGCAGAAAATAATTTGTCCTCAAGCTTGTCTGCTCTGGAACAATTGTTACGCTTCATGCGCTTAACGTTTGTGCCGGTAGCCGTTCGCGGGTTGGTCTGACGGCGCGACACGATGGGGGGTATTTATGACATCTCGCTTAAGCATCGTCGCGGCTGCACTCACGCTGGCGGCGTGGCCGCTGACCGGCGCGCACGCACAGACGCCGACTCCGCTCGGACCGTGGCAGTTTTCCGCCGGCGAGGTGCTCGCACCCTACGGCGAGGATGCCCCCACCTGGCGTGTGATCGTCGGGCCCGGCGTAGTTTTCCGGCCCGAGTACGAAGGCTCGGACAACTACAATCTGAGCCCCAGCGCGACCATCAACGTGCGCTACAAGAGCCGGCTTTTCCTGTCGACGGGCGAGGGCTTGGGCTACGATTTCTTTCGCGGGCCGAACCATCGTATTGGCGCGGCGCTCGCCTACGACACCGGGCGGAACGACGATGTCGACGGCATTTACGGAATGGGTGGCGTCGATCCAGCGCCCCAGGTCCGCGTGTTCGCCGACTACGTGCTGCGCCCCGAGGTGTTCGGCTACGAGATCCCCTTCATCCTCTCGATGGATGCGCGCTACACGATCCGCGACGACGACGGCGTGACCGCCAGCATCTCTGCTTATTTCCCGGTGGCAGGCAGCAAGGAGAAGCGCTACTTCGTCTTCCTCGGCGGCGCGGTCGCCGCGGGCGACGCGCATGCACTCGGTACGTATTTCAGCGTGACACCGGCCCAGTCGGCGTCGAGCGGCCTTCCCGTCTACCACGCGGACGCCGGACTGCGCAGCGCAAATGTCGGCGTCAACAGCGGCTTCTTCCTGTCCGACCACTGGCTTGTGACCGGAACGACCGGCGCCAAGTGGATGATCGGCGACGTGCAGGACAGCCCCGTCGTGCAGGAACAGTGGCAGTTCCTCGCCAACATCTCGATCGGCTATCTGTTCTAGCGCAGCATGCTAGAGTGCGGGCCTCCTGCTTTCGCGCGAAAGTGTCCGCATGCCCGCACTTCCCACTTTCTTCATCCCCCATGGCGGTGGCCCGTGCTTCTTCATGGAGTGGACGCACCCCTCGCCCAATCCGTGGCCGGGGCTCGAAGCCTGGCTGCGCGCCCTGCCCGGCGCCGTCGGCACACGGCCGCGTGCGATCCTCGTCATTTCGGCGCACTGGGAGGCGCAGGACGTCACCGTCAACATGCAGAGCGCGCCACCGCTTTATTTCGACTACTATAATTTTCCCAAGCACACCTACGCCCTTGAGTATCCAGTCCCCGGCGCCCCCGAACTCGGCACGGAGGTCGCGGCCCTGCTCGGGGCGGCGGGCTTTGCGGTCGCACAGGAACACGAGCGCGGACTCGATCACGGCGTGTTCGTTCCCTTCTTGCTGATCAATCCGGCGGCTGACATCCCGATCCTCGAAGTCTCCCTGCGCCGCGATCTTGATCCGGCCGCGCATATCGCGATCGGCGCCGCGCTGGCACCTTTGCGCGAGCAGGGTGTGCTGATCGTGGGGAGCGGCTCCAGCTATCACAATTTGCGCAATATGTCGTTTGCCAATGAGCCGGCCGAGGGCACGACCGCGTTCGACGCCTGGCTGACAGAAACGGTGTGTACGGACGATCCAGCGCTTCGAAATCGCGCGCTGATCGGCTGGCAGGAAGCGCCGGCGGCCCGCATCGCGCATCCACGTGAGGAGCATCTCATGCCTCTGATGGTGGTGGCCGGCGCCGCCGCTCAGGATGTCGGCAGGCGCACCTTTTCCGGGCGGGCGCTCGGGTTCGATATTTCCGGCTTCCAGTTCGGCGCGAGCGTTTGCTGAGCGATGATGGAGCCCACCCGCATTGCGGTGGCAGGCTGCGGGGTCGCGGGACTTGCGGCCGCACTGTTCCTCACCCGGGATGGACACCACGTGACGGTGTTCGACCAGCTCGGCGCGCCGGCGCCGCTCGGCTCGGGGTTGTTGCTGCAACCCGCAGGTCTTGCCGTCATTGAGGAACTGGGACTGACGGATACGATCGGCGCTCTCGGCCAGCGGATCGATGCGCTGCACGGCCGCGCCATGCCGTCGGATCGCGTCGTGCTCGATGTGCGCTACAGCGCGCTCGGCGCCGACACACATGCCATCGCGATCCATCGCGCGGCACTCTTCCACACATTGTTGCGCGCGGCCGAGCAGAGGGGCATCACGATCGAGACCGGTTGCGGGGTCGAGGCGAGCGACGCGCGGTCCGGGGGGCGGATCGACCTTCTGTGCGAGCGCGGGCGGCGCTTCGGTCCGTTCGATTTGATCGTCGACGCACTCGGCATCAAATCGCCGCTCGCGGCGATGGACGGCGGGTGGCTGCCCTTCGGCGCGCTGTGGGCGAATGTCGAATGGCCGGCAGATGCCACGGTCTCGCCCCACGCGCTCACCCAACGCTACCGGCACGCATCGCAGATGGCCGGCATCCTCCCGATCGGGCGGCCACATGGCGACGCACCGAACACCTGCGCGTTTTTCTGGAGCCTGCGCGCCCACGACTTCGATACGTGGCGCGCGCAACCGCTGGACGCGTGGCGCGACGACGTCGCGGCGCTGTGGCCCGAAGCCGCCGCGCTGGTCGCCGGGTGCCGCAACCACAAGGAATTCGTCTTCGCGCGCTATCGTCACCGCACCTTGCGGCGGCCCTATGCGCCGGGGATCGTTCATATCGGCGACGCCGCCCATGCCACCAGTCCCCAGCTTGGGCAGGGCGCGAACATGGCGCTGCTTGATGCCTCCGCGCTCGCATCGGCGCTGCGCGAAACCCGCGCGCCCGACGTTGCGGCACGGGCCTATGCGCGGACGCGGGAGCGCCATATTCGCCTCTATCAGGCCCTGAGTTACGCGCTGACACCGCTGTACCAGTCCGACAGCACCCTCGCGCCGCTGTTGCGGGATCGCCTTTTTGCACCCTTGGCACGGATCTGGCCGATGCCTGCGGTCTTGGCAGCCCTGGTTTCGGGCTCTATAGGTTTGTCCGGCCCGTCGCGTCCGAGGCGCTCGTCCCGCGTGGTCCGCGGCGATGCCCCGTTATCCCAACACTAGCCCATACAGGGCCAACCCAGGCGCCATGCAGACCACTTTCACGCCCGAGCAACTGGAAGACCCGCAGACGAGGACAGCCGACGCGATCCTGCGCAGCTGTGTGCATTGCGGGTTCTGCACCGCCACCTGTCCGACCTACCTGACGCTGGGCGATGAACTCGACAGTCCGCGGGGACGCATCTACCTGATCAAGGAGATGCTGGAGGAGGGCGGGCCCGCACCGGAGCCCGTGGTCGAGCACCTCGACCGGTGCCTCTCGTGCCTTTCATGTATGACGACCTGTCCCTCCGGGGTCGACTACATGCACCTGATTGATTACGCGCGCGCCCACGTCGAGGAGACCTACCAGCGTCCGCTGTTCGACCGGCTCTACCGGGCGTTTCTGGGTGCGGTACTCCCTCGCCCTACCCTGTTCCGCCTGACGCTGCGTATGGCCGCGCTCGCCCGCCCGTTCAAACGACTTTTTCCGGCACTCCTGCGGCCCGCCTTCGATCTCGCACCCAAAAATCTGCCCGCCCCGAGCATGGCCGACCGCCCCGGCGTGTTCCCGGCGGAGGGCGCGCGAACGAAGCGGGTAGTGCTGCTGTCCGGATGCGCCCAGCCCGCTATCGAACCCTCGATCAACGCGGCAACCATCCGCCTCCTCAACCGCCTCGGCGTCGAGGTGGTGGTGGCGAAAGGCGCCGGCTGCTGCGGGGCACTCAACCATCATCTGGGCCAACACGGCGCGTTCAACCAGGCCGCGCAACGCAACATCACGGCCTGGCTGGCCGAAACCGAGACCGACGGGCTCGACGCGATCATCGTCAATGCATCGGGCTGCGGCACCGTCATCAAGGACTACGGCTTTATCTTCCGCAATGACCCGCAATGGGCCGAACGCGCGCAGACCGTCTCGGCGCTGACCCTCGACATCTCGCAGTTCCTGACCGGATTTGAGATCGAGCCCGTGCGGCAGACCGGCCAGCGGGTCGCCTACCACTCCGCCTGTTCGATGCAGCACGGCCAGCGCATCACTGCGCCGCCCAAACAGCTGCTCGCCGCAGCCGGCTTCGACGTCCGCGAAATCCCCGAAGGTCATCTATGCTGCGGCTCGGCGGGCACATACAATCTCATGCAGCCCGCCATAGCTGGTACATTACGAGAACGAAAGCTCGCAAATATTGTAGCAACACAACCTCAGGCGGTGGCAACCGGGAACATCGGTTGCATCACGCAGCTGCGCGCAGGCGCCACCGTTCCAGTTCTTCACACCGTCGAGTTGCTGGATTGGGTCAGCGGAGGGCCGACGCCGCCGGCCCTTGAGAATGCGCTGGATTTTTGAGGGGGTGAACCCGGCACTTAGCGTGCCGGGGGACCAGATTTAGGCGCCGGTCCAGGACCGGGCGCGGCCGACGTCCAGATGGACGAAATTGGAGCGCGGATAATACCCGACCCCACCGACGGAAAGGGAGAGGGCCAGCCGCTGCACATATTGCAGCTCGACACCTGAGCAGCGCACATCGATTGCCTTGCCCGCCATATGCAGGCTCTTGGCCGCGACCCCATCGCTGTTCGCGTGGAGCATCGCGTTGGTCTTGGGCGAGCGATAGCCCGAAATCACCTGAAACGGCTTCTTGGTCTCAAGGCCAAGCTGCATCTCGTGGAGATAATCGAGAAGCGCGGGATTGATCGTGTGCACGTCCCCGGTGCGATAATCGCGCAGGATCTGGTTCACAGCCGTGAGGGCCTCGGGAATATATTGTTCGTTCGCCCAATAGGCGACTTGCAACCATTCGCCGGTATGCACGTTCTCAAAGGACAGAACGCGCGGCTTCTTGAAGTGGAGGGTCCGCGCAAACGCGGGATTGACCGTGGTTGCCGCTGCAACCGCGCATGCCCCCGCTACAAATTGACGACGGCCAAGTGGCTTCTTCATCTTCGCGCACCTCGTCTTAGACGCACTGATTGAACCGTGTCCCCAAGCGCTTAGCAACTATTGCTTTGCGCTAACCTTAACCCGCAGCCATTTTCGAGGCAAAGATTTTTAACAAGCTTCAGCAGATTTTTCAGTCAATTGAGAGACTTGGCGCAAGTTGAGGCAAATTATTGCCGCTATGTGCAGCTGAAATTTAAGAATTGCGACACTTGCGTGACAAGTGGGGCACTCCGTCGCGTAAGACGGGCGGTCCACCCTGATTCGCGGTGCCAGACACGAAAAACCCGGCCGCGCGAGGAGAGCTTCGCGCGGCCGGGCGTTGCAGGATCACCTGGACATGATCTCAGCCGAGACGCACATACTCGTATTCGACCGGCAGATTATTGATGCCGCGATCCGGCGGCGCGATCCAGGCCGCCATTTTACCTGGCTCCGTGACCCGCTGCATGAGACTGCGCACGTGAGCGCGGTCATCGGCATTGGGTAACCAACCCGGCAGCCCGCGCTCGTACTCCTCGCGCGATATCAGGCGCCCCTGCGGATCGGTCGGCACGTTCGCCCAGGCACCGATGTTGCGATGGAACCGCTCGGAGGGCAGCCGCAGACGGAAGTCGACGCCGGCCCGCTCGATCAGCTTGTTCCAACGCGCGAGCCCGATGCCGCAATCCTTGGTGTATGCGTCGCGCGTGATGAGATTCATCGCATTGCGCATCGCCACGTCTTCGCTCCGTATACCTCCCTGTTCGTCCGGCAGCTCCATCGTGCACACTGTGTCCACTTCACGGTGATCGGCATAGGTCGCTTCGTCGGGACGTCCCTTGATACCTTGCGCGAAATACGTTGCGGCGTTGGAGGAGGCTTCCGAGCCGAACAGATCGAGTGCCGAGCTGTACCAGAAGTTCATATATTTCTGGAGCGTGGGGAGATCGATCGCCCCGAAATTTCGCACTTCCTGGGGATCGACCGTATCAAGCTCCTTCATCACTTCGAGCGTGCGCCGCACGACGCGCCCGATGCCGGTCTCTCCGACAAACATGTGATGCGCTTCTTCGGTCAACATGAAGCGGCAGGTGCGCGCCAAGGGATCGAATGCCGACTCCGCCAGGCTCTTGAGCTGATACTTACCGTCGCGGTCGGTGAAGTAAGTAAACATGAAAAATGACAGCCAGTCGTCAATCGGCTCGTTGAACGTACCGAGGATGCGCGGCTTGTCGACATCGCCCGAATGGCGCGACAACAGTTCTTCAGCTTCCTCGCGGCCGTTGCGGCCGAAATAGGCGTGCAGCAGATACACCATCGCCCACAGATGGCGACCTTCCTCGACGTTCACCTGAAACAGATTGCGCAGATCGTAAAGCGAGGGCGCGCTGTGACCCAGCATGCGCTGCTGCTCGACGGAGGCCGGCTCGGTGTCGCCTTGCGTCACGATGATGCGCTGGAACGACGAGCGCAATTCGCCCGGCACCTGCTGCCACACCGGCTGACCCAGATAATCGCCAAAGCCGATGGTACGATCCTGCTCGCGTTCGGCAAGAAAGATGCCCCAGCGATAATCTGGCATTTTGACCGCGCCATAGCTCGCCCAGCCGCGTGCGTCGACGCCGACGGCCGTGCGCAGATAAACGTCCTTGGTCTGAAAATCAGTCGGCCCCATTTCCTTCCACCAGGACAGGAAATGCGGCTGCCAATGCTCAAGCGCGCGCTGAAGCGTGCGGTCGGTTCCCAGATCGACGTTATTGGGAATGAGTTCTTGATAGTCGATGCTCATGACGAACTCCAAATCAAAGAGGGGCTAGACGCGATGCCAGTCGAACGACGCGCGCGCGCCGGTACCAAATTTCTTGAGGGCGCCTTCCGGGCCCACCGCATTCGGGCGAATGAAAATCCAGTTCTGCCACGCCGACAGCCGGCCGAAGACCCGTGTCAGCATGGTCTCGCGGCCCGAAAAGCGCAGATTGGCTTCCATTCCGGTCAGCGCGTCCGGCGACAGGCTCGCGCGCTCCTCAATCGCCAGACGGATCTCATCCGCCCAGTCGATATCGTCCGGAGTGAGTGTGACAAGCCCGGCTGCGCGGGCGGCGGCCGCATCGAGCGGCTTGCCGATCAACGCGCGAGCGGCCTCGACAGGCGCTTCGTCTTCCGAAAAATGAGTTGCGAGGCGGCTAAGATCGTTGACCTCCGCAAGCACGCCGAAATTGATGCGAGAGAGGGAAATCTTCGGGCCTTCGCCTTCGGGGAGCTCGAGCATGTAGCTGCGATCCGCGGCAAGCGCAAACTCCAGGAACAATCCATTGAAGCAGGATGCCTCATCGATGATCGCGAACATCGTCCGCGAGGTCACGTCGAGGCGTGCCAACGTGCGCTCAAGCATGTTGAGCGTCTCGCGCACGAACCAGTTCGATGTATTGTCGAGCAGCGCTTCTTCCGCTGCGGCGAGAAATTGCGCGTCGCCGCGCGTCTTGAAGAGCCACAGACCGATCTCGAGTTCGTTGGTGCGAAGCTCCAGAATCGCATCGTCAAGCTCGCGCGCGAATTGCAACGGCCACCAGTTCGCGCCGGCGGCGAGGATGTCGTCGATGGCGGAAGCAGGCGCGGCCTTAGGCGCGTTGAGAACGATCGTGGCAACGCGCTCGGCGCGGTCGATTTCGACATCTACCGTTTCGTAATGGAGGCCGCTGGCGTCAATGCGCTTTTTGAGCGGCGTCAGCTTGATGCCCTTGGTGTCCGCCGGCCGATCGCTCGCTTTCGCGAGTGCCGATGCACGCGCCTTGATGTGCCCGGCAAATTCCTGCGGCTTCACGTGATCGTCGATCAGCTTCCACTCCTTCGCCCGCTCCGCACGCACCCCTTCGGAGGCAGTGCAGAAAATGTCGGCGAGGTCGCGGCGTACCTTGCGTTTGTCGGTGACGCGCGTGAGACCGCCGGTGCCCGGCAAGACGCCCAACAGCGGCACCTCCGGCAACGAGACTGTCGAGGAGCGATCATCAACCATATGAATTTCGTCACATGCGAGTGCGACCTCATAGCCGCCGCCCGCGCACGCGCCGTTGACGGCCGCGATGAATTTCAAGCCCGACTTGCGGCTTGAATGCTCCATGCCGTTGCGTGTTTCGTTGGTGAATTTACAGAAATTGACCTTCCAGGCGTGGCTCGACTGACCAAGCATGTAGATATTGGCACCCGAACAGAAAATACGGTCGCGCGCGCTCGTCAGCACCACACTACGCACCTCCGGGTGCTCGAAGCGAATGCGCTGGAGCGCATCGTGGAATTCGATATCGACGCCCAGATCGTAGGAATTGAGTTTAAGCTTGTAGCCCGGTCGCAGCCCTGCGTCCTCGTCGACCGCCATCGCGATCGTCGCGACGGGGCCCTCGAAGCTGAGCTGCCAGTGGCGGTAACGCGAGGGGTCGGTCTCATAATTGACGCGGTCGGCAGACTGCTCGATGGTCTTGAGCGCGACATTCATGACGTATTCCTCCGGGGCTCTGCGGCATTCGGTTTGTGCAATATACTGCATCTCAACGGCAAGTGCAATATATTGCATGATCTCCCAGGGCACCCGGATCGAGAGGAGAATTGATGGGACCGATCGCCCCGTTCGAGGCTGGCACGGCACTCCGTGCCGGCGCCCGCGTCACCGAAGCCAACCGCTTCGTCTCGACCCGCCAGATCCGCTTTGGTCACTGCGATCCGGCCGGACTGGTATTTTACCCGCAATACATGCTGCTGCTTCACGAGGTATTCGAGGACTGGTTCCAATACGCGCTCGGCGTGCACTACCAGCACATGGTCTCGGCGGCCGGAATCGGCGTTCCGCTGGTTTCGCTTGACGTTAAATTTGCGCGGCCTTCGCGATCCGGGGACACCGTGGATTTTATGCTGTTCGTCGAAGCGGTCGGCAACTCGTCAACGCAGATTGTCACCGAATGCCGGGGCGAGGACGGCGTGCGCTTCACAGCCCGCACGACCTTCGTCACCGTCGATTTCCAGGCCGCGCGCCCAATCCCCATTCCCGCTGTGCTGCGGGAGGCGATCGAGCATTTTCGCACCGTCGGCGCGCGCGAGAAGATGTGACTGCCGGACGGGACTAGGCGACCGCGCACTGGCTCGAGACCGCAATCCCATGCTCAGCGAGCAGGCCGAGCAGCTCGTCGAACGTCGCCGCTTCTGTCTTTCCCGACGTGTCGATGACGACGTCCGCCTTGGCGTAAAGCGGCGTGCGAGCGGCCAAAATCCGGCGCAAATCGTCCATCGCTTCACTGTTTCCCGCCATCGGGCGCAAGTCGCCTTGCGCGAGCACGCGCGCCATGTGTTCCTCGGGGCTGGCCTTGACCCAGATCGTGAAGCACTGGCTCAGCAGGAACGCATAAGTGGAGGCTTCCGAGACCAGGCTGCCGGGCGTTGCGAGAACCGCGTGCGGGTGGGACGCGAGAACGCGCTCCAACGCCCGCCGTTCGTAGCGGCGATAGGCGGCCTGCCCCAGCATCACGTGCACCTCGCCGATATCGACGCCGGCGAGCTCCTCGATCTCATGATTGAGCTCGATAAATGGTCGTTTGAGGCGGTCGGCGAGCTGGCGCGCGAGGGTCGATTTTCCTGCGCCGCGCAGACCGATCAGCGCGATCCGGGCATCGCGCCCGCCCTCGCCCGCTCCGGATCCAAACTGGGACTGAAGCAGGACGCGGGCCTCGGCAAGCTCACGCTCGGACAGTTTGGCGAGCAGCTGAAGGGTCAGCGCCCACTCGCCATTGCCCGGCGCGCCGGTTCCCACCAGCTCACTGAGCGGCAGGGCAAGCGCCTCGGCCAGCTGGCGCAGCAGCAGGATCGAGGCATTTCCCGCTCCCACTTCCAGATCCGCCAAAAACCGTTCGGAGATACCCGCGTCCTTGGCAAGGACCTTGCGCGAGACGCCGCGCATCACGCGCAGCGTGCGGACGCGCTCGCCGAGCGCGACGAGAAAGGGATCGAGATCGCTGCGGCGCCCCTTATGTGGAGATCGAGACATTGGATTAGTCTACCCCCAGTCCGGAATAAGTGATAGGCAATTTAATACATGGACACGGTATCGAACCGGCAGTATACTGCATTATTGCAACTGCGATGCAGTTTTTTCCCGAAGCACGCAGCCGAGGAGCTTACAGGCATGAGCAAGAAGTTCGCGATCCTGGTCGGGACGATGACAGGGACCGCCTATTTCGTCGCCCAGGAAATTGCCGCGGTGCTGACGTCGAGGGGCGCCAGCGTCGAGGAGATCGACATGGGCGGGCTCACCCCCACCGTGCTCACGCCGGACCGCGACTATATCATCTGCACCTCGACCTACGGTTCGGGCGACGTGCCCGACAATGCGCGCGACTTCTTCGATGCGCTGGAGAACGAGCGGCCCGACCTGTCGCAGATCCGCTTTGCCGTATTCGGCCTTGGCGATTCGACCTACCAGCAAACCTTCGGCTTCGGGGGCATTAAATTCGACGAGCTGTTCGGTGCGCTGGGCGCCCAGCGGCTGGTTCCCGTCCAGATCCACAACGCGAGTGGTGGCACCATGCCCGAGGACGAGTGCGTGCCGTGGATCGAGCAGGTCGCGAGCGAGGCGATGCTTGAGACCACGGCATCATGATCGAGCTTGACAGCTACCTTGGCGGGCGCTGGCGCGCAGGCGCAGGTGCGGGCACGACGCTCGCCGATCCCACCACCGGTGCGGCGCTGGCGCGGGCAAGCTCGGAGGGCCTCGATCTTGGCGCCGCCCTGCAATGGGCACGCGGCAACGGGGCGGCGCTGCGCGATCTGACCTTTGCGCAACGCGGCGCCGCGCTCGAAACAATTGCGTCCACGCTCAAAGCCCGCCGCGCCGGCTATCTCGAGATCGCGATCGCAAATAGCGGCAACACGCCCGCCGACGCCGCCATCGACATCGATGGCGCGATCGGCACGCTTCTTTATTTCGCCAGGCTCGGCAAGACGCTGGGCGAACAGCGCGTGATGCGCGACGGCGCACCGCAACGGCTCGGGCGCGACGAGAATTTTCAGGGGCTCCATCTCTTGGTGCCCCGGCGCGGTGTCGCGGTGCACATCAACGCCTTCAATTTCCCGGCCTGGGGCTTATGGGAAAAAGCGGCGGTGGCGCTGCTGGCCGGGATGCCGGTGCTGGCAAAACCCGCCGCATCGACCGCTTGGCTCGCGCAGGAAATGGTCGCCGACATCATCGCGGCGGACGCGCTGCCTGACGGCGCACTTTCGATCTTGTGCGGAAGCCCGGGCGATCTTCTGACGCATCTGGATTGGCAGGATGTGCTGAGCTTCACTGGCTCGGCCGTGACGGCACGCACCTTGCGCACGCACGAAGGCGTCACCGCGCACGCCGTTCCCCTCAATATTGAAACCGACAGCCTGAACGCGATGGTGCTTGGGCCCGATGTTGCGCCGTCATCCGAAGAATTCGACGCCTTTATCGGCGATGTCGCGCGCGAGCTCACCGTGAAGGCCGGGCAGCGCTGCACCGCCGTACGGCGGATCCTCGTCTCCGCCACACACGCCGATGCCGTCGCCGCAGCACTCGCGGCGCGGCTGGAACGCGTGACGGTCGGAAATCCCCGAAGCGAAAGTGTGCGGATGGGGCCCTTGGTCTCGAAAGCGCAACGCGATGAGGCGCTGCGCGGGATCGAGCGGTTGTCCGGGGAAGCACAGCTCGTGTGCGGAGGCGCCGCCGACGGAGCGCTGATCGATGCGGACGCGGCGCACGGCGCGTTCATCGCACCCACGGTTCTGCGGGCGCGCGGCGACGCGGAACTCGTGCATGATCTTGAGGTCTTTGGGCCCGTTTCCACGATTGTTCCGTATGCCGACGAGGCCGCTCTGCTGGCGCTCGCAGCGCGCGGGCGCGGTTCGCTCGTCCTCTCCGCCTTCAGCGCTGATCCCGCGTTCCTGCAGCGCCTTGCGCTTGATCTCGCGTATGCCCACGGGCGGTTGATGGCGATCGACGCAGGCATCGCGCGGTCCCATAGCGGTCACGGCAACGTCTTGCCGAGCTGCATCCATGGCGGCCCCGGGCGCGCCGGCGGCGGCGAGGAACTTGGCGGCCAGCGCGGCCTCAAATTCTATCAGCAGCGTACCGCGATCCAGGGCTCGGCGAGCACCCTCGGCGGACTTGTCGACGCGGCGGCGCCTCTCTCACTATAATCAGCAAAAACTGGACGCGAGGATCTGCTCATGGAAAATGCAACGACGAAGGACCGGTTTACGGCATTGATCGCTTCGGTGACGGCCGACATCGCGGGCCGGCCGCTCGATGCGGCGCTCCAACGTGATCTCAATGCCCGTTATCCGGCGGACAGCGGGACCTTCCGGGGCATCCTCGAGGCATGCCGTATGGGCACCGACGAGGGCTGGATGTGCAACCGCGAGGCGGGCGGCATTCGGTACGGGCGCGTCGTCAAGGCGGGCGAGCAGACGCACGGCTTCAGTGTCGATGTGGTGGATATGGATGACGTCGTCGGGCCGCATCATCGCCACCCCAATGGCGAGATCGACCTCATCATGCCGCTCACAGGCGACGCCAGATTTGATGGCCACGGGGCGGGATGGCTTGTGTACGGGCCCGGCAGCGCGCACCCTCCCACGGTGAGCGGCGGGCGCGCCTTTGTGCTCTATCTGCTGCCGCAGGGCGCGATTGAGTTCACGGCCTGATCCGCCACGACGTCAGCAGTCCCTCAAGCGGAGCATCCGGGCCGTGGACGACACACTCACCATCGGCCGCTACAATGCGGCTCAGGATCTGATCGAGCGCAATCTCGCGGCCGGTCGCGCCGACAAGATCGCGTATATCGACGATGACGGGAGCTACACGTATGGCGAGCTCGCAGCGCGGGTGCGCCGATTCGCCTCCGCATTGCGACAAGCCGGCATCGCGCCCGAGCAGCGGATCCTGCTGTGCCTTGAGGATTCGATCAACTTCCCGACCGCGTTTCTGGGGGCCTTGTGGGCGGGCGTCATCCCGGTTCCGGTCAACACGCTTCTGACCAGCGACGACTACGCCTACATGCTCGCGCACGCCCGGGCCCGCGCCGTATTTGTCGATTCAACCCTTTACGAGACGGTCGCGACGGCCGCGAACCCGCTGGGCATCGCGATCATCACGCCGGGGGGCCGCGGCGCGAGCGCCTTCGAAAAGTTCATTGCCGAAGACACACCGCCCACGCAGCCTTATCACTCCAACGCGCACGACATCGCGTTCTGGCTCTATTCCTCCGGGTCGACCGGGCGGCCGAAAGGCGCCGTGCATGTCCACGGCAGCCTGAATTTCACCGCCGAAAAATTTGCCCGGAGCGTGCTTGGCCTGCGCGGCGACGACACTGTGTATTCCGCGTCGAAGCTGTTCTTTGCCTACGGTCTGGGGAACGGATTGACGTTTCCCCTGTCGGTTGGTGCCACCACCGTGCTCACGCGCCGCCGTCCGACCGCCGACACGGTTTTCGACATTCTGAAACGTCACCGCGCAACCGTCTTCTACGGCGTCCCGACTCTGTTTGCGGCGATGCTGGCGAGCGAGGCCGCGCCGCGACCGGACGAGCTGTGCGTGCGCGTATGCACTTCCGCCGGAGAAGGTCTGCCGCATCATATCGGCGAAAGCTGGACGCAGACCTTCGGGAGTGAAATTCTGGACGGCATCGGGTCGACCGAGATGCTGCACATCTTTCTGTCCAACCGGCCCGGTGCCGTGCGTTACGGAACGACGGGGCTCCCGGTTGACGGCTATGAGCTCAAACTGGTGGATGAATCCGGCGCGCCGGTCGGGCCCGGCGAACTTGGAGACCTGTGGGTGCGAGGGCCCAGCAGCGCGCTCATGTACTGGGCCGACCGTCGCCGCTCGGATCATACGTTTCAGGACGGGTGGACGCGGACCGGCGACAAATATTCGCGTGACGCTGACGGGTATTACGTCTATGGAGGGCGCAGCGACGACATGCTCAAGGTCGGCGGCATCTATGTCTCGCCGTTCGAGGTTGAATCGGCGCTGGTGTCCCACCCGCTGGTCCTGGAAGCGGCGGTGATCGGCGCCCCGGACGAGCGCGGGCTGATCAAGCCGAAGGCGTACGCGGTGCTGCGTCAGTCCTGCGCTGGTGAAGAAGCGGACCGGATCCGCGAAACATTGCGCGCACATGTCAAATCGATGATCGCGCCATTCAAATCTCCGCGCTGGATCGAGTTCGTCGAGGAACTCCCCAAAACGGCGACCGGAAAGGTCCAACGCTACCGATTGCGCGAGCTCATCAAACCGACCCCACACTGAGACCCGTTCAATGTCGACCATCGAATCCCCGTCACAAGACGCCGCCCCGCCCGTCGCATTCACGACGGCCGCGGGACGGCGCATCGAGTACCAGCTCCTCAACGTCGAGAAGACAGACCGCCCGTGGATCGTGCTGTTGCACGAGGGTCTCGGTTCGCTCGCGATGTGGAAGGATTTTCCGCAGGCACTGTGCGATGCATGCAACGCGCGGGGGCTGGTCTACTCGCGCTACGGATACGGGCGCTCGCAACCCCTTCCCGCCGACGCGCGTCCCAACCAGCGCAGCGTCGACTTCATGCACCGCGAGGCCATCGACGCCCTGCCCGAGCTGCTCGCCAAGCTTTCGATCGAGCGGCCGATCCTGTTCGGTCATAGTGACGGCGGGTCGATCTCGCTGATCTACGCAGCGACCTACCCCGATCAGGTCGCGGGAATTATCGTTCTGGCGCCCCACGTGATGGTTGAGGATATTTCGATGAAGAGCATCGACGCGGCGCGGGAAATCTACGAGACGACCGACATGCGCGCGAAACTCGGACGATATCACGCCGATCCCGATTCAGCCTTCTGGGGCTGGAACGACATCTGGCTGAACCTGACATTTCGCGACTGGAATATCGAAGACCTTCTCCCTCTGATTCAATGTCCGGTTCTGGCGATCCAGGGCGAGGACGACGAATACGGTACAATGGCGCAGATCGACGCCATCGGCCGCGACGTCGCAGGTGCGCGCCTGCTCAAGCTGTCCCGCTGCAGGCATTCTCCGCACAAGGATCAACCGCAGGTGGTGATCGATGCCGTGCGCGCTTTCGTTGATACTCTCCCGGAGGCGGAATGAGCCAGACCGAGCCAAATCTTCTGTGTGAGATCGATGCGCGCGGCGTTGCGCGTGTCACTCTCAACCGCCCTGCCGTGCATAATGCTTTTGACGAGGATCTGATCGAAGGACTGCGGATCTGCCTCGCAGACCTTGGGAACAACCCCGCCGTCCGCGTGGTCGCACTGACGGGAACCGGAAAGAGTTTCTGCGCGGGCGCGGACATCAACTGGATGCGGCGCGCAGCGGCGCGCAGCGAGAGCGAGAATTACGAGGATGCCCTGCGCTTCGCCGCGCTGATGCGCACGCTCGATACCTTGAGCAAACCGACGATCGCCGCGGCGCGCGGTCATGTGATGGGCGGCGGGGTCGGGCTATGCTGTGCCTGCGACATCGTGATTGCCGCCGATGACGCGAGATTCGCGATCAGCGAGGTCAAGCTCGGGATTCTTCCCTCGGTGATCGGTCCTTATGTCGTCAACGCGCTCGGCCGGCGGCAGGCGCGCCGGTTAATGATGACCGCTGAGCGCTTCGATGCGCACACCGCCTTCGCACTCAGTCTCGCGCAGATCTTGACGACGAGTGAGGGGCTTGAGGCGGAACTTGAAACGCAGGTTTCCCTTCTGCTGAACAATGGACCGCAGGCCGTGATGGAAGCCAAACGCATCGCGCTTGCCTTGCCGGTCGGACCGGTGAGCGACGCCACGGTGGAGCTCACCGCCCGCACGATTGCACGCGTGCGCGCCGGCGACGAAGCGCGCGAGGGTTTTTCGGCTTTTCTGGAGAAGCGCAATGCCAACTGGATCCGCTGACGCTGGAGCGCTGGACGCGAGCGCCATCGTCGGCGTTGTGGGGGCCGGAACCATGGGCAGCGGTATCGCGCAGGTCGCTGCGGCGGCCGGCCACCCGGTGCGCCTGTTTGATATGCAGCCGGGTGCTGCCGAACGTGCGAAAGCGCGCGTCGTCGCCGCGCTCGATATAGACGTGAGCAAGAGCCGCACGACGCGCGAGGCGGCGGACGCTCTTTCGGCACGGCTGATACCCGTGGCGTCGCTGGAAGAGATGAAAGACGCGCGGCTGATCGTTGAGGCGATCATCGAGGATCTCGGTGCAAAGCAGTCCCTGATCGGCCAGCTCGAAGCGCTTGTCGCGGCGGACACGATCCTGGCGAGCAACACATCCTCCATCTCGATCACCGCAATTGCCGCAAAAGCGAAGGTGCCGGGCCGGGTCGTCGGGATGCACTTCTTCAATCCGGTTCCGCGCATGCGTCTGGTCGAGATCGTGACCGGTCTCACGACCGGCCGGGAGATCGCGCAGCGCCTGTCGGCGACCGCGACTGCATGGGGAAAGCGCCCCGTCCTCGCGCGTTCGACACCCGGCTTCATCGTCAACCGGATCGCGCGGCCGTTTTACAGCGAAGGGCTGCGACTTTTGGGCGAGCAGGTCAGCGACGTCGCGACTCTGGATTTTCTCTTGCGCGCGGGGGGCGGATTTCGCATGGGCCCGTTCGAGGTGATGGATCTGGTCGGGAACGATGTGAACTACGCCGTCACGTCGTCGATCTTCGAAGCCTATAGTTTCGATCCGCGCTTCAAGCCCTCGCTCAAGCAAAGAGAGCTGGTCGACGCCGGTTTCCTCGGCCGCAAGAGCGGACGCGGATATTACGACTATGAGCACGGAACGCCGCCCGCCACGACCGTTGCCCGTCTCATCGATTGCGCACACGTAACACCCGAGCCGCTTTTGCTGCGCGGCAAGTTGCGCGGCGCCGAGGCGCTCGCGGCCGCAGGATGGCCGATCACCGTCGCGGCAGATGAAAGTCCTTACGGACTATGGTCGCTTGAGAGCGCGAACGGTACCCTCGCCATGAGCGATGGACGCTGCGCCACGGAACTTGTCACCTTGACTGGGCAACGCAATGTTGCTGTGTGCGACTGGTGGCGGGAGAGCCCGAAGGCGGCGTGTGCGGTGGCATACGCGTGGCAATGCGCAGATGACGTCAAGACCACGCTTGTCGCGCCGCTCAAGGCACTCGGTGCTGCCCCGGTTGAGATCGCCGACACGCCTGGCCTCGTTGTGTTGCGCACGGTGGCGATGCTCGCCAACGAAGCTGCGGAAGCAGTGCACCAAGGCGTCGCGAGCGCAGCCGACATCGATCTGGCGATGCGCGATGGCGTCAACTACCCGCAAGGACCTTTGGAGTGGGCGCAAGGGATCGGCCTCGCGACAATTCTTGGGGTGCTCGCCCATCTCCACCGTTATTACGAGGACGATCGCTACCGCGCGTCACCGCTGCTCAGGCACCATGTGTGGGCCGGACGCGCCATCAAGGACCCTGCGTCATGATCAACCCCGCGCCCTATCAGGCCTATGAGAGTTTCGCGCTCGTTCGCGGCGAGGACGGACTCCTTGAACTCGTGATGGGGGAGCCGGGCAAGCTCCCAGTCGCGGATGCAAAGACGCATCAGGAGCTGGCACATATCTGGCACGATATCGACCGCGATGACGCCGTACGCGCGGTGCTCGTGCGCAGCATCGGCAAGGGATTTTCGGGCGGCGGGTCGCTCGACATGGTTGAGGCCAGCATGAACGAACATGCCGAGCGGGTGCGGCTGTGGCAGGAGGCGCGCGGCATCGTCTATGGCATGGTGAACTGCTCCAAGCCGATCGTGTCGGCGATTCACGGCCCCGCGGTAGGCGCGGGCCTCGCGGTCGCGCTGCTGGCCGACATCCCGATCGCGGCGAAGGATGCCCGTTTGATCGACGGCCACACCCGCCTTGGCGTTGCCGCCGGCGATCACGCGGCGGTCATCTGGCCACTGCTGTGCGGTATGGCCAAGGCAAAATATTATCTGCTGCTGTGCGAGACGCTGAGCGGTGAGGAAGCGGAGCGGATTGGTGTCGTCTCACTGGCCGTCGACGCGGATGAACTCGAGGTGCGTGCGCGCGACGTTGCGCTCAAGCTCGCGCGCGGCTCGCACAGCGCGATCAGCTGGACCAAATATGCCCTCAACAACTGGCTGCGCAGCGCCGGACCAGCCTTCGACGTGTCAATGGGCCTTGAGCTTATGGGCTTCGCCGGTCCCGACGCGCGCGAAGGCCTCGCCGCAATCCGTGAGCGCCGCGCCCCACAATTCTTCAAACCGACGGACCCGAAACATGAGTGACGCCTTCATCATCGACGCCATCCGCACGCCGTTCGGCCGCTATGGCGGCGCGCTATCCGCGGTACGGACTGACGATCTCGCCGCGATCCCGATCCGCGCGCTCCTTATGCGCCAGCCCGCCCTCGACGCCGCGGCGATCGACGATGTCATCCTTGGATGCGCGAACCAGGCCGGCGAGGATAACCGCAACGTCGCGCGCATGGCGGCGCTGCTGGCTGGACTCCCGGTCGACGTGCCCGGCGCGACCATCAACCGGCTGTGCGGCTCTGGCATGGACGCGATCGGCACGGCGGCCCGCGCAATCCGCAGCGGTGAGGCCGGCGTGATGATCGCAGGCGGCGCCGAGAGCATGTCGCGCGCGCCCTTCGTGATGGGCAAGGCCGACACGGCCTTCTCGCGGACGGTGAAGGTCGAGGACACCACGATCGGCTGGCGCTTCATCAATCCCATAATGAAAGCCCAATACGGCGTCGACGCGATGCCCGAGACCGCGGAGAACGTCGCGGCCGAATTCAATGTCAGCCGCGCCGATCAGGACCGCATGGGGCTCGCCTCGCAGACGAAGGCGCTCAAGGCCCAGAGCGAAGGCCGCTTCGCGAGTGAACTCACGCCGGTCGAGATCGTGCAGAAAAAGGGCGATCCCGTCATCGTTTCCCGTGACGAGCACCCGCGCGAAACCAGTCTTGAGGCGCTCGCCAAGCTCAAGGGTGTGGTACGGCCCGACGGGACGGTCACCGCAGGCAACAGCTCCGGAGTCAATGACGGCGCGTGCGCCATGCTCCTCGCAGGGAAGGACGCCGTGCGGACATATGGGTTTGCGCCGCGCGGCCGTGTCATCGCGATGGCGACAGCGGGCGTGCCGCCGCGCATCATGGGGATCGGCCCCGCACCCGCGACCCGCAAGCTGCTCGCGCACACCGGCATGAAGCTCAGCCAGTTCGACGTGATCGAGCTTAACGAGGCTTTCGCAGCTCAAGGCATTGCGGTGTTGCGTGAGCTAGGGCTGAGCGAGGACGATCCACGCGTCAACCCCTGGGGCGGCGCAATTGCGCTTGGGCATCCGCTCGGCGCCTCGGGCGCGCGCCTCGTCACGACCGCACTCAATCAACTCGAACAGGGCGACGGCCGCTATGCGCTCTGCACGATGTGCATCGGCGTCGGCCAGGGTATCGCGATGGCGATCGAGCGAATTTAGCCGCGCGCCATCGGTGCAGGCGGGATCACGCACGCGTCCAATGCCCGGATGATCTCATCGCGGTCGAGCTGGTCGCCGATCAGAACCAGCGTACTGTGCTTGCGCTCATGCGGGCGCCACAGGGTCGAAGGATTGATCTCGATAAGGCCCTGCACGCCCTGCACGATCAGTTTTCGCCGCGCACCTGCAACCGCCAGGATGCCTTTGACGCGCCACAGCGCCGAGGGATAGCGCCGCTTCAGCGCTTCCAGAACCGCATCGATACGACCCGCGTGAAGCAGCCCCCCCGAGCGCCACGAGACCGCGACGACACCGCCTAGATGATCGCCGTCATCGTCCTGCCCGCATTCATCGCCATGCGGTTCGCCGGGATGGTCACACGACGCGGGCTGGACCTGCGCGGCAAAGGTCACGTGATCGAAGAGATAACCGTTCATCTCGAATACGAACCGACAGAGGCTTGTCCCGTCGGCACGCTGCAGATCAGCGCTCTCGATCATCGCCGCCGGATTGATCCGCCCGAGCCGCACCCGCAGCCGTTCGAGGATCGCGCCGTCGGCAAGATCGCTCTTGGTCACCAGCATCCGGCTCGCATAGGCGATCTGCGCAAGCGCTTCGGGCCGCGCGGCGACCGTCTCGAGCCCGCAGCGCGCATCGACAACGCACAGAACACCATTGAGATAGAAATGTTCGATCACCGCCGTCTGCGCCATGAACGTGCGCACGATCGGCCCCGGATCGGCGAGGCCGGTCGTCTCCAGAATCACGTGGTCGAAGGAAATCTCGCCGCGCGCGCGGCGTTGCACAAGCTCGTTCAACGCATTGGCGAGATCGCCGCGCACGCTGCAGCACACGCACCCGTCACTGATCTGGATGACGAGTTGATCCTCGATCTGTGTGAGCAGCTCGCCATCGACGCCAATCTCCCCGAATTCATTCTCGATGACCGCCAGCTGACGCGCACCGCGCATACCGATCAACGTATTGATCAGCGTCGTCTTTCCGCTACCGAGAAATCCGGTAAGGATCGTGACCGGGGTTGGTGCGTCGCTCACGCCTGGAGTTGGCTCTGCCATGCGCTCACCGCCTCTGTCAAAGCCGAAAGCGGCGTCTCGGGGGGAACTTCTCCCGCAGTGATTGCGATCCGTGCGCCAGCCGCATCGCCGCCGTTCCAGCGCGCGCAATCCCTGGCGAGGGCGACACCATGCACGCTCTCGATCGCCTCACCTCCGGGCGCGGGACACGCGACGACTTGCGCGGGCCACGTTGCAGGCGCCGGCACGCCATCAAACGCCAGCAGGGTCGGCATCTTCAGAAATTTTGCGACATTGGCGACCGGCGTGATGGCATCGCTCCATCCCTCGCCGGGTACTGTCGTTTCAATCAATGCAATCACTGCCGCGCCCGCTTGTCCGAACTCGCGCGTTAGGGCGGCGAGTGCGCGCGCGGCAAACTCGATCATTTGCGGGCCGCCAAGCTCTGCTGCAAGTGTCGCGGGGCCGGTGAGCGCGGCGATCATCACCGTCTCCTCGCCCAACGTCGCCGCCAGCCGACGCGTCGCCTCAAGCGCCGCGCCAAGTTCGGGCGAACGCTCCCACACCGCCGAAAAATCTTCGGTGGCGAGGACATCGGGCGAGACCGGAGCGACGACACGGCGCGGCCAGGCGGACGCATCGACGGACGTGCCAAGGGCCTGCGCTTCCATCGCGCAGGGCGTTGCCGTGACAATGACATCGAGTGCCAGCGCCCGGCGCAGTTCGCCCAGGCCCTTCGTCAGGCGTGTCGGATCGGCGATCATCATGAGAGGATCAATCGCGTCGATCTGTGCGGCCGCGCCTCGCAGCAACGGCGCGAACAAAGTCGGATGGCCCTCCCCGACGCGCCGGGCGAGATTGTTCATGCGGCGGCGCCATGACAATTGCGGGGGAGCCATGGCAGGCCTAGGCGCGCAGGAGCGGCACTTCGGGCCGCCCGTCGGGCCAATGACCATAATAGGTCAATATCTCATCGGGCGGACGCTTGGTTGACCAGCTCTTTTGAAACTCGGTCCATGTTTTTCCGCGTGCCGCGCGCGCCTTTAACTCGCGGGCGCGCAACTTGCTGGTCGCTTCGAGATCGACGCGGTTCAATTTCTCGTCCCACACCACCTTGTAGATCGACAACGCGGTCTTGTGGGATATGAGTTTCTTCTCGATGTCGATGCCGACCGACTCCGCGTCCCGGTCGAGGGGATCGCCGTAGCCTGTGCCGCCGGTCGAAAATGCGAACGTAATGATATCGCCGTCGGCATAGGGGCGCACGGAGCGGCCCTGGAATTCGGCTTGATAGTCACCGGCGATCGTATGCTCGGTCAAAATGCTCTCGATCGACAGATCGAGCTGCGTCCCTTCGGCGAACTGCTCCTTGAGATCCGAGTTGCGCACCGAGATGCCGGGCACCGTGCACGGCGCGTAACCGCCAAACAGCGGTTGAGGCGTCTGCAGCTTGGTGTTGTCAGCGATGGCCATCATGTAGACGGTGGGAACATTGTGGGTCACCCACATCTGCACCGTCCCGACGCCGCCGCGATGTTTGCCGTGGCCGCAGCTGTCCGCCCACTGATTGGAAACCGGGACCAGCAAGGGGAACTCGTTCTCGACCGTCTCGGTATTCGGAGCGCGGCCAAACACACACCACGGGAAGCCGAATGCATCCATGCCATCCTCGGTCGGGCGCGCGCCCTGCCCCTCGGTATTGATCGAATACGCCATCATATCGGCGAAGGGCGCACCCCACTGGCTTTGCCCCGCGATCACAAGTGCGTTGCCGCCATTGCCCATCGACGCGCCGGCCTGCTCCCACAACGGTGTGGAGAACATCGCTTTGGCGCAGCAATTATGCACCGCGCTCATCACGCCGGTCGAGATCATCACCGAGTTGGAGGTCGCCGCACGCGGATCGGGGCTGAGACACGTATTGGGCGCGAATTTGAAATCGATATTGTTGAACGTGCCGTTACTGATCGGCAGCGCATAGAAGAGGTACTCATAGATATAGTTCGAGAAATGCGCAATCGCGGCCTGGGGATGGGCATTGTAGGAGGACGGTGTTTCCGCGCCGGTCTCGGAAAAATCGACCAGAATCCGGTCGCCGGACTTTTCCATCGTCATATGGCAGGATTTGACGAGCCCCTGCTTGAGGCCCACTGCGTCGGAGAACGTGACGCAGCGATACTTGCCGTCGGGCCAGCCCTGGATAATGTCGCGGGCGCCATCATCGGCGACCTGCAGCATCTTGCGAAACAGACCCTTGATATACGTCGCGCCCTCGCGCTCGACCAATTCCAGCAATCGCGTGCGCACGCGATCAGCCGTCGTGCAGCGCGCCTTGAGATCGACCGCGATCATCGACGGCGCACGCAGGCCGAAGGCCTGGAACATCGTCGTGATGTCCTCGCGCAGCTCGAAGTTCTCGCCGATCTTCATCGGTGGCAGGTTCATGCCTTCCTCGAAGCGGCTGGTGGCGGAAACCGGCATGCCGCCGGGTTCGATCGCACCGGTTTCGGTCGTGTGAACGAGTGCGGCCGTCCACGCGATCAGCTCGCCCTTGTAGAATACCGGCATGCAGACGATCTGGTCCGGGTTGTGAACGCCGCCATAGACCGCATCGTTGGCGAACCACAGATCGCCGTCCTTGATGCCCGGATTCTTGCCGTACGTACTCAGAATATATTTGATCACCAGCGGCGGGATCACGGCGTGGAGATAGGTTCCGCACGATCCGTTCACCAGGTCGCCCGCAGCCGTCATGATGCCGACAAGCGAATCGCCCGCAACGCCCATCGCGCAACGGCACGAGCGCACGAACACGTCCATCCCCTCGTCCAGAATGTCGTTGGTGCGCTGAAAGCCGATCTCGAACTGAGCCGGCGTGATCTTTGCGGCGGCGTCGAGCTCTTCCTGCGACGCCTTCGACGTCTTGAGCCATTCCAGTTTCTGTTCGAGTGTCGGAATACCCATGATTCAGGCCCTCTCCTTACGCTACCTGCAACGCCGCATCGGCGGCGGGCTTGCGCTTTGCGTCGGTTTCAACGCTTTCCATGATGCCGAAGCCGTGCTTGTCGATACTCAGTTTCTGATGCGGCGGCAGCACGATCGTCGTAAGCTCGGCTTCGATGACGGCGGGACCCGTCACGAGATTACCCGGCTTCAGTCGCTCGAAGGAATAGATCGGCGTGCTTTCCGTCTTGGCGATTTCCGGCCAGTAGGCTTCGCGCGTTCCAAGGCGCGCGGCGGCTGGATCGGGTCCCTCCAGATCATACTCGGGGATCGTCGGCTTTTCGGTCGGCACAGTCACGCGTAACACGAAATTATCGAGATAGACGCCGCCCGGCTTGTTGACCACCAGGGGCGAGAACGCGGCCGAAAACTCGCGCTCGAAGGCATCGTAGACTGCCTGCGCATCCCCATCCGATTCGATCGTGAGCACCGGGCTGCTCATGCGCTTCACATTGACCTGGCCGCCATAGAGCATGTCAAGCTCAAGCGAGAACACCGCGTCCTTCACGGGCAAGCCTTCCGAGGCGAGTTCCTGCTTCGCCTTTTCCATCATCTGCACGACTGTTGCATTAAAGGTTTCGCGGTCGATGACGATCTTCTCGCTGATAGGCTCCATCAAGAGCAGACGCTGCGACTGCTCATAGAGGTGCACGATATTCATGATGGAGGCCCCCATCGCACAGAACACCGGGCTGGAGGGAAAGATCACGGCCTTGGGCACGTCGGCCTTGAAGCCACTGACATGCGTCGGCCCCGCGCCGCCAAACGCAAACAGCACGAAATCCTCGGGGTAGTAGCCGCGCATGTGCACTTCGCGCTTGATCGCGGAGGCCATCTGCTGATCGACCACCGTACGGATCATTGCAGCCGCTTCCAGAACGCTAACCCCGAGGGGCGTGGCAATCTTGTCGCGGATCGCGCGCTCGGCCGCCGCCTTGTTCAGCGGCATCTGACCGCCGTAATAGGTTTGCGGGTTGATGTAGCCGAGCACGACGTCGGCATCGGTCACGGTCGGCTCGGTGCCGCCAAGATCATAGCACACGGGACCCGGCATCGAGCCCGCGCTGCGCGGACCGACCGTGAGGCGACCGCTGAGACGGTCGACGGTCGCGATGGAACCGCCGCCGGCCCCGATCGAGATCGTCTGCATCATCGTGACGCTGACCATCCAGCGGTCGATCACGGGCCGGAATTCGTAGTTCCGGACGCTCGATTCAACCACCAGCGCCACATCAAAGCTCGTGCCGCCGACGTCGCCCGCGATCACGTTCTTGTATCCCAGTTTACTGGCGAAAAATGCCGAGCCCATCAGGCCCGCTACCGGGCCACCGTTGAAGGTGCGCGAGGCCGGCGTCTTGAAGATGTCGGCGCTGCCGCCGGAATTGTGAATCATCAAGAACGCGCCGCGAAATCCCCGCTCACGGATCTTGTCCCAGGTCGCGCAGATCTCGGTCTGCATCGCATGCTGGAGATAGGCGTCGAGCACCGCTGTCATGGTGCGCTCGTACTCGCCGATTTTCGGCACCACCGCGTGGCTCATCACGACCGGCACGAAGCCGATATGATATTCCTTGTACTCCTCGCGAATGATTTCGCGCACGCGCTTTTCGTGGGCCGCGTTGCGGAACGACCACAACAGCGAAACGACGATGGCGCGCGCGCCGCGATCGATCAGCTGGCGCAACTTGCGCCGCACGTCGGCCTCGTCGAGGGGGCGCACGATCTTGCCGGTCGAATCCACCCGTTCCTTGACGCCGACGATCATGCCGCGCTCGATCAGCGGCTTGGGCTTGTTTTGAACTGCGATATTGCGGCGCTCGGAGACGCGGGTTCCGTCCACCCACTGCGCGCCGCGGCCGATCAGGATCGCGTCCTCGTGACCTTCGGTCGCGATGAGTCCGATCTTGGGGCCCTGGCGCTGCAAAAGCCGGTTGAGCGCGACGGTGGTCGAATAGCGCACCACTTCGATACGCGGCAGAAGCTCCTCGCCGGTAAGCCCGAGTTTCTCGGCACCCGCCTCTACCGCGTCGAGAAAGCCGATCGAGAGATCGTGCGGCGTCGTGGGGACCTTCGCGATGACGCGCTCGCCTTCGAGCGTCAGAACCAGGTCGGTAAACGTCCCGCCGACATCGATATCGATCGACGCCATTGCATCCGGGGATTGGGCCGAAGTGTTCATCGCGACAGCTCCCTCTCACGCCACAGGCGCCCGTTCACAATCTGCAGATCACCGGACGCGAGCCGTGCCTTGAGGCTGGCGAAGTCGAGTTCGATGTCGTGGGTTACCGGATGCCCGGGGGGCAGATACTCGGTCTCGATCTGCTTGAAACAGCCTGGACAATAGAACTCCAGCAAGCGGACCCAGGTGCCGTCCGGCGAAAAGCTGTATTCGCCTTCGATCACCGGCGCGTGGATGTCAGTGGGATCGCGGTCTGCCACCAGGAGGCCGGTCTTGTAGTTCTCATGAACAGACGAGATCTTGTGGCCGCAGCAATTGCAGTACCAGGACTCCGTGTCGACATCGAGATCGAGATATTCGGTAAACCGGATGCGCTCAGTCATCGTGAACTTCCCTGCGGCCTGACTATTTTGATTTCTGGAGTTTCGCGTTGCCATACGGATCGACTTCGAGGGTCCATCCCGGCGGCACCGGGCACGTCAGTGTCGATCCGTTGATCATGGCCGGGCCGCGCACGACGTCGCCGACGTTCAAATTCTCCCACGCGTAGGCAGGGAGCGCCTCGGCGAGCCCGTTGAACTGGATATCGCGAAGCGCAGGCTCGCTCTTTCCCGCTTTGCGGGTGCGTTTCGCGAGGCCCTGCGCGCCCACCACATAGCGGCTCGACAGGCGCAGCAGGATCACGGGCGAAGTGAATTTTACGCCCTCGCCGGCCTGTGTCCCTGCCTCGATCCAAGTCTCGCCGGGCGCGCCCTCGAACGCGAAGCGAACCGTCCGGGTAATGGCCTCCTGCTGTCCGAACTCAAGCTCCCAGCGATACTCCGCGCGGGACGGATCGAACCCCTCGCCCTCTAGATCGCGAACGGCCTGCGCGTAGAGTTCGTGCGCCGTCGAAAGAATGAACATGTCGCCCCAGCTCTTGCCGATTCCGCGCTCATAGACATGCAACACGTCCGACTGCGCCGAGCCGAACGCGCTGAACACCGGACCCAGATCGAATGCGAAAACCTGATCAAGCCCCAGCTTTTCGGCGACGAAGCAACCGAACATCGGGCCGTTGCCGCCGAATGCGAACAGTGCCGTGCCCTTGAGGGGGACCTGCGCCTCGCCCAGCGTGTCGCCCACAAGATCGGCCATCACGGCAACGGCTTCGTTGCGGATCAAGATCGCCGCTTGACCGACGGCAAGGCCGAGCGGCTGTGCAACATTGCGGTCGATCGCCGCTGCCGCCTTGTCGCGGTCGAGCCGGCGCCGCCCGCCCAGGAAGCGATCCGCATCAAGATATCCCAGCAGCAACAGCGCGTCCGTCAATGTCGCCATCGTGCCGCCAAGGCCGTAACAGGCCGGTCCGGGCGCCGCGCCCATGCTGTCCGGCCCCAGCGAGACCTTGCCGCCGCGCACC
>Ga0209643_1001044_pt1 | contig 30614 bp, 26 predicted proteins | sample AutmiccBRH37_all_FD_187383 | JGI IMG/M metagenome (GOLD analysis project Ga0209643, IMG submission 187383) | Deep subsurface microbial communities from Mt. Terri, Switzerland - Autotrophic microbial communities BRH/37_all (SPAdes) (version 2) | ecosystem: Environmental > Aquatic > Deep...
GCTCGGCATTCCGTAGGCTCGGTCGTTAAGAGACAGTAGCAGCCTCCGGTACATTCCGCACGGACTTAAATCACTCCCCCTCACTGCATGTCGCTGTGGGGTCGCTTGAGGGTCGCTTTTAAGGCAGCCTGTCACCATTCTGGATTCTGGCTTCTGGATTCTGGATTCCCAAGCGCCCGTCAGGGCGTTTTTTTATATACATCTCCGTCACTGCGATACCGCTTTTACGCCACTGCGAACCCGTCTGCCTATAAGTATCACTATGACCGTAAGGGCAACAGGTACGGCCAATTCCCCGAAGGTTACTCTGTGTAAATAAGGTGAAATTATCTTGTCCGCCACTATCATTTCACCGGCCGTCCAGGCCAGTACACCGGCCCCCACATATACCAGCCACTGATATTTTTGCATAAGTGTTGTCAAAAGCGTGCTGCCTGCCAGGACTATTGGTATACTTAAGGCGATACCGAATACCAGTAAGTAAAGGTTTCCGCCGGATGCCCCGGCCACCGCCAGAACATTATCCAGGCTCATAATCAGGTCAGCCCACAGTATGGTGAGAAGGGCCTTTTTAAAATCACTCTCGCAGGCTTCCTGGTCCGCACAATGATCCTTCTGCGGGAAAAGGAGCTTTATGGCAATCCAGGCCAGCAGCAGCCCGCCCGCCAACTGCACAAAGGGAATTTTTAATAGAAGAGCGGCCACAAATGTCAGTGCGATACGCAGCACAACGGCCAGGGTGGCTCCCCAAAACACCGCTTTTTTCCGGTACTCTTCGGGGAGTCCAATGCAGGCCATGGCTATGACCACCGCATTGTCCCCGCTTAACACCAGGTTAATGATTATGATGTTGATTACCCCGCCAATAATTTCCCAGTCCAATTCAGCACCCCTTTTTTTAAATTATTATACCCAACAAAAAAGACCTTTGTACCAGAAAAAAACCTGGCACAAAGGTCTTGCTAAACGTATGCGTCCCCGCAGGCCAGACCCCTTGGGCCGATTGTTGACCTGCCGGTAAAAGCTACTCCCCCTTGAACTACAAATAGACTATCATGTGGATTGGCTGTATGTCAACGGGAATAATCTGAAGAGCCGGGGCGGGGCACAATCCTGTCATCTGATGCATACCTGCTTCCCCGCAGGTTTAAAGAGGTGTATAATGTTGAGGAAAAAAAATTTAAGGAGAAAAAAATGGATAACGGAAAGATCGCCAAAAATGATCAGTATCTTCTGGCGGCGTTAATAGAGATTTACCGGGGAAACACGGTTTTCCTTCCTGAAACCGAACCTGAGCTGGAAAGGAATATTTTACGGGACGTTTTTTCAACGGCCATTAGTTTTGCCCGGTTCGATGAATCCCGCCGGACGCTCAGTGAAGAAATATATAAGTGCTCCAGAGAGGGCGCCACCGTCCGGGAGCAGGCTGATCTGGCCAGAATACAGACGCCGGACGTACTTAACGCCAAGATGGTGGCGGCCGCGCACCTTATGAAAATTATGGATAGCGGTAAAATTAAGCTTTCCTAGCCCACACAATACTTATTAACGGGAGAAAGACAATGCTTGAAAAACTGGACATGCTTTACGATGAAATATCCGGCTGCCAGAAGTGTCCCCTGGCCCTGGAAAGAATCAGGCCGGTGCGGGATACCGGGGATCCCCGCACGGCGGCGGTGGTTTTTGTGGGGGAGGCCCCCGGCGCCAATGAAATAAAGCACGGCATTCCCTTTGCCGGAGAGGCCGGGAAAAAGTTGAACACATACCTGGAAATGGCCGGCCTTACCAGAAATGACGTTTATATAACAAATGTGGTGAGGTGCCGCCCCACCGCCAACGGAGGCAGAAAGAACCGAACCCCCGGCAAAGAAATACCGCTCTGCGGCGGCTGGCTGAACAGGGAACTGGAAATAATCCAACCTAAAGCCGTGGTCACACTGGGGAATATATCCCTTAAGTGGCTCTGCGGGAAAAGCTGCGCCATCGGGGACTGCCATGGAAAACTGATCCATGCCGGGAACCTTTCCATTTACCCCATGTACCATCCTGCGGCCGCCATCTACAAAAGAGAACTGGACGGTTTAATCCGGTCCGAATTCGTAGAACTGGGCAGACACCTGGGCAGACATTGATTAGCCAATTACAGTCTGTGCATGTTAGATTTTTCCTGTTCTGTATTCCAAACAGCCCGTAGGACTGTTTTTTTTCACCAAGGAAAGCATAGGACGCATTAAAACACTAAAGCGCCAAAGAATTTTTATTCAGCCCAGAGTTTTTCCGGGGTCGCTCGAGGGTCGCTACATGGTCGCTAATGGGTAGGCGGAGCGATTTAAGTCCGGCCTGCATAACCTCCTGCTGCAACTGTCTCTATGCTCGGTCGCCAACGGACTGCCGACCATTTGGGAGGTGGGAGGCGAGAGGTTAGAGGTTAGAAAACTTGTAGGAAATGACCTCAGAGCCATTTCTAGCTTAATCCGACTTCCGACTTCCAACATCTAACCTCCAAATTCGTAGGCTCGGTCGCTAAGAGACAGTAGCATCCTCCGGTACATTCCGCACGTCCTCAAACCCCTCCCCCTCACTGCATGTCGCTGTGGGGTCGCTTTTAAGGCAGCCTGTCACCATTCTGGATTCTGGCTCCTGGCTCCTGGATTCCGCCGTCTGCAAGACGGCAACGCCCGTCAGGGCGTTTTTTTATTTTCCACTGTGATATATATCATATAGTTTCTGTTGTGAGCCTCATAACCCCGGGGATTGCAATTCCGATAAACTGAGAATGTCCAAATAAAAATTGAGGAGGGTCTATAAAATGTCCAACTGCTCCAGCTGCAACGTTTCCTGTCACCAGTCCACAAACCAGATGTACGCCAGGACCAAAGAAATGAACATCACCACCATTTTTGACCGCTATCAGGACCAGCAGCCCCAGTGCGGTTTTGGTATGCAGGGTGTTTGCTGCCAGCTGTGCAGCCACGGTCCCTGCAGGATCACTCCCAAGGCCCCCAGGGCCATTTGCGGCGCCACCGCCGATACCATCGTGGCCCGGAATCTGGTCAGACTGGCTGCCCACGGGGCGGCGGCCTACTCCCACCACCTGGAAGAGGTGGCCGAAACCATAAAGGCAACCGCCTTGGGGAAAACTCCTTTTAAAATTAGCGATGAGGCCAAACTTAGAGATGTTGCGGGGGCACTGGGACTGGATAACAGCAAGGAAACCAATCAACTGGCGGGTGAACTGGCCGATGCCGTGCTGAACGAACTGCGTAAAAGCGGTCGGGAGCCCCTGGCGCTGCTGCAGGCCTTCGCTCCGGAAAGCCGGAAGGAAGCCTGGGGTAAGCTGGGCATTATTCCCGGAGGCGTTCACTCAGAAATAAGGGATGCTTTAACCAAGACCATGAGCAATATCAACACCGACCCGGTGGACCTTTTGTTAACCGCCCTGCGGCTCTCCATAGCCACCGGCTATATGGGACTGGTGGGCACAGTCACCATGCAGGACATACTGCTGGGTTCACCACAGCTGAGCGCCACCGAGGCCGACCTGGGAGCCGTTGACCCCGGCAGTGTCAATATACTGGCCCACGGCCACGTACCCCTGATGGCCACTGCCGTTCTGCAGGCTGTTCAGTCCGAAGAAATGCTGAAACTGGCCAAAGAGGCCGGGGCCACTGGAATCGACGTGCACGGCTCCATGTGCACCGGGCAGGAGCTGATGCAAAGGCAAACAACCACGGCCCAGGGTTTTAAATCCCAGACCGGGAACTGGCTGCACCAGGAGTATACCGTGGCCACCGGCGCCATCGACCTGGTAATGATGGACATGAACTGCTCAATACCCGGCCTGAAGGAAGTGGCCGACAAATTCCACACCAAACTGGTGTCGGTGGACCGCATACTGCGTATGGCCGGAGTGGAAGACTGCGTTGACTACCAGCCCGAAAAAGCGGCCGAACAGGCTGTGGAACTGGTGAAAATGGCTATTGAGGCCTATAAAAAGCGCGGCAACAATATTTTCATTCCGAAAAACAAATCCAAAGTGATCACAGGGTTCGGAGTGGAATCCATACTGGGAGCCCTGGGCGGAAGCCTGGATCCGCTGCTGGATGCCGTCAAGAGCGGGGCCATCAAGGGCATAGTGGCCGTGGTGGGCTGCACCAACAACCGTAACGGCCATGACAGCATAGGCGTAAGCCTCATGAAGGAGCTTATCAAAAAGGATATACTGGTCATCAACGCCGGGTGCATGAGCAGCGCGGCCCAGATTGAATCCCTGATGACCCCCGAGGCCGCTGAGCTGGCCGGTGAAGGTCTGAAGGGAGTTTGCAGGGCACTGGGGATACCTCCCTGCCTGAACTTCGGATCCTGCGTGGATATCGGGCGCATCGGGGTTGTGGTGACCGCCATTGCCAATATTCTTGGTGTTGACCCCAGCCAGCTTCCGGTGGCTGTCTCGGCCCCCGAGTACCTGGAGCAAAAGGCGGTGGCTGACGGTATATTCGCAGTGGCCTTCGGCCTGCTGACACACCTTGGCCCTGTGCCTCCGGTAACCGGCAGCCCCCTGGTAACCAGGATTCTTACCGAAGACGTGGAGTCCCTTACAGGAGGCAAGGTTATGGTGGAACAGGATCCGGTCAAAGCCGCCGTAATAATTGAAAGCCATATTGTATCCAAGAGAAAGGCCCTGGGTATATAGCCCTGCTGAATCGAAAGGGAGGAGCCCGCGCAGCCTCAATGGTTACACGGGCTCCCCGAAAAAAGACCAGGAACGGAGGTTTTACCGATGAAAGGCTTTGTTATTTATCCCGAGCGCTGTAACGGCTGCCTTACCTGCACCCTGGCATGCGCGGCGGCCCATTCCAGCTCCGGGGACATAATTGGCGCCATGCTGGAAAAAGTTCAGTCCAGGATTAAAATAATTGCCGTTGACGGTTTCCCTGTCCCGGTAAAATGCGGCCACTGCGAAGAGCCGGCCTGTGTGGACGCCTGCATGTCCGGGGCCATGCGCAAAGATCCGGCCACAGGCATTGTCAGCAACGAGGGTAATGAACAGAGCTGCGTGGGCTGCTGGATGTGCATTATGGCCTGCCCATACGGAGTTATCAGCCAGGGCCGGGAGGTTCCCCGGACTGCGGTTAAGTGTGACGGCTGCAAGGGCCGCAAAGGGGGCCCGGCCTGTGTGGAAGCCTGCCACAACGGAGCCCTTGTCCTTGAAGACCTTGAAAAAGCAGGGGAGTCCAGGCAGATCAGCCAGTATATGAAGATCCCGGCAAAAACCGGTTAATCTTTTTCGGGAAAGGAGGCGCCCCATGAGGTACGTAATTATAGGCAACAGCGCCGCTGGTATTTCAGCCGCCGAAACCATCCGTAGGCTAAATCCCAATTGCTCTGTAACCATTATTTCCGACGAAAAGCACCCGGCCTATTCCCGCTGTCTGCTGCCTGATTTCCTGGCCGGGGATATAGGGGAAGACCGGCTGAGAATAAGGAGCCGGGATTTCTACCAGGATCATAATATCGAGGCCATTCTGGGGAAAAAAGCCATGGGCATCAACACCGAAACCAGGCATGTGGTGCTGGAAAACGGCGAAACTGTCCCCTACAACAGGCTTTTAATCGCCACCGGAAGCATCACCACCTTCCCTCCCCTAGAGGGCATGGATTCTCCAGGAGTATTCGGGCTGAGAACCCTGGCGGACGCCAGAAATATTTTAAAGGCCGCTGAGTCCGCCCGCAGGGCCGTGGTGGTGGGAGCCGGCCTGGTTGGGCTGGAAGCGGCTTACGCCCTGTACCGCAGGGGCCTGGAAGTAACGGTGGTGGAAAAGGCCCCGCAGATAGTGCCTCAGCAGTTTGACGCCATTGCCTCCCATGTGCTGAAGAAAGATATGGAAAACGAAGGCATACGGATTGTTTTGAATACCGGAATCCGGGGAATAGCAGGGCCAACCATCTGGGAAAGGCTGTTCGGCAAAAAGGGTAAAGGAGTCCTTCTGGAAGACGGCGGCAGGCTGAAGTGTGAGCTGGTGGTGGTGGCCACCGGGGCCCGCCCCAACACAGACATTGTCAAAAACACCGGCATAAAGGTTAACCGCGGAATTGTGGTAAATAAGTACATGCAAACCAGCCTGCCGGATATTTACGCCGCCGGGGATGTGGCCGAAACAGTCGACATAGTAACCGGTCTCCAATCGGTAACCCCCATCTGGCCCAACGCCATGGTCCAGGGAAGATACGCCGGCTGCAACATGGCCGGACGGGAAAGAAAGTACGGAGGCCTTATCGGAATGCAAAACACAGTGGAATTCAGGGAAGTTCCCGCCATAGCAGTGGGCCTCACCCAGGTCAATGCCGACGGCTACCAGGTGCTTTCCCATTACCGCCCGGAAAACAACACTTACAAAAAGCTGGTGTTCAAGGACAATATCCTAAAGGGTGCCGTACTGGTGGGGGATATCGCCAACGCCGGAGTTTTCAGCGCCCTCATCCGGAATAGAACGGATATTTCCCAGATAGGGGATCGGTTCATGGAAGAGGGTTTCGGCTACGGAAATTTCCTTCGCAAAGCGGTAAGAGGCTTCAGCGCAATATGATCATCAAAGGCTGCCGCAACATTGATGTCGGCAGCCTTTGTGTTTCTGGCATTCCCTGGCTGGTTAAAAGTATATAATACAGATTAAAATTTCTCTGTCTTTTTACCGCAAAGATGGCTCAACGGTATGATTTTATCAGCTCGGCCGCCTGGGCCGGGTTTTCATAAAATATATTTCCTATGACCACGGTATCCACCAGCGAGGCCACCTTGTTCAATTGATCAGGGGTTTTTACGCCTCCCCCGTAAAAAAGGCGCATATTTTTACTGGCCGCTGAAACCGCCCTGATTAACTCCAGGTCACCAAAGACACCGCTGTATTCTATATACAAAAGTGGAATGCGGAAAATTTCCCTGGCCAGGATGGCGTATGCCACTGCGTCCTCAATGGTGACCTCCCTGGCGCCGGTGATCTGTCCTGCGGCGGAACTGCCGTTGCAGATCAGATAACCCTCCGCCAGTATCTTATCCCACCTGATTAATTCCCCATATCTTTTGATGGCCCCCAGATGTGCGCCGGTTAGCCAGTGCACATCCCCGGAGTTGAGCGCCAGCGGAATGAAATGGGCGTCCACTCCGGTTATCACGGCATCCTCGGCTGAAATCTCCTGAACCAGGGGGCCGGTGAATCCGGACTCACGAATCAATTGCACCAGCTTTTGGGTATTGACATAGTTTATCCCCTGGCTGCCCCCCACCATAACGGCGTCAATGTTTTTGTCCCTGATTATTTCCAGAGCCTGGGGAGGCAGTGCTTTATCCGGGTCCAACTTGGCCACCAGCCTCCACTTTTTCCACTGATCACATTCCCACATCGGCACCATACCTCCCGCGATGACAATTATAGCACTTAAATATTATATATTGTTTGTTTTGCAACTTAAAGATCCTCTGTCTATTCTATAAAATAATACTGGTGGCAGTAATTACAAAACTTATTAACTGCTAATTTGTTTAATTGCAATTAAACAAATTAAATAATATTATATAAGAGGGGGGTGGTTGCTATAAATATTGAGGAATCCAAGTTTATTGAAGATATGGGGCTTTTAATGGAAAAATCCGGCGGGTCCAGAACCCTGGGCCGTATTTTCGGATACCTCCTTCTGGCCGACAGTCCCAGAACCCTGGATCAGATTGCCAAAGATCTTCTTTTCAGCAAAGCCACCGCTTCCCTGACAGTTCGCCAGGGACTGGTCATCTATTTGTTTGAAAAGGTAATCATACCGGGTAATCGCAAGGACTGCTACCAGGCCAATATACAGACCTGGATCGGTTCAATGTCGGATCAGATCAATATGATAACTGCGTGGAACAAGGTGATTGATCAGTGCCTGGGGTTTTTGCCGGCGGACAACAAGGCCGCCCAGGAAAACCTAAGAGAGATGAAGGACTATTTTAATTTTATGATCTGGTACCTTTCGGATATTGAGGAACAGTACGAAAGATGGAAAAAGGGAGAAATACAGGAAAATTAAGCCCATGAGGGACCAAAAAATGGCAGAAAACATTTTAATGAAACTGGATGGAGCAACCAGAACTTACACCATGGGTGATGTAAAGGTTGAGGCCCTCAGAGAAACCTCCCTGGACATTTATTCCGGTGAAATCCTGGTGATACTTGGTCCCAGCGGATCGGGCAAAAGCACCCTGCTGAACATCATGGGGGGTATGGACCTGCCCTCCGGAGGCCACGTATTTCTTGAGCGGGAAGACCTGAGCGCAGCCGGTGAAGAAAGGCTCACCCGCTACCGGCGAAACGAGGTGGGCTTTGTGTTTCAGTTTTACAATCTTATGCCCGACCTGACAGCCAGGGAAAATGTTGAATTGGCCTCAGGACTGGTGGAAAACCCCCTTCCGGCCGCCGGTGTATTAAAAGAAATGGGCTTGGAGGACAGGATGGATCACTTTCCCTCCCAGTTGAGCGGCGGAGAGCAGCAGAGGGTGTCCATCGCCCGGGCTGCGGCAAAAAACCCACGCCTACTGCTTTGCGATGAGCCCACCGGGGCCCTGGATTATCAGACGGGAAAACTTATACTGGGGCTTTTGGCCAGAATCAACCGGGACCGGGGCAGCACAGTGGTGATAGTCACCCACAATACCGGCATTGGGTCCATGGCCCACCGCATTGTTCGCATGAGAAGCGGGAGTATCGTGGAGATTATTCAAAATAAAACCCCGGTGTCCCCGGAAAGGATCGACTGGTAATGAATGTCCTGGTTAAAAAGATGCTGCGAACCATCTGGAACACCAGGGGCCAGTTCCTGGCGGTGACGGCGGTGGTGACGGTGGGAATAACGGTGTACATGTCCATGACCACCAGTTATTTCAACCTGAACGCCTCCAAAGATCGGTTTTACAGGGAAAATAATTTCGCCGACTACTACTTTCATGTGGTCAGGGCTCCCCAGCAGGTCGTTAAACAGGTGGAGTCCCTTCCGGGGGTGGCCGTGGCCACCGGGCGGATACAAAAAGATATGCCGGTGGTTAAAGAGGGGGACCAGCGGGCCACCGCGCGTATAACCAGTTATGCCGTACCCATGGAGGGCGAGGTAAACCGCATACAGTTAATGTCAGGGAGGTTTTTTGAAAATAACCCCCAGGGAGGGGGTGTCGAGGTTCTCACTGATTTAAAGTTTGCCAGCGCCAACGGCCTGTCCTTCGGCGATTTGGTTTACATTGTGGCCGACGGCAGGAAGGCGCCTCTTACCTTGGTTGGAACCGGAACCAGCCCCGAGTTCACCATCGCCATGAAAGACGCGGCCACTCTTATGCCGGACCCCCGGACATTTGGGCTGATTATGATGTCCCACCAGCAGGCTCAGCAGATAATGAACCTGCCCGGACAGATAAACCAGGTGATTATAAAGGTGGCGCCGGGCTTTAATGAAGAACTGGTGGCCAGCGGTGTGAAACATATTCTGGAACCCTATGGCAACCTGGCCAGCTACCCCCGCAGCAAGCAGCTTAGCCACGCCGTGCTGCAGGGAGAACTGGACGGCCTGAAGGCCTCATCACGCTTTATGCCAGTAATTTTCCTGGGCATAGCAGCCGCCATTCAGATGGTTATGCTGGGCCGGATGATCAAAGGAAAGCGTCTGGAGATCGGTGTCTTGAAGGCCCTGGGCTACAGCAGCCGCAGCATCATCCTACACTACACCGGCTACTCTGTGGCCACATCCCTTATGGGATGCATTATGGGTACCATCCTGGGTGCGGGGCTGACCTCGGCCATATCAGGTATGTATGCTGAAATATTCAACCTGCCCCAGGCCATTGGCAGCATCAATTATCAGGCTGTATTATACGGATCGGCCCTTAGCCTGGGGGTGGGGGCTTCTACCGGGCTGATAGCCTCAAGGGGAGTGGTCAAAATCAATCCGGCCGATTCCATGCGACCGAACCCGCCAAAAAAGGGTGGAAGGATCTTCCTTGAACGGTGGGAATGGATTTGGAAGCGGCTGGATTCCACCTGGAAGATGAGCCTGAGAACCGCCTTTCGCAACCGGGGCAGATTCACATTGGTACTGCTGGGGGTGACCTTCTCAGTGGGCATGCTGGTGATGTCTCTCTTCTCCAATGATACTATTGATTATATGATTAAAAAGCAATTTTTCGAAAATCAGGGGTACGACTATCTTGTTCGATTTTCGGCCCCACTGAAGGAGCATGAGCTTTTAAACATCTCCCGTATTGAAGGGGTTCTGAGGGCTGAACCCATTTTTGAAATACCCGTCAGGGTTCATTATAACGGTAAATCCCAGGAAGACTCCCTTCAGGGTCTGAACGTAACCACGACACTAAAAAAAATCACGGATAAAAATGGGAGGCCCCTGCAATTGCCCGAAGAAGGAGTGCTCATCAGTGAAAGGACGGCAGCAAAGCTGGGAGCCCGGGAAGGCGACCCGGTGGAGGTGGAAACCCTTTTGGGAACCGGCCCTTCCCGGCGGGCGGCGCTGAAAATAGCGGGGGTTAACCAGCAATTGGTGGGTGGCGGATCTTTTGTAAGTATTGATCAGGCCAACGGTATTCTGCAGGAAAGAAGTCTGGTATCCGGGGTCATGCTGAAGGTGGATCCGGGCACATTCCATGTGGTGGAGAAAAAGCTTGACGATATGACGGCCATCTCATCGGTGCTCAGCCGCCAGAAGGAACTGGCCAATTTCGACAAGAACCTGGAGGCCATGATTTATTCCATACTCATTATGGTTATGTTCGCCATGGTAATGGGATTTGCCATTGTCTACAATTCCTCGGTGATCAGTTTTTCTGAACGCAAAAGGGAACTGGCCTCACTCAGGGTTCTTGGTTTCACCAATCGGGAGGTTTCCGGCCTTCTGATGAAGGAGAACATGCTCCAGTCACTGCTGGGAGTGGCCCTGGGACTGCCCCTGGGCAGGCTGATGACCCAGGGATATATCAGCGCGGTAAGCACCGACCTTTTTACCATGCCGTTGGTGATTTACCCCCAGACATACTTTTTGTCGACCGCCGGAGGCCTGCTATTCATCTGGGTGGCTCACCTGGTGGCCGTAAGGGGTGTTAAAAAACTGGATCTGGTGGATGTGTTAAAGAACAGGGATTAGATGGAGGTCAGCCATGAAAAGGAGTAAAAAGATATACCTGGGAGCCGCGGTGCTGGCGGTCGTTATACTGGCGGCGCTGGCGTTAAAGGGGGGAGGGACCCGGGTGGAAACGGTTCAGGTCCGCCAGGGTAATATTACCCGTACCGTTACAGACACCGGCTACGTTCAGCCCTCGTCAAACCACGATTTGTACGCCGCCCAGGCGGGCAGGATTGTCCATCTGCCTGTTAAGACCGGACAGGCGGTTAAAAAGGGAGAAACCATGGTGCTGCTGGAAAACCAGGATCTGATCATGCAGATTAATGATGCAAAATGGCAGTTATCCCAGGCCGGGGCTACGGTTGCCGGAACCAGGGCCTCGGTGGATCGAACTGCCCTGGAGATCAAAAACGCCGGGGAGAACCTTGCCCGGACCGAAGAACTGTACCAGGTCGGGGCAGTCCCCCGGGCAGAATATGAAAAAGCCCTGCTGCAGGTGGAAACCTTACGTCAGAGCCTCAACGAGCATAACTCCCGACTGGAAGGCGCACTGTCCCAGGAGGCAGGGCTAAGCCAGTCCCTCCGGCAGCTCTCCTCCAGGGATAGTCAGATGGCGGTCACCAGTCCGGCAGATGGAACCGTTCTGTCACTTCCGGCTCAACTGGGGCAGTGGGTTAACCCGGGCAGCCTTCTGGCCTCGGTGGCAGCCGCCCATCAGATGGAGGTCAAGGCCGATATTCTGAGCGACGACCTGGCCGAGATCAGTGAAGGGCAGAGGGTTATTGTCACCGCCCCGGTACTGGGCCAAAAAACACTGGTGGGGCAGGTGAAGCAGATATATCCCCGAGCCGAGGAAAAGCTGTCAGCCCTGGGAGTAATACAGCGCAGGGTTCCGGTTATAATTTCGCTGGACGATCCGGGAAATCTCAGGCCGGGATTTGAGGTAAGGGTGGCGGTGGAAACAAAGACCCGCCAGAGTGTTCCGGTGGTTCCCAGGGAAGCTGTCAGAACCACGGCGGATGGCCGCAAGGAAGTGATGGTGGTTTCCGGGGAACGGGTGATTCACCGCACGATAAGCATCGGCATCAGTGACAGGTATCTGGTGGAGATTACCGGCGGACTGGAGGACGGAGAGGAAATAATCAGGGATGGAAGTCTGGATCTGAAGGAAAAAGCAAAGGTCAAGCAATAGGGCAGCTGGGTTGCGGAAGGTATCCCTTTTAAGTGTTGATTATTTCTCTGCAAATTACCCTATCTCACTGTGGCCAGTGTTGTGGTCAGCCTTACGCAAAACCGCTCCTTGCGGATGAGACGCCGGAGGCTTTGAAGAACTTTTTCAAGCAACTCTAGGAGGCTGTTGAAAAAGTCCATCTGCGGCGTTGCGGCGGCGGCTTCAATGCTCAACGTACAAGGAGTACGCCTCCGCTTGAAGCCTTGCCGCGCCTTGCATCTGGAGCTTTTTGAACAGCCTCCGGTTGTAGTCGAATAAGTACTTTGTTGACCTCTTAATATAGTTTTGCAACACTCTCCTAGAAGGCTGCGGTGAATAATCCGCAGCCTTCTTTTTTAAATATTTTATTGGGCATATCAGAAAGCCGGGGGTTTCTGCCGCCAACTGCCGATGGACAAGAACACCGCCCCCATAGCCAGGCATACTGCCACAACACTGAAGAAGAATCCCACAACCGGAATGTTCCCCAGCAGCATAAGCCCCGCATAACCGATCATGAAGGGAAATATTTGGTGTATGCGGTTTTCCCACCCCAATCGTGCGGCCAGGTAGCGTCCGACGGCATCCCCGACAATTATTTTGCCGGCGTAGATAAGTACCCCGTAAACCATGGCGAGGATGAGGGAAAGGGGTATACCTATAACGGTAATCAGAAGGAGCAGCGAAGCCAAAGGGGCCAGCAGCAGTGTCATAACCCCCCAGCCCAGCGCCGGCAGTGGTTTCTGCAGTAAAGTCCGGCTGAGGACGGACCAGATGCCGGGGAATACCAGGTAAAGGACTCCCCAAACGGTAACCCCGGCAGCAAACCAGATCAATTGTCCCAGCCAGCTTATGCCTTCCTGGCGGCGGGGCTTTTCCAGCGGTTCAATCTGCTCCCACTGAGTTGATCCCCCTATCCTGGCCTCGGGTGAAACAGTACCCTGACTGGGGGAACCATAGATCAGGTTTCCCGCAATTCTGGACCCCGGACCCACGTTAAGTGTTTCAACCGCCCAGAACCGGGTATCCCCCCCCACAGGGCCGTTCAGATAAACCGTTTGAGCAGAGCCCAGCACCTGGCGACCCACCGCACCGGAAATGGAAACTTCTTTTGCCAGCGCCAGTACATCCTGATTTACCCTGGAGCCATCAAACTGCCGTAACTTAGCCACCAGAGCTGTGAGGCTTTGCCCCACCTGGCCCTTAATGTCAGCGTCAGCGGCGGCGCAGCGGACATCCCCCTTAACACTGCCGTTGATAATAATACTGCGGGCGGCAGCCAGCACATCGCCATTAATAGATCCGTTAACGGTAACGGTTTCACCGGCGGCGAACACATCCCCGTCAACATCGGCGTTTATGATAATATTTTTTCCGCTGACCACAAGCGGTCCCTGAATTTTCCCTTCCGGCACAGTAACCATTTCGCCGCTTTTAATCTCCAGCGCCCCGGCCGGGGCAGCCATGCACACAATAAGAAGAACTACACTGATCAGCATCATCGGAATTTTTCTGAATCTAAACATAGGTACGACCTCCCCTTTGTAGTTTTAGCTGCGTCCACAGCACACATACAGCCAGCACCGCCAGGGCCGGAGAAACCGGATCTCTTGTCATGGCAGCGTCCGAAAGTTTTAAAACAAGGTCATAAAAGGACAGGGCAAACTGTAAGGCAAAGTCACTTCCCACAAAGAGCTGGATAATGTTCCTCAGCTTTTCAAACAGCGGCCACCAGCCCTCGCTTAACCCCCCAAGCATCCCGGCAAATCCAAGCGCGGCCAGGAAGAACCCGAAAAGACACTCACCTCCCCTTGCGCCCGCAAGTCTCTTACTGATAACCACGGCCAGGTCGGGGGGGACCGGAGTGAAGGCCAGGGACAGGGAAAACAGTTCTGTTTCCTTCCCCAGGCCGGCCGCCAGGCGGCTGCATGAAGGGCAATCCCTCAGGTGCGACTCCATTTGCATCTTCCTGTCCGGTGGAAGTTCACCGTCAATAAAAATTTCCCACTGGTACAAAACGGGACACCTCATATCTCACCCACCCCCTCATTCTTTGCCAGCACCCTCCGGATCTTCTCCCGGGCTCTGTGCAGCCGGGTGCCCACAGTGGCTTCGGGAATATCCATAATTTTACTTATTTCGGCATAGCTCATCTGCTGGTAATAGCGCAGAACCACCACCGCCCGGTCCTGTTCCGGCAAAAGGGCCACCGCCCGCCGGACCTCTTCCCTCTCGTCGGTCTCCACCGCCGCCTCATCGGGGGTTGGGTCCGGATTGGCCGTTATTCTCTGGTAAATCTTCGGTAAAAGCCGGTTCAGCACTTTCCTTCGCCGGAGAACGTCAATGCAGTGGTTGTATACCACCTTCATCAGCCAGGGGCGAAAGCTGTCCACGGGGATATTTCCGGGGAAAACGAAAAGCCTGGCAAATATATCGGCGGCGGCATCCCGGGCCTCCTCCACTGAACCTAATAGATACCGGGCCAACCGGTACACTTCGGGGCCATATAAAACAGCCAGATCTGACACTGCCTCACCATCCCCGGATCTGGCCCGCTCCACAAGGCCCCCGGCATCTTGGTCCAATGCCCTCGCCACCCCCTCCCTTTAGGCTTTCATTAATAATAACGGATGAACCGGATACCATCTTCCCCATTTATAAAATTTCTTAAGGATTATTTAAAAACCCTGACAGGCTATTTTCTACAATTATATGATAATAACAATCATTTGCATGGCGAGACTTCTCCATGATCTGGGGAAGATTGACATTCCCAATTCCATTAACCACTCCTTATCATTTCTTAAAGTAAAAAAATAAACCAACTCTTCAATTATGCTAAAGAGTTGGTTTATTCTAATACACCTTCAAGTCTGATTAGTAAATAGCCGACAATGATTCTGGCCGGGACTATTGTTCCAGTATCCTTCTTTGTATAAAATTGGTATACACTTCTCCCCTCCGGAAGAATGCGTTGTCCAAAACCTTCTGGTGGAAGGGTATGGTGGTGGGTATGCCTTCGATAACGAATTCCCCAAGGGCCCTGCGCATCCTTACCATGGCCTCTTCCCGGTCCCTTCCCCAGGTAATCAGTTTTCCCAGCAGGGAGTCATAGTTGCGGGGCACTGTCCATCCCTGGTAAGCTGCGCTGTCCAGCCTCACCCACGGGCCTCCGGGGGGGATGTATCCGGTTATTTTGCCGGGGAAGGGGGCGAAATTTCTGAACGGGTCCTCGGCGTTAATACGACACTCTATGGCCCACCCGCTGAAGCTAACCTGGTCCTGGGAAACTGACAGCGCCTCTCCCGCCGCTATGCTTATCTGCTCCTTAATCAGATCTATACCGGTAATCATTTCGGTTACCGGGTGTTCCACCTGTATTCTGGTGTTCATCTCGATAAAATAAAAATCCTTATTCCTGTCCAGCAGAAATTCCACCGTGCCGACACTGAAATATTCCACCCCCCGGGCCGCCCTGACCGCCATCTCCCCCATTTTTTGTCTCAGTGAATGGTTCAGGGCTGTAGATGGGGCCTCTTCAATAATCTTCTGATTTCGTCTTTGGACAGAGCAGTCCCTTTCACCCAGATGAATTATGTTTCCGTGTTTGTCCCCTATTATCTGAAACTCTATATGCCTGGGCTCCTCAAGGTATTTTTCAATATACACGTCAGAATTGCCGAAGGCCGCCCCTGATTCGGTCCTGGCAGTCTGAACCGCCTTTACCAGATCGTCCGGCGCATGGGCCACTCTCATCCCTCTGCCGCCCCCGCCTGCCGAAGCCTTTACCAACACCGGGTAGCCAATTTTTTCTGCTGTGGCAAGGGCTGTTTCCATATCATTTACAACGCCATCGGAACCTGGAACCACAGGTACTCCTGCTTTGATCATGGTTTCCTTGGCCACAGCCTTGTCACCCATTTTTTCCACCGCGGCCGGGGAAGGTCCGATAAAGGTCATCCCTTGCTCCTCTACGGCCCTGGCAAAATTAGCATTTTCGGACAAAAAACCGTATCCTGGATGGACGGCGTCCGATCCTGAAATAAGGGCCGCGCTGATTACGTTCTGAACGTTCAGGTAACTGCCGGAAGGATTTGCCGGGCCAATGCATACAGCCGAGTCGGCCGCCCTGACATGCAGGGACTCCCTGTCAGCCTCTGAGTAAACCGCAACACTTTGTATTCCCATTTCCCTGCATGCCCTGATAATTCTCAGGGCAATTTCACCCCTGTTGGCTATAAGTATTTTTTTAAACATTGTTTTTTATTCCTCAGTTTGCTATTTTGATTATAAATAAGGGCTGGCCGTATTCCACCGGAGAACCGTTTTCCGCCAGCACTTCAGTTACCCTTCCTGAAACCTCAGACTCTATTTCATTCATAAGCTTCATGGCCTCAATGATGCAAAGGGTTTGTCCTCTGGCGACCGTGTCTCCTATATTTACAAAGGGAGGGGCATCGGGGGCCGGGGCACTGTATAAGGCGCCTACCATGGGGGCCTTGATAACATAATGGTCCTCGCCGGTTTCCACTTCCTTATTTGCTGTTTTTTCAACGGAAGGTGCGCTGCTTTTTTCCCCGGCCATATCGCTATTCTGTTTTTCAGGCGCATTCCCGGCCTCTGAATTAATACTGCCGCCCTTTCTAATGGCAACCTTCATGCCGTTATTCTCCAGGGCCAGTTCCTGTATGTCCGAGTTCTTTATCAGTTGTACCAGTTCTTTTATTTCCTGCAGGTTCATTTCCATTTCCTCCTCAGTTACCGGGTTTTTTACCATCCTGACAGCCGGCGCCCCTGCCGGCTTCTCCTCCGCGGTTGACTGAACCGCCGGCTGATTCCTTTTTTCAATAAATCTTCGGGCAATCTGGGGAAAGAGAGCGTACAGAAGGAGATCCTCCTCGGTTGCCGCCAGTCCCCGGGCCTCTTCCCTTACCTTTTCCATCCTGGGTTCCAGGAGATCTGCAGGCCTGCAGGTATATTTCTTCCGGTCGCCCAGAATTCCCGCCTGTATTACCGGGTCCATTGGCGCCGGCGGCATGCCGTAGAGTCCCTGGGCATAAGACCTGACCTCGCCCGGCACCATTTTATAACGCTTTCCGGAAAGCACATTGAGCACCGCCTGGGTGCCAACTATCTGGCTGGTGGGGGTCACCAGGGGAGGGTAGCCGAATTCTTCCCGCACCTTGGGTATTTCGTCCAAAACCTCAGTCAACCTGTGGAGAGCGTTCTGTTCTTCCAGTTGGGTAATCAGATTGGAAATCATTCCCCCGGGAACCTGATGTTCAAAAACCCTCATATCGTTTATTCTGGTGACACCCCTCTTTTGTCCCCTGTCCAGCCGCAGCTTTTCAAAATACCGGGCCACCTCGAATAACGCCCCCAGGCTCAGTCCCGTATCGTAAGGAGTGTTTTTTAGCGCCCTGGCCACCGTTTCCACAGGAGGCTGTGAGGCCCCGAAGGCCAGGGGCACTGATGCGGTGTCGATAACGTCCGCTCCCGCCTCGACCGCCTTCAGGTAAGTTCCCAGGGCCAGCCCTCCAATGTAATGGCTGTGGAGTTGCACCGGGAGCCCTACCTTCTCCTTCAGCAGCCTCACCAGATCATAAGCCGCATATGGAGCCAGCAGGCCGGCCATGTCTTTGATGCATATTGAGTCAGCCCCCAGATCTGCCAGGTCCAAGGCGGTTTTCAAGTAATGATCGGTGGTGTGTACCGGGCTGACCGTGTAGACAACGGCTGCCTGAATGTGGGCTCCGGCTTTTTTTCCCGCTGCTATTGAGGACTCAAGGTTTCTTATGTCATTAAGAGCATCAAACACCCTTATTATATCGATCCCGTTTTCCACCGACCGCTGCACAAAGCTATAAACCACATCATCAGGATAATGATGGTAGCCCACCAGCGACTGTCCCCTTAGAAGCATTTGAAGGGGAGTTTTTTTAATGTGTTTTTTTAGTGTCCTTAACCTTTCCCAGGGATCCTCGCCAAGAAATCTGAGGCATACGTCAAAGGTGGCTCCACCCCATACCTCCATGGAATGAAATCCAATGCTGTCCATCATTTCAGCAGCCGGCAGCATGTCTTCGGTGCGCATTCTGGTGGCCCAAAGGCTCTGGTGGGCGTCCCTCAGTGTTGTGTCCGTTATCCCAATTACAGGCAAAACTTTATCCCCCTAATTACCAACTAATAATATTAAGTCAAACTAATAACTTTATAGTTGGCTTATAATATATCTATTTGTCAACTCACATTAGCAATTATAAGTTATTTATACCATTACAGAAAGTACTTTTGAATAAGTATACAATATATATATTAGCAGCTAAATTCGTTTAAATCACCGGTTCATAAAATTATTTAATATTGAATACAAAGAACAAAAGCTCTATTTACTGCATTATTCCCGTAAAATGAGAACAATTGAAAAAGCCGGGTATCTACAATTACCCGGCTTTTTTCCATCCATTATTCCTTGCTCCTGATTCGTATTCGGTTTTCCTCAACTATCCAGAGCTGCCCGGGGAAGAATTCCCCTGCTAATCTGGGCAAAAGGTCGCGAACAACTTTTAAAACAGCGTCCTTGCTCTGTTCCTTGGCCCGCAATACTATAACACCCTCCGATTTTTCTGGAGGATAGGCAATGATATTCGAAAAATCATAATCAAGAGTGATAATGACCCTGCCTTCTTCTTGGCATTTACGCATCAGGATCTGATCTGAACACCCTTGAATATTTTCGGAGTAAACCGATTCAACGTCATGACCGTCGGAACGGAACAGATCCACAACGTTGATAGGAAGATTCTCATCAATCTTGATTTTCAACGGTTGCCCTCCCTACATGGCAAGATGACGTTCCTTGGCTAACATAGCGGCATATGCGAGGGCCGCGTCTATGTCAGCCGGTTGTAAGGAAGGATAACTGTTTAATATTTCCTCCCGGGCCTTTCCGGATGCAAGGTTATCCAGTATTACCGAAACCATTATTCGAGTTCCGGCAATACAGGCTTTCCCGTGACAAACTGCCGGGTCAACGCTTATTCGATTCAACAAACTCATCGGCCAATACCTCCACCTTGGAATACTGGGTAAATACGCATACTTAAATATCGCTAATATACATTAGCGGACATTATTATTTTGAAAAAACCTTCTTGATGTCCACTAAGATAATTGAAGATAAAAATAACATGTCCACTAAGGTTAGTCAAGGAAAATGGAGGTCGCTATATGACGAATGTATACACGGCAGTTGCTGGGAGTGGACCCGTTGCGCAGGGAGGCGGAGGCAAGTTTATGGAAATCCGCAATACAATCATTCCACAGTAAAAATCACCAACTGTCTTCTTTAATTGATGTGGACAGCCCTTTAATGAGCATGGCAAGAACCCTGTTAACAGGGGTAGGTATACCCAGGGAGGTACCCTCCCTGTCCACCGCCCCGTTTATCACATCAATTTCCGTTGCCCGGCCCTTCTCCACATCCTGGCGCATGGAGGAAATATTCCCCCCGGTGGCCCGGGCGATGCCCTTCACATGATCCAGGGGGTGGGACACCAGCTTTATATTCTTTTTGACAGCCACCGCCACGGCCTCGGCCACGGCCATGTCCATAACGCTCTCCAACTCCGGTATCTCCAGCAACTGGCCGTTTTTAATCCGGGTCAGGGCTGTCAGGGCGTTTATCCCCACGTTGACAATAAGTTTGGTCCAGAGGACCCCCTCAATATTATCCGATACCGAGGGCTGAAGGCCTGCCCGGAGGAATACTCCGGCCAGCTCTTCAAGTCTGGGGGTGCTCTGCCCGCTGATTTCCCCCAGCATGGTGGGTCCGCTGCCGGCATGCCTTATATGTCCCGGGCCCAGCATAGTGCCGCCGAAGGCGCTGGTTCCGGCCAGAACCCGTTCCGGGCCCAGTATGGCCCCCAGTTGCTCCACATTTCCTATGCCATTCTGAAGGGTCAGCACCATGGTATTCTCCCCCAGCAGGCCCAGGGCCGTACGGGCTGCCTCCCCGGTGGAGTAAGACTTTACAAATACCAGTATAAGGTCCACCGGACCCAGTCCGGCCGCCCCGGTCACAGCCCGCAGGGGCACGGCCCGGTCCCCGTCATCCGAGGAAACAATTAATCCCCGCCGGTTTACCGAGGACACATGGTCCTCCCATATATCCACCAGACATACATCTTCACCGGCCTCGGCCAGAAGCGCCCCGTAGAGACTCCCCATGGCGCCGGCCCCGATAACTGCTATTTTCATTAATCATTCTCCTTGCCAGTATACACCCTAATGCCTCATCAGCATTTTGGGCAGCAGGGTGGTTAAAGAGGGCACAACGGTAATCAGCAAAAGAACCAACAGTCCTATTAAAAAGGGCGCCCACACAGCGCGGCTGAGCTTTTCAAGGGAAACACCGGAAATACCGCAGACCGAGAAAAGAACGGCCCCCACCGGTGGCGTGATAAGCCCCAGAACCAGGTTGAAGACCACCACCACCCCCAGTTGGATGGGATCTATCCCCAGCTGCATGGCCAGGGGGGCCAGCACGGGGGTGACTATGGTGAGGGCAGGTGCGGTTTCCAGGGGAATACCTATTAAAATGAGGGCTACATTGACCAGCAGCAGCACCATCAAGGGATCCTGGCCCACTGAGGTTAAAGCCGACAGCATCTTTAAGGGCACCTGCTCCACCGCCACCACCCAGGCAAAGGGTTCCGACAGCCCCAGCAGCAGCATCACCATGGCCGTTTCAAGTCCGGCCACCAGTAAAACCGCTGGCAGCCGTGACAGCTTGAGGCCCCTGTATATCAATCCGCCCACTAAGAAGGCATATACCACGGCTATTCCGGCAGCCTCGGTGGGGGTAAAGATGCCTCCCAGTATTCCACCTATAATTATAAAGGGCATCAGCAGGGCTGGCAGTGCCCGCCAGCTTCCGGCGGCCATTTCCCGCCATCCCGGGCTTTCTTCCAGGGGATAGTTACGGCGACGGGCCACCCAGTATGTGTAGATCATCAGTCCCAGCCCCAGCAGCATCCCCGGCACTATTCCGGCCAGAAAAAGCGCCCCGATGGAAACATTGGCAATTACCCCGTAAATGATAAAGGGTATGCTGGGGGGTATGACAGGGCCCATGCAGGAGGCGGTGGCGGTAACGGCGGCCGATACATCCTCATCGTAACCCGCGTCTTTCATGGCCGGAATGGCCACGGCCCCTATGGCCACCGCCGTGGCCACCGCCGATCCGGAGATGGCGGCAAAAATGGCGCAGGCCAGTATGGTGGCCAGTCCCAGCCCCCCTCTGACTCGTCCCAGTAGAAGCCGGGCAAAGCGCACCAGATCCCTGGTTATACCGCTTTCGTTCATCAGCGCCCCGGCCAGCATAAATAAGGGTATGGCCAGAAGAGGGAACGAGGCTATGCCGGCAAAGGTGGTCTGCACCAGCATGGTTAAAGAAAGATCACCCTTCATAAGAAGGTATGACAGGGCGGTCCCCCCCAGGGCTATGGCTATGGGTATTCCCGTCACCAGCAAAACAACAAAAGCCAGTATAAAAATGGTCAGCGTTACTTCCTCCTCAACTCTCCTGCGGCGATAAACGGTTACCCGTTAAAACATCCAGGGCTTGCTCCAGCGTTACCAGCCACATCAGAAAGGACCCCACCGGTATGGCCAGGTAAGGAAGGGCCATGGAAATCTGCATAGCCGAAGAAATCTGATTTATATTGAGAAGAGTCTGATCAAAACCATATATCACCAGAACGCTAAGAATAACCATGCTCACAGCGTATCCCAGCACCTTCACCGCACGGCCGGCCCCTGGCGGCAGCTTGTCCACCAGGGAGGTCATGCCTATCTGGTATCCCCTGGGAAGCCCCACCGCCGCCCCCAGCATGGTTACCCAAACCAGGGAAAAGGTGGTCAGCTCTCCCGACCAGGGCGGCATGCTGCCCAGAAAATATCTCCCAAAAACCTCGTAAGGGATCACTATGCTGATGGCGGCCATACCCAGAACAACACCCCAGCCGGCCACCCTCAGAAGATTTTTATTTAGCATTCTCAAAATGTTTAAAACGGAAATCAATAATACCGCCCCTTCCTGCCATACAGCGGTAAAACGGCCCAAGGCCCGGCGCCCGCCGGGCCTTGGGGGATCTTCTCATATAGATTACTTGGTTTGCAGTATGGCGTCTATTTTATCTTTGCCAAATTGCTTGGAAAACTCCTCAAAGGCCGGCTGCATGGCCTTCTGCCAGGCTGCCTTATCCACATCCCTGACGATGGACATATTCTTTTGGGCTAGATCGGCCAGCATTTTCTCTTCACTGTCCCTGCCCAGCTTACGCTGCCAGGGAGCAACCTCCAGGGCAGTTTTGATAAACAGGTCCTGATCCTCTTTGGGCATGACCTGCCATTTTTTCAGGCTCATGATGATGGGAGCCGGTGAATACACGTGCTGGGTCATGCTGAGATAGCTCTGCACCTCGTTTAGCTTGCTGGTGGAGATTACAGCCACCGGGTTTTCCTGGCCGTCCGCCACCTTTTGCTGCAGGGCGCCGTATACCTCGGCCCAGGCCATGGGTGTGGGGATGGCTCCCACCTCTTTCCAGGCCGTGATGTGTACCTTGTTTTCCATGGTGCGTATTTTAAGACCCTTGGCGTCCTCCGGTAATTTTACCGGCCGCTTTGAGTTGGTCAGGTTTCTGAATCCGTTCTCCCAGAAGGCCAGTCCCTTGAGGTTGGCCTTCTCCATGTCATCCAGCAGCTGTTTCCCTATGGGCCCGTCCAGAACCTTGTCCACGTGGGTGTAGTCCCGGAAAAGGAAGGGGATGTCCACAATCAGCATGGAAGGGCTGAATCCCCCGATGGGCCCGGTGGAACCGGCATATAGGTCAACCGTTCCCTGCTGCAGGGCCTCTAACAGCTCACGCTCTCCCTTGCCAAGCTGGCCGTCCGGATATACAGTGATCTGAATTCGGCCGCTGGACCTCTCCTTGATCAGATCGGCAAATTTTTGTGCCCCCTGGGTGTACATGTGGCTGGCCGGGGTCATGGTGGCAATCTTATACTGTGCCTTAAACTCCTGCTTGCCCGAAGCCTGGTTTCCGGACTCCTTGCCCCCGCAGCCGGCAAGGGCAAAAACCAAAAGTGTCAGTAAAACAACAAGACGCAAACGCATTTTCCTTTTCCTCCTCTTTTACCAATTGGCGTATTTTTATTTCACTTTGCCCCTTGTTCCCCCACCCCTTTCATGGTAAGGGAAACCCTCTGCCGGCGGACATCCACGTCCAGAACCCTGACCTCCACCACATCCCCCACCGATACTACGTCCAGTGGGTGCTTTACAAAGCGATTACTCAGCTGTGAAAGATGCACCAGGCCATCCACTTTCACACCTATATCCACGAAGGCCCCAAAATCCACCACATTGCGCACTGTTCCCTTCAAATCCATATCCGGCCGGAGGTCCTCCATGGAAAGAACATCGTTCCGTAAAAGAGGGCCGGGCAAATCCTCCCTGGGGTCCCGCCCGGGGCGCATCAGGCTTTCTATAATATCTCTCACCGTAGGAACCCCGGCTTCCAATCGGCAAGCCGCCTCGGCGGGATCCAGGGATTCCAGGGCGGCCCTCATTTCCGCGGCGCCAATCTGGACCGGAGAGCAGTTAACCAGTTTTATCAGCCTCTCGGCCAGATCATAGGATTCCGGGTGGATGGGGGTGCTGTCCAGAGGATTCTTCCCTCCGGTTATACGGAGAAAACCCACCGACTGCTCATAGGTTTTGGGTCCCAGGCGGGGCACCTTTTTTAATTTAACCCGGTCAACGAACCTGCCGGATTCCTCCCGGAATTTGACTATATTATCAGCCACAGTTTTGTTTATACCTGATATATAGGACAAAAGCGGGGCCGAAGCGGTGTTTAGATCACATCCCACGTGGTTGACCACCGACTCCACCACCGAGGTCAGGCTTTCCTCCAGTCTTTTTTCTCCCAAGTCATGCTGGTACTGGCCCACCCCCACTGCCCGGGGATCTATCTTGACCAGCTCCGCCAGGGGGTCCTGCAGCCTGCGGGCAATGGATACCGCACTGCGCCCGGAAACATCCAGGCCGGGGAATTCCCGGGCGGCCAGCTCTGAGGCCGAGTAGACACTGGCCCCGGCTTCACTTACTATAACGTATTTTATCTCCCTCTGGCTGTAGCCGTTTATAAAAGAGGCCGCAAATTGCTCTGTTTCCCTGGAGGCCGTACCGTTTCCTATAACAATGACTTCAATCCCGTATTTATCCGCCAGAAGCCTGAATTTACTCATGGCTTCCTCCAACCTCTGGCGGGGTGGGTTGGGATACACAACCCCAACCTCCAGGAGCCTGCCGGTATCATCCACCACAGCCCATTTACAGCCGGTGCGGTAAGCCGGGTCAACCCCCAGGACCACCTTACCCTTCACCGGAGGCTGCATTAGAAGCTGGCGAAGGTTTTTAGAAAAAATCAGAATTGCCTGTTCCTCGGCCTTTTCGGTGAGCCCCCCGCGAACATCCCTCTCCACCGCCGGAGCAATGAGCCTGCGGTAACTGTCCCTGACGGCCGAAAGGACTATTTCTGACGTTACCGAAGGTGTTTTAACCCATCTGCGGGCAATATGATCGACTATCCTTTCATCATCCACCCCTATGGCAACCTTTAAAAAATCCTCCCTTTCTCCGCGGTTGATGGCCAAAATCCGGTGGGGGGCTACCTGGCGGACGGGTTCCCGGTAGTCATAATACATCTCATAAACCGAAGGTTTGCCCTCTGCCGAGGCAGTGGTGATCAAAAGCCCGTTTTTAAAAGTATACTCCCTGACCCATCCCCTTATATCCGGGTCGTCGGAAATCTCCTCGGCCACAATATCCATAGCCCCCTGGAGGGCCTCCTCCGGGGTGGAAACAGCTTTTTCCGGGTTCAGATATTTGCCGGCCTCCTCCCGGGGATCACCCAGGCGGGGGAAGGACAGCAGGTACCGGGCCAGGGGCTCCAGCCCCTTTTCCCGGGCCACCGAGGCCCTGGTTTTCCTCTTCTGCCGGTACGGGCGGTACAGGTCCTCCACCTCGGTGAGCCTGGTGGCATTCATAATCTTTTCCTGAAGTTCCCCGGTAAGTTTGCCCTGATCGCCTATCAGGCGGATTACCTCTTCCTTGCGGGAATTGAGGCTGCGGTAGAACTTAAGCCTTTCCTCGATCAGCCGGATGCCGACCTCGTCCAGCTCGCCGGTGAACTCCTTGCGGTAGCGGGCAATAAAGGGAACGGTGTTGCCGTTGTCCAAAAGACCGGCTGTTTTCTCCACCTGCAGCGGAGTTATACCCGCCTCCCCGGCGATTATCTCAAAGAGCTGGCGATCATCCATGAATACCCTCCGAAAACAAGTATTGACCAATATACATAAGCTTACCAGATCATGAATTGTTTCCGGATACCCCCCTTGGAGCCCCCGGTATAGGAAAGTAAAGCTTATAGCTTATAGCTTATCTCACTGCCGCTACAGGTATGAGTCCACCTGTTTCTCCACGGACCTGATCTCTTCCTCGGTAAGATCCCGCTTCAAAAAATTGGCGAGCGCCCGTATGGAGGCCCCTAAGGCCACCCTTCTGACATCCAGCACCACTGTGTCAGAAGCCGCTTTGGTCCGGGGCTGGAATTTTGCTGAGGGCAGTCCCGGACTGAGCCTGTCCGCCAGGGAATCCAGGCTTTCCACGTACTCTCCAGCCATATACCCGGACTCCTCGGCAGAGGATCTCCCCCTGGGGGATTTTTTAACGGATCCAGCCCCATTATCTGGAAATTCATGCACTCCTGCAGTATGCTCCCTTTTTAATTCCCTCTGCGCCTTTGCCGCCTCTTTCTTCCTTGTATAACCTGCAAAAGCGCCGGCAATCTCATCTTCCACCATTGACAGTTCTGTCCTGTGCTGATCAATGAAAATCTGATTATCTGGGCTGTTCTTTTCAATTATTTCTATAAGGTCATGCTGATTGGCGATTACCGCCTGCAGCGCCGGAGATACCTTTACCGAAACCCTGGACAACTCCCTGTCATACTGATGTCCCGACGCCGTCAGCGTCATCTCTTGCCTTTTCTTATCACCCAAACAAAACACATCCCACTTAAAAATTTTCGAGACCAATTTTGTGTCCATTACTTACTAAACCAAGTTTATCACTGTTTTAGCCGGTTGTTAATATATGTGTCAAAAATTAAAATATTAGACAAAAGTGAAGAGGAATTTTACTATAGTTGGAGAATTTTATGTTCTATAAGAAAATACAGGAAAAGGAGGTTAATTATGAGAAAGGCCATGATAATCATCATCTCCCTATGCGTGATCTTAACTGCGGTGGTTACGGCCAATGCCTCGGGTGAAACGAAATTGAATTTTACCGTGGTATTTAAGAGTGAAAGGCTGCCGGACAATGTTCATGACCTTATTTCAGGGCTGGGCGGAAAAATATTGACGACCATTCCGGAAATAGGAGTGGTACAGGTAGAGGCTGCCCCAGCATTTGCCAGGACAGCACTGAAGAGCCGGGAGATTCAGTCGGCAACACCCTCTCTGGTGGAGGTGCTGCCCAAAGACCACCGAAAGATTGACACATCCTCTTTAAATATTGGCGATGCCGCCCTTTATAACATGTACCAGTGGGATATTAAAAGGGTTACCCAAAACGGGTCGGCCTTCGGCCTGGGGACGGGCAGCCATGACGTTGTGGTGGGCGTCATCGACACCGGTGTGGATTTAAATCATCCAGACCTGCAGGCCAACCTTGTGGGAGGATCAAAAAACTTTGTACCGGCGGGTGGCTTTTACGGCAATGATTTGTCAGAGACCGGAAATATCGCTGACGTACAGGACCGTTTCGGGCACGGCAGCCACGTTACCGGCAATATCGCCGGAAAGGGCTCCATACTGGGGGTGGCCCCGGACGTGGGCTACAGATCATACCGGGTTATGGGCGGCACCGGAGGCTCCTATTCCACATGGATAGCCCAGGCAATGGTGGCGGCCGCCAATGACGGGACCGATATTATCTCCATAAGCTTCACCGGAATTAATATTAAGGGGCAGGTATGGTACACCGACCCCGGCACCGGGGAAAAAATACGGTTGGGTAACGATATTGCGGATTATCTGGTCTATATGAGGGCGGCCAATTACGCCGACCGGAAAGGGTCTTTGATTGTGGCCGCAGCAGGCAATGACGCCCTTAATTCCTCCAACAAAAAGGATGTCACCGACTATGCCAACGGAATTTACGGTCAGTACGGCTATACATTTGTTGGGGCCAGCTTACCAGCCCCGGCCTCACTGCCCAACGTGGTAACAGTTTCGGCCACCGGCCCCGATGACCAGCTGGCCCTTTACTCCAATTACGGACCGGGGTTCATTGACGTGGCCGCTCCAGGCGGAGATTACCGGCTTTATCTAAACACTCCGGAGGATGAGCGGACGGCGGAGAATGTTTTTGCAAAAGAATTTTGCCTCAGTTCGGTTCCATTCATTGAACCGGTTTACAGTCCGGATCAAACAGTGATAACCGGCTACAATTACCGCAGCCCGGGATATGCTTTTAATATCGGCACCTCCATGGCCACGCCAAAGGCTTCGGCTGTGGCTGCCCTGATAATTTCCAGGCATGGTAAGTTGCCTCCCTCCAGAATTAAGGAAATGTTGCAAAAAACCGCCGAAGACATCGGTAAAACCGGATACGACAGTTCCTTCGGGCATGGTATGGTCAGTTCTTCCAATGCCTTAGGCCAGAAATAGCCGATGTATGTCTTTAAAATCTTATTAGCCTCAAATGGCCTTATAGCCACAACTCCGCCACCTCTTCCAGGGGTGGCTTTTTAAAAATATGGGAATTATAGCTTACAAATAAAGGTTTGAGCGCTGCATCCGTCGTATGAACCAATTAATAATACATGCCCAGGACATATATCTTATATAGATGAGGCCCCAGAGGGCCAAAAAAGGAGGTGTTCCGGATGAAAAATCAGGGAGGATTGCCCTCCAGGGATGATCTGCCGGCAGAGAATAAATGGCGGCTGGAAGATATATATACCGGCCTGGAACAGTGGGAGCAGGATTTTTCGCAGATACAGGAGATGATTGATACAATTGGGTCCTACCGGGGGAGACTGGGGGAATCGGCGGACACATTGCTGAAGGCGTTAAGGCTTCAGGACAATATACAGGAAATAACCGAACGTATATACACCTATGCCCGAATGCGGCGGGACGAGGACAACACCAACAATGCCTATCAGGCCCTTACTGACCGGGCGGAGGGACTGAGCACCCGCATTCACGCGGCCCAGTCCTTTATAGTTCCTGAAATACTGGAAATACCGCAGGAAGCCCTGGAGGGCTTTCTGCAGGAAAAACAGGATCTCTCCCTTTATAATTTCGCCCTGTCAGAACTTACCAGGCAAAAGCCCCATACACTATCCCCGGCTGAGGAGAGCATCATAGCCCGGGCGGGAGATGTAACCACTGCCCCGGCCAGTATTTTCAGGATGATAAATAACGCCGATATCACCTTCCCACCCATCCGGGGCGATGCCGGAAAAGAAGTGGAAGTCACCCACGGCCGCTACGGTCAATTGATGGAGAGCAAAGACCGCCGGGTGCGCCAGGAAGCTTTTTCATCCCTATACAGCTCCTATGGCAAACTGAAAAACACCCTGGCGGCCACACTAAACTCCAGTGTAAAAAAGGACATATTCTACTCCAAAGTGCGCAATCACCCCTCCGCCCTGGAGGCGTCACTCTTTGCCGATAATATCCCCCCGGAGGTATACCAAAATCTTATTGGCACGGTACGTCAAAACCTGGGTTCTATGCACCGCTACATGGCCCTGCGCAAAAAACTGCTGGGTTTAGACGAGATGCACATGTATGACCTGTATGTTCCGGTGGTCAGGGAGGTTAAGTGGGAAATAACCTACCCGGAGGCCGTGGCAATGGTCAGCCGGGGGCTTGCCCCCCTGGGCGGGGACTACGGCGAAACGGCGGCCCGGGGATTTGCTTCAGGCTGGGTGGATGTATACGAAAACAGGGGGAAAACCAGCGGGGCCTATTCCTGGGGTCCCTATGGGGTGCACCCCTACATACTGATGAACTACCAGGACAATCTGAACAATGTTTTCACCCTGGCCCATGAGACGGGGCACGCCATGCACTCATACTATTCATACCAGGAGCAGCCTTACGTGTATGCCCATTACAAGATATTCACGGCAGAGGTGGCCTCCACGGTAAATGAGTCTCTTCTTATGGCTCACCTTCTGAAGACGGTCACCGACCGTGATAAAAAAGTATACCTGATAAACCACTACCTGGAGCAGTTCCGGGGTACGGTATTCCGCCAGACAATGTTTGCCGAATTCGAGAAAATGATACATGAAAGGGTCGAGGCCGGAGAAGCCCTTACGCCTCAGTACCTGTGCAACGCCTACCACCAGCTTAATGCGGATTACCACGGCCCGGAAATGGTTGTGGATCCGGAAATCCATCTGGAATGGTCCCGCATCCCTCATTTCTATTCGGCCTTCTACGTCTACAAGTACGCCACCGGCTTTTCTGCGGCCACCGCCCTAACCCGGCGCATACTGGAGGACGGACATCCGGCTGTTTCACGCTACCTGGATTTCCTGAAAAAAGGGGATTCCGATTACCCTCTGAACCTATTGCAAACAGCCGGGGTAGATATGACAACACCCACCCCCATCCAGGAAGCGCTGGATTTATTTAAAAGCCTTTTGGATCAGTTGGAGAAAAGCCTTTAAAGGAAAGGGGACACACCTCTCCAGTAGGACTGCCTCTGGGGGTCGGAGGAATGTCCCCTTTCCTTAGCTGGCACCGCCGACAAGGCGGTTATTTTATCGTTTAGGAAAGTATATGACGCATTAAAGCATTAAAGCGCTGAAGTACTGAAGCACCAAAGCATTTTTATGCAAGCCCAGAGTTTTTCTGGGGTCGCTCTGTGGCCGGTGGAGGGGTTTGAGTCCGATCTACTTATCCTCCGGCTGAACTGGCTCTAAGCTCGTCGCCTAACGGACTGCCGACCGCCTCCAACGCCGCATCCATACGTCGATTCCGGCTACCGGCTGCGTCCTGCAGCCGGTTCGGCAGTCCGTACGGCTCTGTCGCCAAGAGCCAGATAACAGCCTCCGGAACATCCGCCTGGACTAAAACCCCTCCCCCTCACTGCATG
>Ga0209643_1001047_pt1 | contig 30573 bp, 31 predicted proteins | sample AutmiccBRH37_all_FD_187383 | JGI IMG/M metagenome (GOLD analysis project Ga0209643, IMG submission 187383) | Deep subsurface microbial communities from Mt. Terri, Switzerland - Autotrophic microbial communities BRH/37_all (SPAdes) (version 2) | ecosystem: Environmental > Aquatic > Deep...
GTTTTTTGGTGGTCAGTTTGCTCCGAAACTGGTGGTCAATTTGAATTGGAAAGTGGTGGTCAGTTTGCTCCGAAACTGGTGGTCAATTTGCTCCGAAAATAGGTGGTCAATTTGACCGTTTTTTCCACTACAACTTTAAAATGGAAAACTGTAATTGTTGGAGAAGGAACGCTAATTGAAACTTTTACTAAATAATCAACATGTAATGTAATATTCCTAGTTGTATAGAGATAAAAAATCTAAATATGAATAATTTTAAAAATCTTTCTAAAGGAAATGCGGTTTGGATATTTCAAGCCAATCCTGAGAAATATGATATATTTAAGGCCTTAAAAGATGAATCTATTGGTTCAATAATCCATTGGAGTGTCAAACAATATGCAAATGAAATTCAAAAAGGTGATATTGCTTTAATATGGTTGTCGGGTAAAAAAGCTGGTATTTATTTTATTGCTGAAATTATATCAATGCCAATAATGCTTATTGAACCAGAATCAGAAAGAAAATATTGGTTTGATAAAACTGATAAGCCTGAAGAAGAACTTTGTGTAAAATTGAATATTTTTCAAGATTTATCAGAAAATCCAGTTTTAAGAGAAAATATTAAGAATATAGAAAGAACAAAAAATTTGAGCATAATTAGGCAACCTAGAGGCACGAATTTTAAAGTGACTTTTGAAGAATGGGAAGAATTAGAAGCATTACTAAAATTCAAATTTTAAGACTATGAATTGGAATCAAGCAGAAAAATTATTGAGAAGCAATATTTATTCAGAGATGCATTTATCACCAAATGCTAATTTTAAAATCGTTAGAGAAGTTTCTCCTTACAAATGCAAAAATTATAATTTTGGGGAAGGTTTTAGGGTTCAGGTTGGTGCGAAAAATGAAATTAATGTTACAATAGAAATGTTAAAAGTATTATTTGAGAATACAAGACAAAATAATAACACTTATAACAGAGCTATATATAAAGAAAGTTACCCAAGAGAATTAAATAACAAGCCTTGTTATGTGCATTCTGTTGGTAAATTATTTGAGTGGGCAAGGGTAATGCAATTATAGGTTACAGACAATAAATAAATTGTTAAGTAAGCCTATAAAAAACTTTATTTTGCTACAATTTTACTATAAAATGAAAAAAGCCCAGTAAAACTGAGCTTTCTAGTAGCGGGGACTGGACTCGAACCAGCGACCTTCGGGTTATGAGCCCGACGAGCTACCTGCTGCTCTACCCCGCGATATATTTTATTAATTCATTATTTCATTTCAACTCGAACCTGCGTCCGCCAACTGGCGGATATGAGCCCGACGAGCTACCTGCTGCTCTACCCCGCGATTTGGATTGCAAAGATACATCTTTTTTTAAAAAATCAATAAGTTTTTTAAAATTAAAAGTTATTAGGACTACCTTTGCATTTTAACTCTTGAAAATGAATCACAAAGCAGGTTTTGTAAATATTATAGGGAATCCTAATGTGGGTAAATCCACGTTAATGAATGCCTTTGTAGGTGAAAAATTATCAATTATCACCTCAAAAGCTCAAACAACACGTCACAGAATTTTAGGAATTGTAAACGGCGAGGATTTTCAAATCCTTTTTTCCGATACACCGGGAATTATTAAACCTGCTTACGAGCTGCAAACTTCTATGATGAATTTTGTAAAATCGGCTTTCGAAGATGCCGATGTGCTTATTTATATGGTTGAAATCGGCGAAAAGGAATTAAAAGACGAGGTTTTTTTCGAAAAAATTAAAACAACATCCATCCCAGTTTTGTTATTGATCAACAAAATTGATATGTCCACGCAGGAAGAAGTGGAAGAAAAAGTGATTTACTGGAAAGAAAAAGTGCCAAATGCCGAAGTTTATGTGATTTCTGCCTTGGAAAAATTCAATGTTGACGGACTTTTTGAACGCATTATTGAACTATTGCCTGAATCACCTGCGTTTTATCCAAAAGATCAGTTGACCGATAAACCGGAGCGTTTTTTTATCAATGAAGCCATTCGTGAAAAAATATTGATGCATTACAAAAAGGAAATTCCTTATTCGGTAGAAGTGGAAACCGAAGAATTTAATGAAAGCGATAAAATCATCAGAATCCGTTCCGTGATTATGGTGGAACGCGAAACTCAAAAAGGAATCATCATCGGCCATAAAGGCGCTGCGTTAAAACGTGTTGGTGTTGAAGCGCGAAAAGATTTAGAGAAATTTTTTGACAAACAAATCCATCTGGAATTATACGTAAAAGTGAATAAAGACTGGAGAAGTGATAAGCGCCAGCTTCGGCGATTTGGCTATACTGATTAGGACTTATTTACTGTTTGTTGTTTTGGCATTTAAACTTTAACCTATAACTTTTCCTTTTTTTAATTCCCCCTTTGGGGGTTAGGGGGCTTTTTAACTTTTCAACGTTTCCATCATAAATCCGTAAAGTTCATCCATTTGTTTGTGGCCTCTTCTTTTTCCTATTCTGCCCAAAAAATACATAATTACCCATAAAATTGGAAGCGCAAAAGTGATCATTAAAGCCGTTTTATAATCGCTTTTTAAGGTCCATTTTACATAAGTTATGATAGAAAATCCGATAAAAGCAAATGCCATCGCAAAATGGATAAACATAAAAAATGTCCAAACTTGTGGTTTTGGGCCAAATAATCCCTTAACGATGCTTTTATTTTCTTCAATTTTTTCAATTTCAAGGTGCAGTTGTGGTGACCAAAAATGATTTTTATCCACAGGAATATCAATAACAATATGTCCGTCAATATCTTTAACGGAATATTTACAAGTGGCATTTTTTACATTCCTTTGAAATTTTGCGATCAGTTTTTGCTGACTTTCCTCAAAACCCATTTTAAATCGTGGACGCAAATGGATATCGCTATTTTTTTCATCAATCATAATTGCATTGTTTTATCAGGATTGAAATATACTGTTTTTTATTACATCGCTAATTTAGAATTGATAACAAATAATTTTCAAAATAAAAAAGCGTAATTTTGCCAAAATTAAAAAAACACATGAGTAATATTGTAGCCATTGTAGGAAGACCAAATGTTGGGAAATCGACATTGTTTAATCGTTTGGTAAAACGAAGAGACGCCATTGTTGATTCGGTAAGTGGTGTTACGCGTGACAGACATTACGGAAAAAGTGACTGGAACGGAAAGGAATTTTCGGTTATTGACACTGGCGGATATGCCATAGGTTCTGGCGATATTTTTGAAGAGGAAATTAGAAAACAAGTTCAGCTGGCTATTGATGAGGCTGATCATATCATATTTGTTGTGGATGTTGAAGAGGGAATTACGCCTATGGATGTTGAAGTTGCCAATATGCTGCGCAAAATAAAAAAACCCATTTTTATGGCTGTCAACAAAGTGGATAATTCTATGCGTGATGCCGATGCGGTGGAATTCTATAATCTTGGATTGGGTGAATATTATACGCTTTCCTCAATAAATGGAAGCGGTACCGGTGAACTTTTGGATGCCGTGGTTGCCGATATGGACGAAGATGCTGCAGAAGAACACGAATTACCTCGATTTGCAGTTGTTGGAAGACCAAATGCAGGAAAATCATCTTTTATCAACGCATTGATTGGGGAAGAAAGAAATATTGTAACCGACATTGCAGGCACAACGCGCGATACGGTTGATACAAAATACAATCGTTTTGGATTTGAATTTAATTTGGTGGATACCGCCGGAATCAGAAAAAAATCGAAAGTCAAAGAAGATTTAGAGTTTTATTCGGTGATGCGTGCCGTAAAAGCCATTGAAGAATGTGATGTTGCCATTTTGGTGGTTGATGCCACCCGCGAATTTGAAGGGCAGGATGAAAATATTTTTTGGCTGGCAGAAAAAAACAGAAAAGGCATTGTAATCTTGGTAAATAAATGGGATCTTATTGAAAAAGAAACCAATACCATGAAGGATTATGAAGCTAAAATAAGAGAAGAAATTGCACCATTTACCGATGTGCCAATCATTTTTATAAGTGCTTTAACAAAACAACGCGTTTTTAAAGCCATTGAAACTGCTGTTGAAGTTTTTGAAAACAGGAAAAAACGCATTCCTACCAGCAAATTAAATGAGGTGATGCTGGATATTTTAAAATCGAGCCCGCCGCCTGCCAACAAAGGAAAATATATTAAAGTTAAATTTTGTACGCAATTGCCTACACCGACGCCACAGTTTGTGTTTTTTGCGAATTTACCGCAATATGTAAAAGATCCCTACAAGCGTTTTGTTGAAAACAAAATGAGAGAAATCTTTAACTTTACCGGTGTTCCTGTGGTTGTTTATTTTAGGCAGAAGTAAAGTCCCCTAACCCCCGAAGGGGGAATTATTATTAGGGAAGTCGGAAGACCGAAGACGGAAGTTCTAAATTTCAAACAATTTTTGATCGCAAGACTGCAAGACTCTTTTGACTGCAAGACCGCAAGAAATTTAGTATAAAATTCACAAAAAATCTGTCAATTAAATCACTTAGTTTGTAAACAATAAGCCGTAATTTTACCCAATCAGGATTTAAATTACTGTTTATGGAGGACGCACTGTTATACAGCCGGTTACAATTTGCTTTTACAATAACTTATCATTATTTATTTCCCCAGCTCACGATGGGACTGGCATTAATAATCGTTATCTACAAAGGTCTTTACCTAAAAACAAATCAATTGATCTTTAATGATTCCGCAAAATTCTGGGCAAAAATATTTGCCATTAATTTTGGAATGGGCGTTGTTACAGGGCTTCCAATGGAATTTCAGTTTGGCACCAATTGGGCGCAGTTTTCTGAACGCACAGGAAATATCATTGGCCAAACGCTTGCTATGGAAGGAATGTTCTCCTTTTTCTTGGAATCTTCATTTTTGGGATTGTTTTTGTTTGGGGAAAAATTGCTGGGAAATAAGCTACATTTTATGACCGCTTTTTTAATTTTTGTTGGTTCTTGGGCAAGCGGTTATTTAATTATTGCCACACATTCCTGGATGCAAAATCCGGTAGGGCATGAAATTTTGGCCAATGGAAAATTTGTATTGAAAAACTTTTCCGATCTATTTTCAAATCCGTGGTTATTGCCTTCCTTTTTTCACAATCAAATGGCATCAATGGTCACCACATCTTTTGTAATTGGAGGCACGGGTGCTTTTTATCTTTTGGTAAAACAACACCACCAATACGGAATGTTATTTCTTAAAACAGCCATTATTACCGGAGCAATTTCAACTTTGTCTGTTGCTTTTCCAACCGGAGATTTATTGGCGCAACAAGTGGCAAAAAATCAGCCGATTACTTTGGCGGCAATGGAAGGATTATTTGATGCAGAAGAAGGCGCTCCAATTGTGTTAATAGGCCAGCCAAATATGAAAACACAACGATTGGACAATAAAATTGAAGTTCCCAAGCTTTTGAGTTTTCTTACTTATCAGCGATGGAATGCAGAAATTAAAGGTCTGAACGATTTTCCTGAAGAAGAATGGCCAACCAACATTCCAGCTTTGTACTATTCTTACCATATTATGGTTGGATTAGGCACCATTTTTATAGGAATTATGTTTTTGGGTGTTTGGTATTTATGGCGAAAAAAATTGGAAGTTCAACGCTGGTTTTTATGGGTTTTGCTCTTTGCAATCCCATTTCCTTACATTGCAAATACAGCCGGTTGGTACACTTCAGAATTGGGCCGTCAGCCATATTTGGTGTACGGTTTGTTTAAAACTGCGGATGGTGTTTCAGAAAATGTTTCCGCAGGAAATTCCTTGTTTACTTTGTTGGGATTTGTGGGCCTTTACCTTGTTTTAGGCTTTATTATGTTGATATTGGTAGGGAAAATTGTACATAAAGGTCCGGAAACTACTTTAAAAAATTCTTAAAATGGAAATTACTTGGTATGTCATTTTATGCTTTATGCTGGTTATGTATATTGTATTGGACGGATTTGATTTTGGTGCAGGCATCATACATTTCTTTTTTGCAAAAACCGATGATGAAAAGAAGCAGGTGATGAGGGCTATCGGTCCGTTTTGGGACGGAAATGAAGTATGGCTTGTTGCCACCGGCGGCGTTTTATTTGCAGCCTTTCCAACCTTATACGCTTCAGCTTTCAGCGGATTTTATTTGCCGCTCATCTTTATTCTATGGCTGTTTATTTTCAGGGCGCTGGGTATTGAATTTACTTTTTTAATCAATCACGAATTGTGGATAAAACCTTGGCAAAAAGGTTTTGGAATTTCTAGCCTTTTGTTGGCTTTGTTCTTTGGAATTGCCTTCGGAAATATCATCCGAGGCGTAAATTTGGGTGGTGTAGAAAATGGTGTCGCGCAATTTAAACACCAATATTCCTTTTTTACGCCTTTGTGGGACGGGAGTTTTTCGCCATTTGCAGAACGTCCCGGCGTAATAGATTGGTTTACGGTAACCATTGGTTTGGTCGCAGTTTTAACCCTCACCATTCACGGCGCTTATTGGATTATTTTAAAAACTGAAGGCGATTTTGTAAAAAAATTACAATCGAAAATTTTACCCCTTTGGATAGCATTATTTGTGTTTATTCTGATTTCTTTGTTTGCGTTTATGGCGATGAAATCATTTCATAAAGATATTTTTGACCAACATCCTTCAGCTTATTTATTGCCATTTATGGCCTTATTGGGTTTTATAGGAATGCTGCTGTTTGCGAAAAGCAACAAACACTGGCTTGGATTTACAAGTTCAACCTTGTTTATTATCAGCGGTATTGGCAGCGCTGTTACGGCTATGTTTCCGGTGGTATTGCCAAGCACAAATTCACAAGTTCCTTCATTGACCATTTACAATACTTCCTCTGAAATTTATGGTTTACAGGTGGGATTGGTATGGTGGATAATCGCATTTTTATTGATCTTGGTTTATTTTACTTTTGTGCATCGTATTTATAAAGGAAAATTAACAGAGAAGCACGATCATCATTGAAAAGAGCTGAAAGTCAGGAGTCGGAAGTTGGAAGACTGAAGACGGAAGTTCAAAAAGTTATCAAAAGCGAAAAGATTCTAACACCTTAAGATTGGCAAAAAAATTTCAAAATAAAAGATTTATATATTATGCTATAGATGGTTTATCAAGTATGTCATTAACAATAAATAAATGGTGATTGGTGTGAATTGCTAAAAAATGCTGACTCTTTTTTAAAGATAATTTTCCAAAATAAGGATGTTGGAAGTTGCTTTTTGCAGGTAAGTTTTTAATTTCTTGCAAATTGATTTTCGCCAATGCCAATTGCGATTCAATAGATGATTTTAAAATTTCTTCATTTGAAACAACAGATTTTGGCGCTTTAGCTTTTCCTCGGGGAATTCTTCCCCTAAAAAAAATATAAAATTTAAGTAGACTGAAAGTGCTCTTGTAATTTTCAGGTTTGGATGTTTTTAATCCTTCACAAACATTATTAATCACTCTTAATGAATGGTCTAAATGCCACGCCACATTTTTTGCCGACACCAATTCTTGGCGCTGATCATAGAATGGAATTGCCTTTTCTAAATTTAAAATACTTTTATGAATATCCATGCTGATTTTTTCGGAAATTTGAGAACTTAAACTTAATGAAAATATTTATTAAAAATTAAAACTATTTGCTTTCCCTGTTGTAATATCCCAAAATAAAGCCCAAAACCAGTGACCAAATAGCAGCCAAACCAATTTGATAAGGTTTATCGAGCATAAAAGTAATGGTATGTGCCGGAATCCAAAACCAAATTAAGGACAACATTCCTTTGTCAATATTTTTCCAATTGTTTTGTCTGGCAATCAAATTATCAAGAAAACGGTGAAAAATAACCAGAAACAATCCGTATTGCAAATTCATAAAAACCGATAAAGCAAATGCGCTTCCAAGCAATCCCATCTCAGGTACAAAATGATGCGCAACCAAGTTGTCAAGAAAACCCTGATAACCCACAAATGCATATTTTATGGTAATGGCAATGATGGCCCATTCCACCATTTTCAATAAAATAATCGGTAATTTATAAGGCAAAAATACTTTGCCCGTTTGCATCCACTTTGACAAGATGTCTCCCAAAGTGCCCAATACGGCAAATTGTATCATAGCACTGTAAATAGGGTAGGCTTTTACAAATTCGACGTATGCGTTCATTAAGGAATAAAAAATTTTAACAATTAAAATTAAACGGATATACTACAAAAATTTACCAGCCGCCGCCTGCGCCACCGCCGCTAAATCCGCCGCCGCCAAAACCGCCGCCAAAACCGCCGCCAAAACCTCCACCGCTTGAGCCACCGCCAAAACTGCCGCCGCCAAAACTTCCCCTGCCGGCTCGACTTAAAAGTATGGCCGTTAAAATATCCATTCCTGTTGAATCTTTTCTGAACCCTTTGCCTTTATCATCACCGCTACCTTTATCCTTTTTAGAAAAAATGACCATCAAAATGATGAAAATAATGAAAATAATGGCAAAAGTTGGGATTCCGCCACTTTCACTTTTTGGTGTTTTTTTGCTTTTATAAGTGCCTTTTAACACATCAAATATGGCGTCGGATCCTTTGTCCAAACCGCCATAAAAATCGCCTTTTTTAAATTCGGGAATGATGATATTTCTGACCAATTCACCGGTAATTCCGGCTGTTAATTTATGCTCCACGCCATAACCCGGAGCAATCCATATTTTACGTTCTTTGTTGGCCAACAAAACAAACACACCATTGTCCTCTTTTGCCTGACCAATTCCCCATTCATGCGCCCATTTTGGCGTTAAAATTCCAATATCTTCCCCCTTGATGGTTTCAACAGTTACCACCACAATTTGGGTAGAAGTGGAATCGGAATAGCTGATTAATTTGCTTTCGAGTGCCGATTTTTGTTCGGTGGTCAATAAATTCGCATAATCATAAACACTGGTTTGCAATTTTGGTTTTTCGGGAATGGTGAACTGCGAAAAAGCAATTTGTGCCAGCAAAATGGTTATAAAAAAAACAATATATTTTTTATTTGATTTGTACATCATTGGTTTTATCCTCTTGAAACTTCATTAGATAATTCGTCGGTATCACTTGAATGATAAGGGAAAAATTCTTTCAGTTTTTTCCCAACTTCAAGAATGGCAAGTTCAATTCCTTTTGAAAATTCTGCTGTTTTAAAATAAGACAGCATCAATTCTTTTTCAGCATCCCAAAAATTTTCGGTTACTTTTGAATGGATTCCTTCATCGCCCAAGATGGCAAATTTTCTGCTTTCAATGGCCACATAAATCAATACGCCGTTTCTTAAATCGGTTTTGTCCATTTCCAACAAATGAAAAACCTCCAAAGCCCTTTGCAATGGAGGTAAATCTGTGATTTTTTCTATATGGACGCGAATTTCTCCTGAAGTGTTTTTTTCTGCCACTTCAATTGCTTTTATGATGTCTTGCTCTTGCGCGACGGTTAAAAATTCTTCAATTTTTGACATTATTCTTTTTTACCAAAATCAAATTGTACATCTGGGGCATTTTCTGCACCGGCTTCGGCATCAAAATACGGTTTGCCGTCAAAATTAAAAAATCCGGCTAAAATTGAATTTGGAAAACTCTTTACGTGGGTGTTAAATGGTTTGGTGGCTTCGTTAAAACGTGTACGGGCCGTTAAAATCTGATTTTCCGTACTTGCCAACTCATCTTGTAATTTCAGGAAATTTTGGTTTGCTTTTAAATCGGGATAACGTTCAACTGTCACCAACAAGCTTTTTAAAGCACCGCTTAAACCGCCCTGAACTTGGTTAAATTGCGCCAATTGCTCAGGCGTAATGTTTGTTGGGTCAATTTGTACGGAAGTTGCTTTTGCACGCGCTTCGATTACCGAAGTTAACGTTTCTCTTTCAAAATCGGCAGCGCCTTTTACGGTGTTTACCAAGTTACCAATTAAATCATTTCTGCGTTGGTAGGCTGTTTCCACATTTCCCCAACTTTCTGAAACATTTTCATTCAACTGAATTGCCGTGTTGTAAAATCCTTTTACCCAGCTATAACCGGCGAAAGCCAGTACCGCTACTATAATTACAGGTATTAACCACTTTTTCATTTTTTACTATTTTTGATTGTTAATAATTTGTTTGATTGGTGTACCAAAAAACAATTTTGTTACATTTTAACGCTAAATTACGATATTGATTGTCACATTTAACATTGAATTAAAAAATTATTTTGTTTGCATTTGTTATTTGCGTTAGGGATTACTTCACCCATTTATTATTTTTTATAAGAGTTCAGTGAACCTAGTTTGCAGCGTAAAGCTAGCAGTCACGCTTTTGGGCGTGCGAGGACTTGCAGCGAAAAGCCCGACCGGCCAGCTGGCGGGGAACGCCCTCCAAAATATTGTTTTTATTGTTAAGTCCAAATTACGCAAGTAACTATTTAATCAATTTGGCTTTTAATTTTAATAAGCTCTTGTTTGATGGCTTCCAGCCGCGTGATAATTTCCTGGTTATTTTTTACCGCTTTTGGCTGCTCTTTCATTTTGTTTTTTGCGCCTTCTAAGGTAAAACCTTTTTCTTTGACCAAATGATAAATCAGTTTCAGATTTTTGATGTCTTCTTGGGTAAAAAGACGATTTCCTTTTTTATTTTTTTTTGGTTTTAAAATGTCGAATTCATTTTCCCAAAATCGAATATGGGACGTGTTAACGCCAAATGCGCTGGCGACTTCGCCAATTTTGTAATAACGTTTTTCAGGTAAATCTATATGCATTAGTCAAGAGATTGTCCTTCAATTTGTGCGGCTTTTTGCATCGCTTCAAATTCTTCCGGCGACAAGTTTCCGTAGTAAAAATTAATAGGATTTATCGCTGTATGGTTTTTATAAATTTCATAATGCAAATGCGGACCTTGTGAACGTCCGGTATTTCCAACAAAGCCAATCAAATCGCCTCTTTTTACTTTTTGCCCTTTTCTGACGTTGTAATTGCTTAAATGCGCATACAGGGAAATGTATCCAAAGCCGTGTTCTATTCTGATATGCTTTCCGTAGCCGGCAGAATTTTGGTCGGCGCGTTCCACGTAACCGTCACCTGAAGCATAAACCGGAGTTCCAACAGGTGCAGAAAAATCCATTCCCAAATGTTTTTTTCTGGCTTTCGTAAAGGGATCCGATCGCCATCCGTAGCCGGATGCCATTCTGGTTAAATTCTGATTTTCAATAGGTTGAATGGCCGGTATTGCCGCCAATAATTTTTCTTTATTCTCCGCCAATTTTACGATTTCATCTAACGATTTCGACTGCACATACAGTTGTTTTGCCAAAATATCCATATTTTTGGTTACGTCAATAATCATCTCTGAATTGTCGAAACCTTCCAGCGCTTTATAACGGTTTACGCCTCCAAAACCGGCTTTGCGCTGTTCATCGGGAATTGGATTTACTTCAAAGTACAATCGGTAAATGTTGTTGTCTCTATCTTGGATATCTGCTAGAACTTCTGATAACTGAACAATTTTTTTGGCGTGCAGTTCTTCATTTAATTTTACAAACTCCAACTGACGTTTTAATTCTTTTTCTTTGGGAGATTCAAAAATATTGGTAAAAACAACAAACCCCAAAATCATAAAAACTGTGGCGCTTGCCAATGTTAACATCAATTTTTTTAAATTTTCCCCTTTTTTTGGACGGATCTTTTGATAGGATAATGATTCTGGATCGTAATAATATTTTACCTTCGCCATTGTATAAAAATTATATTATTTTTGCGTCAAGTATTGGCTCATATTTTGAAGCAATAACGACAAATTTACAAAATGTTTTATACAATCGGCAAACCCGCTAATTTTTAGCATATAATTAACAGATAATTTGTCCTTTAATAATTTTGAAAATGTCAATAATGATGGAGTCTGAAACAATCAAGACTACTTAAAATAAGATTACGGACTTAATAAAAGAACATTAAAAAAATATATGAAATCACAACTTGTACGTCAACAATTTTTAGATTTTTTTGCTTCAAAAAAACACGCAATCGTACCGTCATCTCCAATGGTGTTGAAAAATGATCCTACGCTTATGTTTACCAATGCGGGAATGGTGCCTTTTAAAGAGTATTTTTTGGGACAAAAAACTGCGGTGGATAAACGTGTTGCCGATACGCAAAAATGTTTACGGGTTTCAGGAAAACACAACGATTTGGAAGAAGTGGGGAAGGACACTTACCACCACACAATGTTTGAAATGCTGGGAAACTGGAGTTTTGGCGATTATTTTAAAAATGAAGCCATTGACTGGGCTTGGGAATTGCTGACTGAAGTTTATAAAATAGACAAAGATTGTTTGTATGTCTCCGTTTTTGAAGGTTCGGAAGACGATGGTTTGGAATACGACCAGGAAGCCTACGATTTGTGGAAAAAATATGTTCCGGAAGACCGAATAATCAACGGAAATAAAAAAGACAACTTCTGGGAAATGGGCGCGCAAGGTCCGTGCGGACCTTGTTCCGAAATTCACGTAGATATTAGGTGTGCGGAAGAAAAAGCAAAAGTTTCCGGCAGAAGTCTGGTAAACAATGACCATCCGCAGGTGGTGGAAATCTGGAACCTGGTTTTTATGGAATTCAACAGAAAAGCCGATGGCTCTTTGGAAAAATTACCTGCAAAACACGTAGATACCGGAATGGGTTTTGAACGTTTGTGTATGGTGCTTCAAAAGAAACAATCCAATTACGATACCGATGTTTTTACGCCGTTAATCCAAGAAATTGAAGCGATTACCAACAGTGAATATGGCGAAAATGAAGAAACAGACATCGCCATTCGCGTGATTGCCGACCACGTTCGTGCGGTTGCTTTTGCAATTGCCGACGGACAATTGCCTTCAAACACCGGAGCCGGTTATGTAATTCGAAGAATTTTGCGACGTGCCATTCGTTACGGATTTACATTTTTAAACACCAAAGAGCCTTTTATTTACAAATTGGCGAGCACTTTAAGTCAGCAAATGGGCGACTATTTCCCTGAACTTAAATCACAAAAACAACTGGTGACCAACGTGATTAAAGAAGAAGAAAATTCGTTTTTGAGAACTTTGGATCAGGGATTGGTTTTGTTGGATGGCATTATTAAAAATACTGCAGGAAAAGAAGTTTCAGGTAAAAAAGCCTTCGAATTGTTTGATACTTTTGGTTTCCCGATTGATTTAACAGCATTAATTCTTTCCGAAAAAGGAATGACTTTAAATGAAATGGAATTTAAGTCAGCACTGGAAAAACAAAAAACACGCTCAAGGGCCGCCGCAGTTGTTGAAACTGATGATTGGGTGATTTTACAAGAAGATGCAGAAAAAGAATTTATAGGATATGACACTTTGGAAGCCAATGTTTCCATAACCCAATACAGAAAAGTGTCGTCCAAAAAAGAAGGCGATTTATACCAATTGGTATTTAATATGACGCCTTTTTATCCGGAAGGGGGCGGACAAGTGGGCGACAAAGGGTATATTGAAATGAGCGACGGAAAGGTCATTAATATAGTTGACACCAAAAAAGAAAACAATTTAATCATTCATTTTGCCAAAAGCTTGCCTAAAGATCCAACCCAAAATTTTAAAGTGGCGGTTGATGAAAAAGAAAGATTCAGAACGGCCTGTAACCATTCCGCCAGCCATTTGCTGCATCAGGCTTTGCGTGAAATTTTAGGAACGCACGTGGAACAAAAAGGATCGGCAGTACATTCAAAAAGTTTGCGTTTCGACTTTTCACATTTTGCAAAATTAACTGTTGATGAGTTACGTGCCGTTGAAGATTTTGTAAACGCACGCATTGATTCCAAATTGATGCTGGAAGAATATCGGAATATCCCCATAAAAACCGCCTTAGATAAAGGTGCCATGGCTTTGTTTGGGGAAAAATATGGTGATACGGTTCGTGCCATTCAATTTGGAAAATCCGTAGAACTTTGTGGTGGCACACACGTTCAAAATACGGGCGATATCTGGCATTTTAAAATTGTGTCGGAAGGCGCCATTGCAGCCGGAGTTAGACGTATTGAAGCCATTACTGGTGATGCCTCAAAAGAATTCTTTCTTGAAAATACGCAGGTTTTTTCTGAAGTGAAAGAAGTGTTGAAAAACACCAAGAATCCGGTGAAAGCCATTATTGATTTGCAGGAAGAAAATGCCCTGTTAAAAAAACAGGTGGAAGCTTTGCAAAAAGACAAAGCCAAAAATTTGACAGGCGATTTACTAAATCAAGTTGAAACAATTAACGGCATTCACTATTTGGCCGTAAAACTGGATTTGGACCAAAACAGCATTAAAGATTTGGCCTTTGATTTGGGAAATAAAATTGAAAATCTGTTTTTATTGGTGGGAACCGAAACGGAAGGTAAAGCTTTTTTAACCTGTTATGTTGCCAAAAATTTGGTGGAAGAAAAAAAATTGGATGCAGGGAAAGTGGTGCGTGAATTGGGAAAATTGATTGAAGGCGGCGGCGGTGGACAAGCTTATTTTGCCACTGCAGGCGGCAAAAAACCTGAAGGAATTGAGCAGGCACTCCTAAAAGGCAAAGAATATTTAAGTTAAAAGCCCCCTAACCCCCGAAGGGGGAATAATGTTTAAAGCCGAAAAACGTAACGTTTCAAAAAATAAACGATTCAACATAAACATTAAATAAAATGAATTTCAGGACCAACATTCAGCTTCAAAAAGAAGAAAATCAGATTGATTATGCTTCTAAATTGTTGTTGATTGGTTCTTGTTTTTCAGAAAATATCAGCAAAAAACTGGCATATTATAAATTTGATGCGGCCAGCAATCCGTTTGGTATTTTGTTCAATCCGAAAGCCATTGAAACTTTAATTTTAAATTCATTAAATGAAAAAACATATTCTGAAAGCGATGTTTTTTTGTTAAATGAACGCTGGCATTGCTTTGATGCGCATTCCGATTTAAGCGCTACGGATAAAAATGAATTGCTTCACAATTTAAACCTTGCTGTTAAATCGACCAATAAACGGCTAAAAGAAACAACGCACATCATTATTACTTTGGGAACTTCTTTTACTTACCGATTTATTGAAACCAATGCCATTGTTGGCAATTGCCATAAAGTTCCTCAAAAAAAGTTTGCAAAAGAATTGCTTTCAGTGGATGAAATTACAGCTACATTAAAAAATATTTGCCATCAAATTTCAGCAATCAATCCGAAGGTAACCGTTATTTTTACGGTTTCTCCTGTGCGCCATATCAAAGATGGTTTTGTTGAAAATTCGCTGAGCAAAGCGCATTTAATTTCGGCCATCCACAAAACTTTAGGTGAAGTAAACGGTAAATATTTTCCTTCTTTTGAAATAATGATGGACGATTTGCGTGAATACCGATTTTATAACAGCGATATGATTCATCCCAATGAAACTGCCATCGATTATATTTGGGAACAATTTAATCACGTTTGGATTAAAGAAAATACTTTTTCAGTGATGAAAGAAGTTGAAACCATCCAAAAAGGACTGGCGCACAAACCTTTCAATCCGGATTCTAGAGAATACAAGGCTTTTTTAGAAAATTTAAATCAAAAAATTGTTGATTTAAAAAGGAATTTTCATGTTATTTTTTAACCTTTTATTTTTGATTGTTATTTATATAATCAATTGTTAATTCAACAAAAGATTTTACACCATAAATAAATCCGCTTTCATCTATATAAAAGTCTGGAGTGTGGTGTCCAGTTGCATCCTTTTTTTCAACATTAACAGGTTTCCCCCCTACAAAGAAATAAAGACCTGGTATTTCATTCTGAAAAAATGAAAAATCTTCAGCACCAGTAATTGCACTTATTAATTTTACATTTTCTTTCCCCACAGCTTTTTCTAAAGAAGGCACCATTTCTGCTGTTAAATTAACATTATTGTAAGTTATTGGATAACCTTTGTCAATCTCAATAGTTGCAGTTGCCCCAAAAGCTTCAGCAATTGCAGGAACTCTATGTTTCATTTCAATGTGTATTTTTTTTTGCATTTCATAATCTAAAGTTCTAATGGTTCCAATCATATCAACTTCTTCGGGAATAATATTACTTCTAACGCCTCCTTTAATCATACCTACACTAATTACAGCTGCCTCTTTTGTTAATTCAGTATCTCTACTCACAATTGTTTGTAATCCATTTATAATTTGAGCAGCAACCACAATTGGATCTGTTCCAAGCCAAGGTGTTGAGCCATGAGCTTGTTTTCCTTTAACTTTAATTGTAAAAGTTTGTGCAGAAGCCATAATCCCACCAGGTTTATATTCTATTTGTCCAACTGTTGTCTTTGATGAAATATGCAACCCAAAAATTACATCAACATTCGGATTTTTTAAAACCCCTTCTTTTATCATTAATTCTGCTCCCCCTTCTTCGCCAATTGGCGCACCTTCTTCAGCAGGTTGAAAAATAAATAAAACAGTTCCTTTCAACTCATTTTTAATTTTTGATAAAACCTCAGCAACTCCCATTAACATCGCCATATGAGCATCATGCCCACAAGCGTGCATTACTCCCGTTTCGGCACCATTGTACGTGTCTATTACTTTTGAAGCAAACGGTACAGGAGTTCTTTCAGTAACCGGCAGCGCATCTATGTCTGCTCTTAAAGCAACAACCGGGCCTGGATGATTTCCATTTAAAATTCCAACAACACCTGTGTGAGCAATTCCTGTTTTAACTTCTAATCCTAAGCTTTTTAAATATTCTGCAATTTTTTCAACTGTTCTAAATTCTCTATTAGACAATTCTGGGTTTTCATGAAAATGTCTTCGCCATTCAATTACCTTGGGCTCAACATCTATAATTAACTGATCTACAGTATTATTTTGAGCATTTAAACTAATTGTTAAGAGGATTAAAAAAAATAGCGTTTGTAATTTTTTCATTTTTAGTTAGTTAAATATTTTTTCTAAATATATAAAAAAAGAAAATAAATTTGTTAGTTGATTTTATGAATTCATATTTTTTTAAAATAAAAAAGGGAAAGACAGCTGCTTTTCCCTTTTTTATATAAAGTACTTATTCCTTATTTTACAAATTTGGCCACATTTTGCCAAGGACCGCCATTGATAATGTCGATTCCCTGTTGTTTCAAAAATGACGTTGCTTGTCCGCTTCTTGCGCCGCTTCTGCATACCGCTATTACTTTTTTATTCATTTTTTTAATCTCAGCCACTTTCGTTGGAATGGCGTTTAGCACCATATTTTTTGAGCCTTTAACGTGCCCTTCTTTAAACTCCTCTACTGTTCTTACATCAATAACAACAGCGCCTTCTTTTAAATATTCTTCAATTGAAGCTCCTGCATTTCCACCACCAAATAATCCGAAAAAACCCATTCTTTTTAATTTTAAAATTTAGGCAAAGATAATTCAATAAAATGGTACATAGGTAACTATAGTTACGCTATTTTGAAATAAGGCTAATTCCGTTGGCTATAAGTTGTTCGTGTTTTTTATTTTTTTTAAGCTTCATTAAATAGTCCAAAATTTCGGTTTCGATTTTCATACCTGACTGATAAACAAGTTCATACATTTCTAAAGGCAATAACCAATCTGAGGAGAAATTTGCTTTCAATTTTTCAAAAATCAAGTCAAGTCTCAAGAAATCCACATCAGCATTTTTTCGCATTTCAGCGATTTCCTGATACATTTTATGCAACTTTATTTCTTCTTCTGAATAAGAAATTTTATGCGTTTTGGTTGCGGAAACTTCTCCCAAATCCTTAAAAGAATTCACGGAAGCCGGCCCGGCGTGGGCAGAAATGATATCTTTTCCAACCGCCATATCATAAATTCCCCACGCTGGCTGAAACAAAATTGTATCATTATGTGTTACCGTGCAATTTTTAAAAGAAATGAGTAAAATTTTCCCTTTTAAATCGCGTTTTCCGGTGATAACTTCGCCTTCCACTTTAACATTTCCTTCAAAAATTAAGGTAGTTTTTTTACCTTCATAAATTCCGTATACCTCCAAATCTTTTGGAAACATATCTTCAATGGCCAAATTGATGCCTTTTAATTTTCCCAGCGGACTTCCAAATCCTTCCAGATGATAATCGGTTCCGTGGCCTATCAATTCCTTGTCCCTGCTCGCCAAAGCGGTTGGTCCTGATGTTTGAATATAAATGGGTTTTTTGTTTTCATCAACAATCACATTGGAAAAAACACCTGAAATTTGCAGGCCTGTGCTCAATTCCACCGTGCCAATATTTTTAGATTTTATTAGTTTTTGAACACCGCTCAATCCGCCAGTTCTTAATGCCATTTTATTGGCAAATTCTTCCAGCACAAAACTTAAATGCGCAAAATCGGGCGTTACAAAAAGTTGAGGTTGTGGTTTGGTGATGTCAAAATTTTGCGTCGCTGCTTCAATGGAATAAGGCACTTTTTTAACTTCGTTGGTCAAGCATTTTTTGCTTTCGCCTATGGAAGAAAGCAATCCGGCGCCATAGATTTTCGGATTTTCCAAGGTGCCGATTAAACCGTATTCAACCGTCCACCAATGCAAATTACGTATTTGGGCCATTTCGGAAAGTTCTCCCATCGTATTTTGCAAATCTTCCACTTTTTGTTGCGCATTTTCAATTTCGGTTTCCGAAGAATTTGGATCTTCCTTTAAAATAGAAAGCAATCTGATGGCTTCATACATTTCATAATCTTCCGAAGAAGAAATTGCTTTACAGCCAATTTCCCCAAACCGGCGCAAGTATTCGGCATATTCCGGATTTGCGATTATTGGTGCGTGACCTGCGGCTTCGTGGATAATATCGGGAGCGGGCGTATATTCAAGATGGTCAATCGTTCTGATATCCGAAGCTATCACCAGCACATTGTAGGCCTGAAATTCCATAAAAGCATTGGGCGGAATAAATCCGTCCACAGAAACCGCCGCCCAGCCAATGTCTTTTAAAATGCGGTTCATTCCTTCCATTCTCGGAATTTCTTCTGAAGAAATACCGGTTTTTTTCAAGCCTTCCAAATACGATTCGTGCGCCACTTTACTCAAAAAATCAATATTCATTCGCATCACATACCGCCAAACCGCCTGATTTTGGGCCGTATATTCAGCATAAGGCTGCTTCACTATAAACTGGTGCAAGTGTTTTGGCAACCGTTCGGTCACTTTATTGAATTTTATCGTTTCTTTCATTTCTTGCTTTTTACGCCGTGAATTTACAATTTTTAAAAATTCTGTCATTTGATTTATAAAAAATAACTCGAGTTGCTTATATTTAGCCAAAATATAAAAAATATGTTAAAAGGAAATTCAAAAGTTAAACTGCTGCTTGGCGTTGGTATTGTGTTGTTTACGTTGTTTCAATATTATTCGAGAAGTGAGGTGAACGAATTTACGGGCAAAAAACAACATATTTCATTAAGCACCGATGAGGAAATTTCCATCGGATTGCAAAGTGCGCCAGAAATGGCAAAACAACATGGCGGCTTGCATGCCGATCAAAAATCTCAGGATCTGGTAGATCAGGTTGGCCAAAAACTGGTTCACAGCAGCGTTGCCAAAGAAACGGTTTATGATTACGATTTTCATTTGTTGGCCGATTCGCAAACCATCAATGCTTTTGCGCTTCCGGGCGGACAGGTTTTTATCACTTATGCTTTATTTTCAAAATTAGAAAATGAAGACCAGCTTGCAGGCGTTTTGGGACACGAAATTGGTCACGTTGTTGGTAGGCATTCTGCAGAACGTTTGGCAAAACAAGGATTGACTGAGGGAATTTTAAGCGGGGTTGCCGTTGGTATCGATCCGAGCACGGCTCAGGGCGCAGCCGCCATCGCCAATGTGATCAATTTAAGTTATGGCCGGGACGATGAATTGGAAAGTGATGAATTGGGCGTAAAATTTATGATTGATGCCGGTTACAATCCGATTGAACTGATTGGTGTAATGCAAATTTTAAAAGATGCCGCAGGCCCAAATCAGACTTCAGAAAGAATGAGCACACATCCCGATCCCGAAAACAGGATTGAAAAAATAAAGGCAGCCATTGAAAAGTATAAGCAATAAACGCAATTTTTAGCAGTTTAATTTTTGAACTTACAACTTATAATAGCTTCATCTATAATTTTATAATGCCCTTACGCCAGCTGGCTCAATCGCTAAAAATGTATACCAAACATTTTTTTAACGGCCAACGCGCCACCTGGCCCATTCACTAAAAATGTTCATTGAACATTTTCTTTACGTTCTGTCCCCCCTTCGGGGGTTAGAGGGCTTTACTCAATCGTTTTAGTAATTTTCACAAGAATTTATGAGCTATTCAAAAGCGCTTCAAATGAATACTTTGTATCTTTGTGTTTTTCAAAATAACACCTATTTCTTATGAACAAGAAAGTGATTTTAATGATTTTAGATGGCTGGGGAATTACCCAAGACCCGAAAGTTTCTGCAATTTATAACGCAAAAACCTCTTATATAGACAGTTTGTACCACAAATATGCGAATGCAAGTTTGCGCACCGACGGAGAATATGTGGGATTGCCGGAAGGACAAATGGGAAACAGCGAAGTTGGACATATGAATTTAGGCGCCGGAAGAATTGTTTATCAAAACTTGGTTCGGGTTAATTTGGCGGTTAAAAATAAAACACTGGGAAAAGAAAAAGCATTGCTTGACGCGATTTCTTACGCGAAGGAAAATAATAAAAATATTCATTTGCTGGGATTGGTTTCAGATGGTGGGATTCATTCTCATATCGACCATTTAAAAGGATTGCTTGATGTTGCTGCAGAACACAACTTAAAAAATGTGTTTTTACACGCATTTACCGATGGAAGGGACTGTGATCCGAAATCGGGCATAAACTTTATAGAAACCATTCAAAATTATATGAAAGAAACTACCGGTGAATTGGCAACAATTACAGGACGTTATTTTGCGATGGACAGGGATAAACGCTGGGAACGCATAAAATTGGCTTATGATGCGGTTGTAAATGCTGAAGGCGAAAAATCGAACAATGCATTAAAGAGCATTGAACAAAGTTATGCCAATGATGTGACTGATGAGTTTATCAAACCCATCATTATGACCGATGAAAATGGCCAGCCAAAAACACAAATTAAAGCGGATGATGTGGTGGTTTTCTTCAACTATAGAACTGACAGAGGGCGCGAACTTACTGATGTATTATCACAAAAAGACTTTCTTGAATTTGGGATGATAAAAATGCCGTTATATTATGTAACCTTAACCAGTTACGACGATACTTTTAAAAATGTACACATCATTTACGAAACAGACAATTTGGAAAATACGCTAGGCGAAGTGTTGGCAAAAGCCGGGAAAAAACAAATCAGAATTGCAGAATCAGAAAAATATCCACACGTTACTTTTTTCTTTTCCGGCGGAAGAGAAAACACCTTTGGAAATGAAACCCGCATTTTATGTCCGTCCCCAAAAGTTGCCACCTACGATTTAAAACCCGAAATGAGCGCTTTTGACATTCGCGATGCCATTATTCCCGAATTGGATAAAAAAGAAGTCGATTTTGTGTGTTTAAACTTTGCCAATGGCGATATGGTTGGACATACAGGCGTGATGGAAGCGGCGATAAAAGCCTGTGAGGCCGTTGATAAATGCGTGGAAGATGTGGTGGCTTCCGCCTTAAAAAACGATTATACCACCATCATCATTGCCGACCACGGAAATTGCGAAACAATGATAAATCCTGATGGAACACCGAACACATCACATACTACCAATCCGGTTCCAGTGATTTTAGTGGATAAAGATTTGAAACATATTGAAGATGGCGTTTTAGGCGATATTGCACCAACAATTCTGGAACTTATGGGCGTAGAAAAACCGGAAGTTATGACGCGCCATTCCTTAATTTAATTTTGTAGTTTTACGACACATTAATTTTATACATTATGAAAAAACTAATTTTCTCTGTCTTTATATTAAGCCTTATGAGTTGTTCCGCCCAAAAAAATATTGCGACCGCTGTAAAAGATCCCTCGGGAAATTTAATTGGTGTTGCCAATAAAGAAAGTTTTCTTGAAGCTCCTTTCAATGAGTGGTTCACACCAAATTACGCTTCTTATGAAACTGATAAAGAAGTGATGGCAAAACTAACTCCGCTATTAAAAGATATCAAAATAAAAGCATTTATGGGAACTTGGTGCGGCGATAGCCAGGAACAAACACCCGTTTTTTATAAAATTTTGGATGAAGCAGGTTTTGATTACAATAATTTAACAATGATTACGGTAAACAGAAGCAAAACAACGCCCGATAATTTACAGGATGGTTTGAGTATTGAAAGAGTTCCTACCTTTATTGTTTATAAAAACAATATAGAAATAGGACGATTTGTTGAATATCCAAGAGATTCTGTTGAATCCGATTTATTGAAAATCGTTAGCGGCCAACCATACAAACATTCTTACGAATAAAGGCCCAAAAAACTTTTAACTTTTATTGCCAACGCGCCAGCTGGCACATTCGTTAAAAATGTTCACTGAACATTTTCTTAACACTCTGTCCTCCCCTTCAGGGGTTAGGGGGCTAAATCCTGAAGTTCCCCAAGTTGTTTTAGGATGTCAAAAGTTTTTTTGGCTTCTTCTTCATTAATGGTAGAAATGGCGGCACCCACGTGAACCAACACGTAATCGCCTACATTGGCTTCAGGCACCAAAGTGAGGCTCACTTCTTTTATGATTCCGTCAAAAGACACTTTCCCCATTCTGAAAGTTTCATCCAGCTGAGAGGTAATTGCTATTAATTTTCCTGGAATTGATAAACACATGTTGATTTACGATTTTTGATTTTTGATTTTAAAATTTTGCTTTCCGGTTTAAATTCCCCTTTCGGGGGTTAGGGGGCCTTTTAACCATTGATACCAAGCTTCCATTCCTTGGCCTGTAGTTGCGGAAACTTCAAAAAACAGCAATTTAGGATTTACCTGCAGCGCATAATTTTTGATGTTTTCAATATTTACGTTTACATAAGGCAGCAAATCTATTTTATTGATGATACAAACATCCGAAGTATAAAACATATCGGGATATTTGATGGGTTTGTCTTCACCCTCGGTGGTACTTATGATAACAACGCGTTTATTTTCGCCCAAATCAAACATAGACGGACAAACCAAATTGCCCACATTTTCTATCATTAAAACCGAATGGTCTTTAATTTTTAACTTTTTCACGGCATCAAAAACCATATCACTTTCCAAATGACAGCCTTTTCCTGTGTTTATTTGAACAACAGGAACATCGTGCGCGGCAATTCTGTTGGCATCATTTAAAGTTTGCTGATCGCCTTCAATTACATAAAACGAAATTTCCTCTTTTAAATCGGCCAAAGTGCGTTCCAAAAGCGCTGTTTTTCCTGAGCCCGGGGAACTTACCAAGTTGAGTGCGAAAATATTTTTTGCTTCAAAATAGCCTCTGTTTCTTGCTGCCAGGAGCTGGTTGTTTTGAAGTATGTCCTGTTCAATTTCCAATACTTTGTGTTGATGGTTGTGCTCGTGCGAGTGTGAATGACCGTCGTGATGATGGTCATCGTGCGAATGCGAATGTCCATCGTGATGATGATGATGATTCCCGTGAGAATGATTTTCCTCTCCAGGTTTTAAAATAATCGGACCGTTATTTTCGGTGCCGCAGCCACAAGTTCCACACATAATTAAATTAGTTTTAAATGACTTCCAATGCTTTTACCCTCAATTCTTTTCCCTGCAAAATACTTTTAAAATAACTTTGGCAATAGGGGCAAGGATCATATAAGTTCTCCATTTCAAATTCCGTGTCGCAATCAACACATTTTCCTTTTCCTTTAATGACAATAATTTCCTTTTCAGCAAATTCAAGAACCGTATTCTTAATGGCCGATTCCCAAATAAAGTTTAAGGAATCAAGTTCAATACCAGATAAAACACCTATTTCAAGTTCAATTTTAGTCACGCTGTTTGCCTTTGCTTTCGCTGTTTCATCTTCAGCAATCTTAACAATTCCCAATGCTATGGATAGTTCGTGCATAATTAAAAAAGCCGTTTATATTCAAATTTACAAATTATCTTCAAATAAAGAGGTGTATCTTTATTTTCTTCCGTTATTTTTATTTGGTTTAAATAAGCATTAAAGCTTTATTTACCTTATTTTAAACCATTCTAAATTAACTAGTTACGGTAAATTTATCCAAAAAAATTTGTACTTTAGATTTGTGCTTATTTCAAACATAAAGCACACGAGTAAAATGGCTTTTTCATTACTTAAAAACTTTACTTATGCCTATCGATAACGAACAACGCGACACCTACTACGAAAGCATTATAAAGCAAGGTTATAGCCGTAGAGATTTTCTGAAATTTTCTACTTATATGGCAGCTTTTATGGGCTTGGAATCTTCTATGGTTGGACAAATAGCCGAATCTTTGGAAAAAACGCCAAGAATACCGATTATTTGGGAGCACTACCAAGAATGCACTTGCTGCAGTGAATCTTTTATCAGGTCGAATCACCCAATTGTGGCTGATATTATTTTAGACAAAATCTCCTTGGATTATACCTTAACCTTAATGGCGGCTTCCGGGCATCAGGCAGAAGCAGCCAAAAAAGCGGTTATGGATAAATATAAAGGAGAATACATACTTTGTGTTGAGGGTTCCATTCCATTAGGTGACGACGGAAATTATTGTTGTATCGCAGGTAAATCGGCAAAAGAAACATTTTTGGAAGCAGCTGCAGGCGCAAAAGCAATCATTGCTTGGGGAAGCTGTGCCTCTAATGGATGTGTACAGGCCGCAAAACCAAATCCAACGGGCGCAACACCTATCCATAAAATAGTAAAAAACAAACCTATTATAAAAGTTCCCGGCTGTCCGCCAATCGGCGAAGTGATGGCTGGTGTTATTGTTCACGTGGTTGCTTTCGGAAGGTTGCCGGAATTGGACAGACTGGGAAGGCCAAAAGCATTTTACGGAAAACGGGTTCACGACACCTGTTATCGACGTCCATATTATGATGCCGGCTTATTTGCGGAAACCTTTGACGACCAAAATTCCAAAAATGGCTATTGTTTATATAAAGTTGGCTGTAAAGGGCCTATGACGTATAACTCCTGCGGAAACATAAAATGGAACAATGGCGTTAGTTATCCAATTCAATCCGGTCACGGTTGTATAGGATGCAGTGAAGCAAATTTCTGGGACAATGGACCATTCTATGAAAGAACTACAAAAATACCTGGGTTTGCAGTTGAAAGCAATGCAGATACCGTTGGTAAAGTTGCTGGCGCCGTGGTTGTTGGAGGCGTTGTTTTACACGGAGTTGCCGCAAATATTTCTAAGCGAAAAGAGCTGTCAGAGAGAACCAAAAGAGCTAAAACCAATGAAAAAAATATTGACTTCTAAAACAAAATCCAATGGCAAATAGAATAGTAGTTGACCCAATCACCAGAATTGAAGGTCATTTAAGAATAGAAGCAGAAATTAAAGACGGTGTTATCGTAGATGCATTCAGTTCCAGCACCATGGTTCGTGGCATTGAAAGCATTGTAAAAGGACGAGATCCCAGAGATGTTTGGGCTTTTGTGCAACGTACTTGCGGTGTTTGTACAACCGTGCACGCATTAACTTCCGTAAGAGCCGTTGAAGATGCTTTGGGAATTGCTGTGCCGCCAAATGCCGAAATGGTTCGCAATATTATGGAAGGCGCTTTGTATATGCACGACCATACCGTTCACTTTTATCATTTACACGCTTTAGATTGGGTGGATATTGTAAACGCCCTAAAAGCAGACCCTAAGAAAACTTCTGAAATTGCACAAAGCATTTCAAAATGGCCAAAAAGTTCACCGGGCTATTTTTCTGATGTGCAAAACAGGGTTCAAAAATTTGTGGAAAGCGGCCAGTTGGGCATTTTTGCAAACGGTTACTGGGGACATTCTCAAATGAAATTGCCGGCTGAAGTTAATTTATTGGCAGTTGCACACTATTTGGAAGCCTTGGAATGGCAAAAAGAAATCGTAAAAGTGCATACCATTTTTGGAGGTAAAAATCCGCACCCTAATTATTTGGTTGGCGGTATGGCCTGCGCCATAAATTCAGATGGTGCCGGAGGTTTAAATGCTGAACGATTGGCTCACGTGGGAAAATTATTGCAAGAAGGAAAAAACTTCATCGATCAGGTTTATATCCCGGATTTATTGGCCATTGCTTCCTTCTATAAAGATTGGGGCGCTATCGGAAAAGGATTCGGAAATTATATGTCTTATGGCGATTTTCCAACCAATGGTTATGCTGATATGTCGGGCTTTAAATTTCCACAGGGTATTATTTTAAATAATGATTTGTCTAAAGTGCTTGATGTTGACCATAGAAACAGCGAAGAAATTGAAGAATTTGTAAACAATTCCTGGTATGATGATTATGCTGAAGGAAAAGACAAAGGAAGACATCCTTGGGAAGGTGAAACCAATATTAAATATTCCGGACCAAAACCTCCTTACGACTTTTTAAATGTGGAAGAAAAATACAGTTTCATTAAAACACCACGCTGGAAAGGATTGCCGATGGAAGTTGGGCCACTTGCCCGTTTATTGGTTGGTTACGGAAGAGGAAATAAAGAAATTCAAGCTGCCGTAAATGCCGCATTGACACATTTAAATGTTCCTGTTGATGCGTTGTTTTCAACCTTGGGAAGAACAGCTGCCCGCGGAATTGAAACGCAACTGGTTGCAAATTGGACTTTGGAATTCTACAACACTTTAATGAACAACATTAAAAATGGTGATGAACGTATGGCAAATATGGACAGTTGGGAACCTTCCAGCTGGCCAAATGAAGCCAAAGGGGTCGGTTTTATGGAAGCACCTCGTGGCGCTTTGGCACATTGGATAACCATTAAAGACCAAAAAACCGAAAATTATCAAATGGTGGTTCCATCTACCTGGAATGCGTCACCTCGCGATCCAAAAGGACAAAGATCGGCTTATGAAGCTGCTTTAATCGGCACTCCAATTGCAGATCCTGAATTGCCGTTAGAAATTATTCGCACCATTCATTCCTTCGATCCTTGTTTGGCTTGTGCCGTACATTTATATGATGAACACGGAAATCATATTTCCCAGGTTCAAAACATTGCCAGTTGTGACAGTTAAACTATAAATTATGGAAACTAGAAACTTTCAACGCGTATTGGTTTGGGAATTGCCGGTTCGGATTTTCCATTGGGTAAATGTGCTCTGTGTTTTGACGCTCACCCTTTCAGGATTTTTAATTGCCAATCCGCCCGCACTGCTTTCAAATGCAGAGGCAACAAATTTGCATTCCTTTGGGATTGTTCGTTATATTCATTTTATCGCCGCGTACATTTTCTTCTTTAATATGATTTTACGCGTGTATTGGTCATTTGTGGGGAACCAATTTGCAAGTTGGCGTGCTTTATGGCCTTTCGATAAAAAAAGGGGGGGTAATTTTAAGCACGTCATAAAAAATGATATTTTATTGATGAACGACAAGCAACCTGAATTAAAAAACATCAGCATTGGCCATAACAGTGTGGCGGCATTTTCGTACCTCATCCTGTTTGTGATTGCATTAATCTCCGTTTTTACAGGCTTTGCTTTGTATGCCGACACTTCGTCTTGGTTTTTGCCAAAAATGTTTAGCTGGGTAACACCAATGCTTGGCGGCGACTTTATGGTGCGTAACATTCATCATATTGCGATGTGGGGATTCATTCTTTTTGTGATTATCCACGTGTATTTGGTGTTTTTTCACGACTGGCTGGAAGGTCGCGCAGAAGTTTCATCAATGTTTGGCGGCTATAAATTTGTGAGGGAAGAACGATTAAAAAAAGTTAAGGAAGTAGAAGAAAAAAAAGTAAAGTGAAGTGTAAAGTGTCAAGTGTGAAGAGTGGTTAGTAAGATCCGATCTTCCATAATCCTTAATCCCAAAAAAATAACCCTTAAACCAAACTTTGAAGTAAGTTCATTCTGCCGCTGTTTTTTTCAAGCCGAATGAATTTACTTTTTTTAAACAGTTAATATGAGCATAAAAGAACGAACTCCCGTAGCCATCAGCAGCGATTCCTATTTTTTCGAAAAAGACAAATCGAACAGCATTTTAATCCTCGGCGTAGGCAATTATTTAATGGGCGATGAAGGTATTGGCGTTCACGTGATGCAAGAAATGGCTAAAATAAAATTGCCGGAATATGTCGATATTTTAGACGGCGGTACTGGCGGTTTCCTATTGCTGAATTGTTTTGAAGCCTACCAAACCATTATTTTTGTGGATGCCACGATGGATGGAAAACCTGCCGGAACCATTTCGCTCATTCGACCAAAATTTGCTTCCGATTTTCCTTCTGCATTAAGCGTGCACGATGTTGGCCTAAAAGATATGATTGAAGCCGTTTATTTAATGGAAGAAAAACCCGATCTTCATTTATTTACCGTTTCTATTGAAGAATTGGTTCCAATGACTATTGAGTTGAGCCCAAATGTAAAAAATGCCATTCCTAAAATTATTGAACAAATATTGAAACAAGCTGAAGCGCTTCACTTGGAATCTTAATTGTTCACTTTGGCTCCTATAGGTAAAAGTTGGTAATTTGTTCCAAGTTTCAGGTTCGCAAAGTTTTACGCCCTTCGGCTCCGCTCCTTTAGATTTGTATTAAGGATTTTTGATTTTTTCGCCTAGCGGATGAAATCAATATTATGGATAGCTGACTGGGTTGATTTTTATAAAAAACTCATACCCAAACCTAAAGAAAGGCTATTGAGCCTTCCATTTTCAAAATTTTCCATTTTCTTTTGGTGAAAATCGATGTTAATGATAAAACTATGTGCTTTTTCTGTAGTAGCTTGATAACCTATTCCCGTCTTAAAATACAGTCCGCGTTCAAAAGCCTTTCCCAATTTTACCAATTTTCCATAGCCTCCGCCGATATAAAGCCGGTCATTGCCATCTCTAAGCATCGTAAATTTTGTATCAATATAATAAGGAACGGCGAGCACATCCAAATCTTCATGCCAATCGAGACCCAAATTTAATCCCACAGACACAAAATGATTTACAGTAACATCAAACCCGTTTCTAAGCATTAAGGCTCTTGGCAAAATGATATTCCAATCTCTTTCTTCGGCATACTCATCATATTTTCCGAAATTTTCATTTGCCATAAAGGTGGTGTTGACCGTAAAATTATAATGAATGTTGTTTTGGGCAAATATACCCATTGAAATATGCAGCATCGAAATAAGAAATGCCTTTTGCATCAGAGGAAAGGTTATAAATTGGCTATAAAATCTTTTACTTCTAAAGCATCATTAACGTTAAAATCGCCAATTTTAGTGCGTCGCAATTGAGATAAATGTCCGCCCGAATTTAATGCTTTTCCAAAATCATAGGCCAAGGAACGAATGTAGGTTCCTTTGCTGCACACAATCCTAAATTGCACTTTAGGCATTGTAATGTTGGTGATTTCAAAAGTTTGGATGGTGATGTTTCTTGATGTAATTTCACGTGTTTTTCCTTGACGTGCCAAATCGTACATACGAACTCCAGCCATTTTGATGGCAGAAAACATAGGCGGAATTTGCGCTATATCTCCCACAAATTGTTTTGAGGTTTTATGGATTAAATCAGCCGTAATATGATCAACCGGAAAATTTTCATCCACTTCGGTTTCCAAATCGAAGCTTGGGGTTGTTGCGCCCAATGTAATTTCACCGGTATATTCTTTGACTTGCGCCTGATATTCGTCTATTTTTTTGGTGAAATTTCCGGTGCAAATAATTAGCAAACCGGATGCCAACGGATCTAACGTTCCGGCGTGGCCCACTTTTAATTTACCCAGGCCAAATTTATGTCGAATGTTCCAACGTAATTTATTGACCACCTGAAAGGAAGTCCAGGTTAAAGGTTTGTCAATCAACAATATTTGTCCGTTTTTAAAATCTTCTCCAGTAAGCATTATACAACGGTTAAAGGCATCACAAAATAATGAATCAGCAATAAAGCAACACCCAAAACGATCCGATAATAACCGAACAATTTGAATCCGTTTTTGCTTAAATAATCGATAAAAAATTTGATGGCGAGCAAGGCTACAATAAAAGAAATCACGTTGCCAATCAGCAAATAATTAATTTGGTGCTGGCTTAAGGTAAAACCTGCGTTGTAATAATCGTACAACTTTTTTGAAGTCGCGCCAAACATCGTTGGCACCGCCAAGAAAAAAGAGAATTCGGCAGCGGTTCTTCTGTTCAGTTTTTGGGTCATCCCTCCTATGATGGAGGCGCCGCTTCTGGAAGTTCCCGGGATCATAGCCAAGCATTGAAAAAATCCGATTTTAAGTGCGGTGACGTAACCAATTTCGGTATGTTTATAGGGTTGGTTGGGATCCAAAATTTCATTTGATTTAAACCAATCATCTACTTTCAGCAAAATAAATCCGCCCAAAATTAACGTAATGGCCACAATGATGGGACTTTCAAGCCAATCATCAATATAATTGTTAAAAAGCAATCCGAAAAATACGGCGGGCAAAAATGCCACAAAAAGTTTTAAGTAAAAATCGACACTTTGAAAAAAGCGTTTCC
>Ga0209643_1001054_pt1 | contig 30398 bp, 31 predicted proteins | sample AutmiccBRH37_all_FD_187383 | JGI IMG/M metagenome (GOLD analysis project Ga0209643, IMG submission 187383) | Deep subsurface microbial communities from Mt. Terri, Switzerland - Autotrophic microbial communities BRH/37_all (SPAdes) (version 2) | ecosystem: Environmental > Aquatic > Deep...
CCCCGATCAGGGCCTGACCCGCCTCCACTCTGTGATCAGTTCCGTCGGCTCAGGCCCTGATCTCGACGTCGCAAGGGGGGTCAATTTTGGACGCCGATAGGGGGTCAGTTTTGCATGCCGGTTGACATCCGCGCGCAGATCATTTTAGCGCCCTGAGCTGCTGCCGGTTTCGTGGACACGAAGATAAGATCGTGACCATGGACGGGAGAGTGGATATGGCCGACTACCTGACCCGGTTCGACTTTGTCATTCTCGACGAGCTTGGCTATCTGCCCTTCGCCCAGTTCGGCGGCCAACTGCTGTTCCAGCTGATCAGCCGACTCTAAGAGCGCACGTCGGTCACCGTCACCACCAACCTCGCCTTCGGCGAACGGCCCAGCGTCTTCGGCGACGCCAAGATGACCACGGCGCTGCTCGACCGTCTGACCCATCATTGCGAGATCATCGAAACCGGCAACGAGTCATGGCGCTTCAAGAACCGCGCCTGACCCCGATCAGGGCCGGACCCGCCTTGACTCCATCGGATTGTTCTACAAGGCGCTTCAACGTCGCAGCCATTCAGATGCGCGGTCGCGCCGGCTGACTGGTCGCGTTTCGGCGGCAGAAAACGAGGGAGGTGACAGGAAGCTCAGCGCTTATTGCCTTTGCCTTTGCCTTTGCCGCCTCCACGGCTCTTCTTGCCGCGATCCTTGCCTCCGCCCGAATTGCCATTGTCGATACGTACTGGAGCGCGATTGATTACCGGTGGCGGCGCCGCCAACGCCTCTGGCGGGCGGACAGTTCCGAGCTGCAAGGGTGAAAGACCGGTTTCCTCTGCCATGAAGGCTTGCCAGATCCGTGCTGGAAGGTCGCCGCCTGTTACGCCCGGCATGGGCGTGTCGTCGTCGTTGCCCACCCACACCCCGACCACAAGCTGATCCGAAAATCCCACGAACCACGCATCGCGGTTGCCTTGACTGGTTCCCGTCTTCCCTGCAGCGAAGCCATCAAGTGCTGCGTTTCGGCCGGTGCCATTGCGCACCACCCCCTCAAGAAGTGTTATGAGCTCCGCATGGTGATCCAGAGGCTGTGTGGCTTGATGGGGAAGCGCAGCGAGCAGGCCGCCCTTGCCGGTCGTCGGTGCAAGGCTGGAGATCGCCCAAGGCTGGATGGGCATCCGGCCCGCTGCGACCGAAGCGAAAGCTCCGGTTAGGTCAAGAAGGCCGACGCCTGATGTGCCGAGCGATAGGCTCAGATTGCGTTCCAGTTCGGCATCGATGCCGAGATCGCTTGCCGCGGCGATGATGTCATCGATGCCAACCTCTTGGGCCAGACGCACAGTCGCCGCGTTCAGTGACTGCGCAAACGCCTGATCCATGCGCACGCGGCCCACATAGTTCCCGGCATAGTTTTCGGGCCGCCAGTCGCCGATCTCAATCGGGGTGTCGAGCAGGGCGCTGTCGAGCGCCCAGCCTTTTCGAAGCGCCGCCAGATAGACGAACAACTTGAATGTGGACCCCGGCTGGCGCCGTGCCTGTACCGCCCGATTGTACTGGCTGGCTGCGTAGTCCCGGCCTCCGACCATTGCCACCACGGCACCGTCAAGTGTCATCGCAACCAGCGCGACCTCTAGCGGGCTGGCGTCCGCCGTGTCGGCTAGCTTCTCGCTAATGACGCGTTCTGCCAGTGCCTGCGACTCTGGGCGGAGTGTGGTCTTGGCACGGACCGAGCCCAAACCGGGTCCGACCATCGCCGAGGCCTCGCTCAAGACAAAGTCAGCAAACCAGCTGCCACCGTCCCGGCTTGGCGCACTCGTGTTCGGTGTCGCTGGCGCAGTACGCGCGGCTGACGCTTCGGCTTCCGTCAGCACGCCGGAATCCACCATGGCGCCCAGCACCACACTGGCGCGTGTCTGCGCGTCTTCAAGGTTATGCAGTGCATTGGCCTTCGAGGGAGCGCGGATGATCCCGGCCAGCATGGCGGACTCGGCAAGTGTCAGATCGCTGACGGATTTGTCGAAATAGGCAAGCGCTGCAGCCCCGATGCCGACAGCACCGCCGCCAAAGTACACATTGTTCAGATAGCGCGTCAGAATCTCGTCCTTGGAAAGCCGCGCTTCCAACCGCAGCGCGATCAACGCCTCGTCCGCCTTGCGCTTCATCGTGCGTTCACTGGTCAGGAACTCGATCTTGGCGAGTTGCTGGGTGATCGTGCTGCCGCCTTCGACCACACCATTGGCACGAAAGTTCCGCCAGGCCGCGCGCACCACTCCGCGAAAATCGATGCCGCCATGGTCAAAGAAACGCCGGTCCTCGATGGCTACGATGGCTTTGACGAGGTGATCTGGAAGATCCGCCCGCGTCGCCGCAGTGCCGCGCAACTCGCCGCGCAGCCCGATGAGCGTGCCATCTGCCGCCTCGACAATGACCGCCGGTGCTTCTTCGGTTCGATCAGTAGCAAGATCAAGCGGGACCGCATAGACCAGCCAGGCCAATGTACCGCCGCCAACGAGCGCAATGACCACCGCCAGAGCCAAAACAGCTTTCATGATCTGTCGACCACGACGACGTTCGGAGCGGAGGGGAGGAGGCGTGACGGGCGGCGGAATTTCGGTCATGTCACCTGCTTTGATAACGGTCGGGCTCGCAGGGCACGATCCACTGGTTTGCGGGACTTCCTCCAAACCATGAAGACTGACAAAACACCATCGCAACTGCGAGAATCCCGATTGTCAGATCGAATGACCATTCTGCCGTCCGGCACCATGTGTCAACGCATAGATCAATTTCGCACTGCACGCGGCCAGCGGCGGTGCAGGTCATCGATCACGAAATCATGCACATGATGCGGGCCGTATTCCGCGAGGTGCGGGTGAGCTGCGGGCAAATCCGGATGGTCGTGCGCGATCTCGCCCTGGTCTTTCTCGGGCCAAATCCGAAGCGCGGCCAAGACCCCCAGGGCCCCGACCGTCGCGAGAACGAGCGACGCAACCGTCAGCCCCGCGCCTGCGCCGACCCACCCCGCGAGCGGATAGGTCACGAGCCAGCAGGCATGGCTCAGCGCGAATTGTGCGGCAAAGACCGCGCCTCTGTCCGCCTCACGCGCCGAACGGTTGATGATGCGGCCGATGGGCGTTTGCGTCAGGGAAAAGCCGAAGCCGATCAGCGCCCAGAGGGTGATCAGGCCGGCCAGCCCGCCCACCAGCGGCACCAGCGCCACGCCCGCCACCATCAATGCGGCTCCGCCGATCATTACCGGGCGATCCTCGAACCGCTCAAGCATGCGCGGCAGCAGGAAGGCCGCCAGCATCGACCCCGCGCCGAAGCCCGCGAAGGCCAAGGCCACGGCCTGCTCGCCCAGGCCCAGCCGGGCCTGCACCAGTACCACGGTGTTCACGTAGACCATCGCTCCGGCTCCGGCGACGGCGGCCTCCATCACCATCAGCCCGCGCAGGCGGGGCGTTCGGGTGTAGATGCGCATGCCCTTGGTGACGTCGGCCCAGAAGTGGCTGCCCTCGTCTCGCGCACGATCCGGCAGGCGTGCCGTCATCACCAACAGGGCCGATGCAACAAACCCCACGACCGTGCCCGCGAACAGCATCGGAAAGCTGACCACGGTCAGCAGCAGCGCCGCGATCATGGGCGAAGCAAGTTGTTCGAGATCCTCGGCCAGGCGCAGCAGTGACAGGGCGTTGGTGTAGTCGTCGTCATCCTTGAGCACATCCGGGACCACTGCCTGAAAGGCCGGGGTAAAGCCTGCGGATGCGGCCTGCAGGAAGAAGATCAGCACATAGATTTGCCAGACCTGATCGACGAAGGGCAGGCAAGCGATCACGCCCGCGCGGATCAGGTCCAGCGCCACAAGGAAGGCCCGGCGCGGCAGGCGTTCGGCCACGGCCGCAGCCACCGGCGCCAGCGTGACATAGGCCACCATCTTTATCGCCAGCGCCGTGCCCAGGACGGCGCCGGCATTGTCGCCTGCCAGCTGCCAGGCAAGCAGCCCAAGCGCCACCGTCGCCAGACCCGTGCCCAGAAGCGCCACGATCTGAGCGGCGAAGAGGTGGCGGAAGGTCGGGTTGAGCAGGGTCTTCAGCATCTAGAGGAGCTTTGTTAGGGATTTGATCTCGGCCAGGTCGTGCTCGCCCCCAGCGGTCACGCAGTGGTCGATATGGTCATGGATCAGCGCCCGCTTCGCCTCGGCAACCGCGCGCTCGACGGCGTGCAGCTGCGTGGCCAGATCGACGCAGGGCCGCCCTTCCTCAATCATTCCGATGACGCGCCGAAGATGCCCTTCGGCGCGTTTCAGCCGGGCGGCGATGGCAGGGTGACTTGCGTGGATATGAGTTTCTGACATATGAAAGGCGTATCCCCCATGGGGGGATAGCGCAAGAAACATGAACCGCCCTACGAACAGGGTACTCGCCGAGGAAGCAGATGCGCAGGTTGGAATGGGTCATGCAGCCGTTCAAGCGCTTCGATTGATTGACGAATGGGTGGCCCATCGCCACCAATTCCCCATGTTGTGCAAGGCCCGTCATCCTTACTAGCTGTCGCCGCTCTGGCTGGCGGTTTGTTCAGACGCGGCTGAAGCCGAGTTTCAGGCGATACGGAGAGGTCGGTGTTCCACTGAACTGCCACGGTGAACGCGAGACACAAGTGCGTGTTCTTGCGTAATGGTGGGGCTGCGGCAGAATCTGGGCTCGCGAAGTCAGCCAGTATATAGTAGCTCGTCGATGCACCAACGCTTTGAAAGGGACTAGACAAGTTCGCATGAAACCGTCGTCCGAGTCATTTCCGATAGCAACGCGTGGGACGGTCAAGCCGAGCCCTGCGACTACGTTACGGTTTGGTTTGGCTCGTATTCTCTCATGCTTCGTTCTGGCAATCGTCTTCTCGTTGCTTGTTGCGCCCGGTGAATCGCAGGCCCATGGTATACATGGATTGTTGGACGTGAACGTTTCGACCGCAGCGACGGATGGCTCGACAAATGCCGATTCGCTTGGTGACTCCGAGGTTTCGGCGTCCAGTTGCGTCACCTGCTGCGCGTCATCGGGCTGCGTTGCGATATCCATTTCTGAAACGTTTGACCTCGATGCCGGTGAGCTAAAGAGTAGTTTTCAAGCCGCAGCAACCGCTGCAGTGTACCAAATGGCTCTCTACGGGCTGCGCCGACCTCCGAGACAGAACTCCTGACTGCATGTTTTGCGCTGCGCCTTTAGGCGTCAGCTGATCTGTCTTGCTGTCTGCGAGGTCTCAAATGCGTTTTCCCAGAACGCCCATAATTGCAGCTCTGATGGCTATTGCCTCAGTCGCCAGCGCATCGGCGCACGAAGGTCACGCCCACGGCGATGCACCACCCCCACCCGATGTGCAGACGGCACCGCGCGCCACTGCAGCGAGCCCATTGTTCGAACTCGTCGCCGTTGCGGGTGATGGCAGCTTAACGATCTATCTTGATCGCTTCGACACAAACGAACCCGTTGTCGGTGCTATCGTTGAGGCCGAGACGCCTGCGGGCCCCGTTGCCGCCACAGCTGATGCGGACGTTTACCGGCTGGATGCACCCTGGATGGCAGAGCCCGGTGACTACGAGTTGTTGTTCACCGTAACTGTCGGGGCTGACATCGACTTTCTCACCGGCACGTTGAAAATTCCAGCCCTCCCAATCGCGCCGGTTGCGGCGCCTGGAACCACAAGCCTTCTGACTGCGGCCTTTGCACAAGAGGTTACAGAAGTTGTCACCGCCAATATCGGCGAGCGGCTGCGCAGCAACGATCCGGCCATGATTACCATGGGTGGGGTCGGGTTTCTGGCAGGTTTGCTGGTCATGGCCTTGGTGCGTCGCAGGAGTGTCGCAGCCGGCGTTGCCGCGACGATTCTGTTGGTGGCAGTCGGGAGCACGTTTGCGCAGGCACAGACTGCGGCACCTTCGGGCCCGACAGTGGTGCGCGATGTGGCCCAACGGCTTGCAGATGGCCGGGTTTTTGCCCCGAAGGCGGCGCAAAGAATTCTCGCGATCAGGACGCTGACGGCTACGGAAGAAGCGCATCGCCGCAGTCTAGAACTGCCAGGGCGCGTTATACCCGATCCTAACGCCAGTGGATTTGTCCAGACTGCTATTGGCGGCCGCCTTTCTGCGCCGCCAGGTGGCTTCCCTCCCCTTGGGGCGCGAGTCGAGGCTGGACAAGTGCTGGCAATCGTCGCGCCATCGTTGGCGGCGATTGACCAATCGTCGATCCGCCAGTCGCAAGCCGAACTCGATCAGGAGATCGCGATCAGCCTTCGGCAGGTGGAGCGGTTTCGCAAACTGAGTGGCTCGGGTTCTGTGTCCGCGACCCAGTTGGACGAGGCGGAAATCACCCTTGCCGGGTTGCGTGAACGCCGTGCAGCGCTGGACGAGATGCAGTTGGTTGCCGAACAACTGGTCGCTCCGATATCGGGGGTCGTGGCACTGGCCAATGCATCGTCCGGTCTGATCGCCGAGAGCAATACGGTCGTGTTCCACATCATCGACCCCGCACGCCTGTGGATTGAGGCTTTGTCCTACGGTGGCGAAGTTGTCGGTCAGACCGCGTCGGTTGCCGACACTGCAGGCGGCCTGATCCCGCTCAGCTTTGCCGGTGCAGGATTTGCGGATGGCAGTCAGGCGCAGCCTGTGCATTTCGCAATCGACGACGCGCGGGGCAGGATTCGGCTTGGCCAGATGGTGACCGTGGTCGCCGAGACGGAGCTGGCCGCAACGGGGATCGCTGCACCACGCGATGCGGTGATCCGCGGGGCGAACGGTGAGGATATTGTCTACGTCCATACCGGCCCGGAGGTGTTTGAACCCCGCGCCGTGCGCACCGAACCCTTGGATGCAACGCGTGTGTTGATCGTGGCGGGGGTGGCATTGGGTGACCGGATGGTCACGCAGGGTGCCGAACTTCTGAACCAGTTGCGCTGAGGGGCCGGGCAGATGTTCACATTCCTTGTCACCCAATCCCTGCGCAACCGGATGCTGGTTCTGGTGCTGGCCGCCGTCCTGATGGGCTACGGCGCCTTCACCGCCATGCGCCTGCCGGTCGATGTGTTCCCCGACTTGAACCGCCCGACGGTCACGATCATGACCGAGGCCGAAGGTCTGGCGCCACCCGAGGTGGAACAGCTCGTGAGCTACCCACTGGAAACCCAGATGAACGGGTTGCCCGGCGTGGATCGGGTGCGGTCCGTATCGGGCGTCGGGCTGTCGATCATCTATGTCGAGTTCGACTGGGGGACCGACATCTACCGCAACCGCCAGCAGATCGCTGAGCGCCTGACTCTGGTGGCAGAACAACTGCCCGAAGGGGTGACGCCGCAGATGGGGCCGATCAGCTCGATCATGGGACAGGTCATGCTGGTTGCGATGACAGCCCCAGACGGCATCTCACCAATGGAGTTACGCGAGGCTGCGGATTTTTTGGTGCGGCCCCGGCTGCTCGCGATCCCCGGGGTGGCGCAAGTCATCCCGATCGGGGGCGAGGTGCGGCAGTTCCGTGTTGCGCCCAACCCCGCGGCCCTGCGTGCGTTGGGTGTGACGCTGGAGGATGTTGAGTCCGCAATCACCGCCTTTGGTGGCAATACTGGCGGCGGCTTTACCGACCAGTATGCGCGCGAGTTTCTGATCCGCAACATCGGCAACACGCTGAACCTCGAGGATCTGCGCAAGGTCGTGGTCAACAGTGACGGGTTGCGCCCGGTCCTGCTGCATCAGGTGGCGGATGTGGGCTACGGGGCCCGGCTGAAACGCGGCGAAGCGGGGTACATGGGGCGGCCCGCCGTCATCGTTTCGGTGGAAAAACAGCCCGATGTCGATACCGTCGCCCTGACGCGCGCCGTTGAGGCGGAACTGGCGCAGATCACCGCGACCTTGCCCGACGGGATGCGGGCCGATCAGGTGCTGTTCCGTCAGGCAGACTTCATCGAAACCTCGGTCAAGAACGTGCAGACCGTTCTGCTGGAGGCGGTGGTGGTGGTGGCCATCGTGCTGTTCGCCTTTCTCCTGAACGTCCGCACCACGCTGATCTCGCTGACCGCCATCCCGGTGTCGATCCTTGCCACTGCCATCGTCTTCAAGCTGATGGGCCTGTCGATCAACACCATGACGCTGGGTGGCCTTGCCATCGCCATCGGCGAGTTGGTCGATGACGCGGTGGTGGATGTCGAGAACATCTTCCGCCGCCTGCGCGAAAACCGAGAGGCGGGAAATCCGCGATCTACCTTCGATGTGGTCGTCTCGGCCAGCCAAGAGGTTCGGTCCGGCATCGTATATGCCACGATGATCATCGTGCTCGTCTTCGTGCCGCTGTTCGCGCTGTCGGGCATCGAGGGGCGGCTGTTCGCGCCGTTGGGGCAGGCCTACATCATCTCGATCCTCGTCAGCCTTGTTGTGTCGATCACGCTGACCCCGGTGATGGCCTACTACCTGCTGCCGGGGATGAAGCGGCTGGAGGAGCATGAAGGCTGGTTGGTTCGCACCTTGAAACGCGGCAACCGCGCGGCGCTGTCGGTCGCGTTCCGCTGGCAGAAGACGTTGATGGGTTTTGCCTTCGTCGCCGTTCTGGTGGCGGGGTGGTCGGCCACAACCTTGCCGCGCGCGTTCCTGCCACCGTTCAACGAGGGCACCTTTACCATCTCGATGCTGTTCAATCCCGGCATCTCGCTAGCGGAATCACACCGTGTGGGTCTGATTGCGGAACAGTTGATCCTTGAGGTGCCCGAGGTCCGCGCGGTGGGACGTCGCACCGGGCGGGCAGAGTTGGACGAACATGCCGAAGGCGTGCATTCGTCCGAAATCGAGGTCGATCTGGAGCCGGGCGACCGGCCCAAGACTGAGATCGTGGCCGATATCCGCGCCCGCCTGTCGATCCTGCCGGTCGCGGTGAACGTTGGGCAACCGATTTCCCACCGGCTGGATCACATGCTTTCCGGCGTTCGGGCTCAGCTTGCGCTGAAGGTCTACGGCAACGATCTGGACACGCTGCGGTCGGTGGCCGAAGACCTGCGAGGCCGGATCGCGGCGATCCCCGGCCTCGTCGATCTGCAACTGGAAAAGCAGGTGCGCATCCCGCAACTGGAAATCCGCATCGATTATGACCGGGCTGCCCTTTACGGCATCCAGCCCGCCGCCATCACCGAGGCGCTGGAGCAGTTGTCGAATGGGCGCGTCGTCTCGAAACTGGTGGACGGGCAGCGCACCTATGATGTCGTGATGCGGCTGGCCGAGAACCGGCGCACCACGCAGGCGCTTGGCGATCTGCTGATCGAAACTCCCGCTGGTTGGGTGCCGGTCCGCGAACTGGCCGAAGTGCGCGAAACCGACGGCCCCAACCAGATCCTGCGCGAAAACGGGCGGCGGCGGCTGGTGGTTCTGGGCAACACAGATGGCAAGGTGGACATGGCCGGAGTGGTCGCCCAAATCCGGACGGTCATCGACGAGGCCGATCTGCCGCCGGGGTTCTCGGCCACGTTGGAGGGCACGTTCCAGGCGCAGGAAGAGGCCAGCCGCACCATCGGCCTGCTGTCGCTGGTGTCGCTCGGGATGGTGTTCGCCATTCTTTACAGCCGCTACCGGTCAACCGTCTGCGCGCTGATCATCATGGGGTCTGTGCCGCTTGCGCTCATCGGATCGGTGGCGGCGTTGTGGATCGCGGGACAGCCCCTGTCTGTCGCCTCGATGATCGGGTTCATCACCTTGACCGGCATCGCAGCCCGAAACGGTATCCTGAAGATCAGCCACTATATCAACCTCGCGCTTCATGCGGGCATGCCCTTTGGCCGCGACCTAATCGTGCGCGGCTCTCTGGAACGCCTGACGCCCGTGTTGATGACCGCCCTGTCAGCAGGCGTGGCGCTGGTGCCGCTGATGATCGATGCCGATGCCCCGGGAAAGGAAATCCTGAACCCGGTCGCGGTCACAATCTTTGGCGGGCTGATCTCGTCAACCCTGCTCGATACCTTCCTTACGCCGGTTTTGTTCCTACGCTACGGCCGTGGCGCCCTTGAACGCCTGGTCGCGAGCGCCCGCGCCCAGGCAAGCCAACCCGACGCGCCACAAAGCGCTGCGATCCCGTCCTTTTGACCCACTTTGAACGCTAGGAGCCTTCCCATGCTGCGTATCTCCCTCCTCTCCCTGTTTCTTGCCACGGGCGCTTTTGCCCATGAAGCCGGTATCGGCCCCAACGGGGGCATGCGTGTGGACGCAGGTCCGTACCGGGTCGAACTGGTGCCTAATGGCACACGCGTCGATATCCACATCACGATGGATGACGACAGCGCCATCGCGACCGAGACCATGACGGGCACCGCCCTTCTGGTGCTGGACGGCAAACCGGTTCGCACGCCGCTGGTGCCTGCAGCGGCAGGCGTCCTGTCGGGGGACACCGGGGTGAATGTTCCGGAGGCTGTCAAAGGTGCCGTCCAGTTGACCGATTCCGAGGGCAAGACGGTTCAGGCGAAGTTCTGAGCTTTTTTCGGCCGCAACATTTGGGCGCGGGCTTCTGCGCCGAAATGCCATGCCGCAACAGCATCGGATTTGTGATTTCGACAAGGTCAGCGAAAGCGATAGACTTTACGAAACTCGGAGGTTTTTCGTGATGATAGTAACGAGAAGAACTTATCTCCTGACTGGGACTGCTTTTGGATTGATGCAGGGTGTGCCGGTAAATGCACAGATCCGTCCCTCGATCCACGTCGTGAAGGACGCGGGCTGCCCCTGCTGCAACGCGTGGATCGGACACGTGCGTGACGCTGGGTTTCCGGTGACGTTTGATGAGCGCAGCATTGAAGCGCTGGAGCTTTACAAGCGCGAAATGGGCGTTCCGGAGGATCTGGCGTCCTGCCACACCGCGACCGTCGAAGGGTATGTACTGGAAGGCCACGTCCCAGCCGCCGATATCAGCCGCCTTCTAATTGAGCGGCCCGAGGCGGCCGGCCTTGCCGTTCCTGGCATGCCCTATGGCTCGCCCGGCATGGGTCCGGAGGCGAAACGCGAGGCCTATGATGTGATCCTGATCGGGAAGGATGGCAGCGCCTCGACGTTCACGAGCTATGCCGCTACCTGACGCCGGCCCGTGGTCCCCTCTGTCGCGGTCGGGTGGCGCATTGGGTCGTGGGAAAACTGAAGAACGGATCGACCTGACCACTGACCTGATTTCGACAAAATGAAAAGGGCGACCGATCAGGCGGCTTCCATTGGCAAGCTCACCACAGCCTCAAGCCCACCTTCGGGACGATTGTGCAGTGCCACGGTCCCACCATGCGCCTGAATGATTGTCTGGGAAATTGCGAGGCCCAGACCGAGGCCCCCGGTATCGCGGCTGCGTGAACCTTCAAAGCGCACAAAGGGCTCAAACACCGCCTCCAGCTGATCATCAGGCAGTCCCGGCCCTTTGTCTGCGATGGTGATGATGGCAATGCCCGGTTCCTGCGTAAGGGCGACCTGTGCCGCGCCGCCATAGCGAACCGCGTTGTCGATCAGGTTGCGCAGCGCGCGGTTCAGCGCCTGGGGGCGGATGGTGACGGGCAGGGGCGGTGACGGGACGAGCGTTGCCCTGTCATCGCCGACATCGCCCACCAGATCACCGACCAGCGCGGCGAGGTCGACGTCGGATGGAGGTTCCGCCCTCGCGACCCCTCGCGCAAATTCCAGCGTGGCCTCGACCATGGCCTGCATTTCCTCGGCCAATGCCTTCAGCCGGATACTGTCTTCGGTTTCATCAAGCATTTCAATCCGCAGGCGCATCGCGGTCAGGGGTGACCGGAGGTCGTGGCTCAGTGCGGCGAGCATCTGCGTGCGCTCATTCACGAAACGGGTCAGTCGATCTTTCATCCGGTTGAACGCCTGCGTGGTCTCACGCACCTCGGTCGGCCCCGTCATCGGTAGCGGATCGGCTTCAAGTCCGCGTCCCAGTCGGTCAGCGCTTATCGCCAGAGCACGCATCGGACCGACGACACGCCGCGCGGTCCACCATGCCACCAGAGCCACCGCCACCGCCATCAACAGTACCGGCAACAGAGCTTGCGGCGTCAATTGCAGGGCTGGGCGATGAAACATCGTGCGCACATTCAGCCAATCGCCCGTGGCCAGACGGATCGACAGCGTTAGCTCAATAGGGTCGGTCCGTCCGGCCATCATTGCCTCGTGCATCGGACGCATTGTGGCGGGCACTCCCTTTGGGAATGGCATGGAAGCTACAGAAAGCGCATGAACATCGGCGCGGACCTCCCGTTCCGGCTCACCAAGGATCCGCCGGATTTGGCGCAGAACCACGTCCGCCTCGGCGCTGTCATGCAGTGCTTCCGGTTCTGGCCCGACGTCAAATCTGACAAGCGGCGAATCTGCCGCCCGCAAGATGGATGGGCGCAACGCGGAGGGGGCGCCGTCCAGAAGCAAGACCACATTTGCAGCGCGCCCTGCCGCCTCCAGCCCCAGGGCTGCACGGACCGCCCGGTTCCGCTCATCCGTCAACAGCACAAGGCCAAGCCCCTGCGTGATGGCCAGAGCCAAAAGCAAAATGGCCAGCAACTGTCCCCCCAGGGATTGCGGAAACAGCCGTCGCAGCACGGGAAAGCGCGGGCTCACGGCAACTCCCTCACATCAGCAGCAAGGCTGTAGCCTCCACCCCAGACCGTTGAGATCAGCGCAGGCTTGGCGGGATCGACCTCCATTTTGCGGCGGAGGCGGCTGATCTGGTTGTCGATGGTGCGGTCGAATACCTGCGCAGCACGGCCCGAAGTCAGATCAAGCAGTTGCTCGCGACTGAGCACGAAACGGGGGCGCTCCAGAAACACCGTCAGCAGTCGGAATTCGGCAGTGGTCAGTGCGACCTCGGTGCCATCGGTGTCGGTCAGCGTCCGGCGGTCGGTATCGAGCACCCAGCGGTCGAAGGCCAGCCGGTGCCCGGCCAGGCTGCCGCCCACCACTTCCCCCCGGTCGGACCGGCGCAGGATCGCCTTGATCCGGGCCAGCAACTCGCGCGGGTTGAAGGGTTTGGGCAAATAGTCATCCGCCCCGACCTCCAGCCCCACGATGCGGTCCGTCTCGTCCCCCAATGCGGTCAACATCAGGATCGGAATTCCGCCCTGCGCTCGTAACCGCCTGCAAACCGACAGGCCATCTTCGCCCGGCATCATCACATCGAGCACAATCAGATCGAACTGACCCACCCTCATCGCCGCATCCATCGCGACGGCATCGGCGGCAGAGGCCGCACGAATGCCGTTCTTTTCCAGATACTTCACCAACGCATCGCGGATCTCGCGGTGGTCATCGACGATCAGGATATGCGGCGGCTGGGTCATCATCTTGTCTCCTGATGGCTGACTCTAGCGGAACCTGTTGGGCCTGCGGACAGAAGATTGTCGCAAACCTCTCTCGGCACCCTTGCTTGCGACAGTTTGATACAAAACAGGCGTCCCCCTGACAAACCTGGGGTACACCTCGCTCCCAGATTGGATGCATCGCAATCTGATCCAGGAGAGACAGAATGAAACATTCGACAAAATTCGCCCTCGCGGCAGTTGCCGCCCTTGGTTTGGCCGCTGTCGCGGTGCCGGTCGTCGCCCAACAGGGCCAGATGCAACATGGTGGCATGATGGAGAGTGGCATGGGCCAGCATGGCGGCATGATGGGTGGAGGCATGGGAATGATGGGGGGGACGCAAAGCTACGCGATGGCCACGTTCGACGCCAACAAGGATGGCACGCTCAGCCCCGAGGAAATGACGGCCGGCATTCAGGCTGAACTCAAGACCTATGACACCGACGCCAACGGCACCTTGTCGCTGGAGGAATTCGCGGCGATGCACGCGGCCCATACCCGGCCGATGACCGTGCGTGCTTTCCAGATGCACGACGCCGATGGCGATGGGCAGGTGACCGACGCCGAAATGACCGCAATGGCAGCCATGATGCAAAGCCATATGGGCGGGCAGCAGGACGGCATGCCGGGCATGGGCCATGGCATGATGGGCAACAACTGACACGCTGATTTTCTTCCGCCAACCGGGCGAAGGTCGGCTGGCGGGGGCAATCCCATCACAGATCAGGAGGCTATGACGATGAACGGCTACGGTATGGGTTTGGGAATGGGCTTTGGCTGGCTCTGGATGATTGTCATTCTTGTGCTCGCCGGCCTCGCGGTTGCGGCGCTGGTCAAATACCTGCGCAAATGAACGAAGGGAAACCTGATGGACTATACGATCAACCGCCTGATCACAGGCGCGGACTTTGACGCGGTGGACGTGCGCACGCGGGCGGCACTGGCTGCACATGGCTTCGGCGTCCTGACTGAGATCGACGTCAAGGCGACGATGAAAAAGAAGATCGATGTCGAGATGCCAGCTTATCGCATCCTCGGCGCCTGCAATCCGAAGATGGCGCATCAGGCGATCGGGATCGAGCCACGGGTTGGTGCCATGCTGCCCTGCAACGTCATCCTCCGCGAGGTCGAAGGCGGCGTTGAGGTCAGCGCCATCGACCCGGTGGCGTCGATGCAAGCTATCGAGAACGCCGAACTGACAGCCGTCGCGGGCGAGGTGCGCGATCTTCTGGCGAAGGCCGTCGCGGCGATCTGAGATGAGCCCGCGCGCAATCATCCTCGCGGGGGTGGCTATCCTCGGGATCGCAGTGCTCGGCGTCTGGCTGTTCGTGCCTTCGGCGTTCACCGAGGCGAGCGGACTGATAGACGGTGAGCGTCTGGAAGGGCTGGTCGCGCGCGCTGGCCTCTGGGGGCCGGTTCTCATTGTTACGCTCATGACCGTCGCGGTCGTGGCCAGTCCGATCCCGAGCGCGCCGATCGCATTGGCCGCCGGGGCCGCCTACGGGCATCTCTGGGGGACGGTGCAGGTGGTGATCGGCGCGGAGCTCGGGGCGCTGATCGCGTTCGGCCTGGCGCGGGTTCTGGGACATGATGTCTTGCGGCGGGTGTTCGGCGACCGCGTCGATGCAGGGCTGCTCGGCTCGCAGATCGCGTTGACGGCGACGGTCTTTGCCAGCCGTCTGATGCCCTTCGTATCCTTCGACATGATCAGCTATGCTGCCGGCCTCAGCCGCCTGCACACTTGGCGTTTCGCGCTTGCGACACTGGCCGGCATCGTTCCGGCGAGCTTCCTGCTCGCCCATTTCGGTGGCGAGGCGGTCAGCGGAGAGCTTGGCCGCACGACTTGGGCGGTGCTCGGCATCGGGCTTGTGACGGGGTTGCCCGTCCTCTGGGTGGCGATGCGACAAAAGCCCGAAAAGGAAACCTGATGACGAAAAGCGACTACGAGAAGAACAGCATCACCCTGCCGGGCGCAGTGGCCATGGGTACCGGCGTGATGATCGGCGCGGGCATCTTCGCGCTGACCGGCCAGATCGCCGAGCTTGCCGGGCCGCTCTTCCCGCTTTCGTTCGTCGTGGGCGCCATCGTCACCGCGTTCAGCGCCTACACCTACATCAAGATGTCGAACGCCTACCCGTCCGCAGGCGGCATCGGGATGATCCTGAAGAAGGCCTACGGACCGACGACGGTCGCGGCGGGTGCTGCACTCCTGATGGCGCTGTCGATGGTCATCAACGAAAGCCTCGTCGCGCGCACCTTCGGAACCTATACGCTGCGGGCGTTTGGCGGCGATCCGGAGAGCGTTCTGGTGCCGGTTCTTGGCGTCGGACTGATCGTCGTCGCCTATCTCGTGAATGCCTCCGGTACCCGCTCGGTCGGGCTTTTGTCCATCGTCATGGCCGTGCTCAAGGTGGGCGGCATCGCGCTGTTCGGGGCGGCCGGCCTATGGGCGAGCGGCATCTCTTTCGAGGCTACGGGCGGAGACATGGGCGCCACCGGGTTCGTGGCGTCTGTCGCGCTGTCCATCCTGGCCTTCAAGGGCTTCACGACCATCACCAACAGCGGTGCCGAGGTCACCGCCCCGCACCGCAACGTGGGCCAGGCCATCATCTGGTCCATCGCCATCTGCGTCGTCGTCTATCTGCTGGTGGCCTTCGCGGTCGGCGCCAGTCTGCCGCTTGATCGCATCGTGGAGGCGAAGGACTACGCGCTGGCCGAAGCGGCCCAGCCCGCCCTCGGGCAAACCGGCTTCTACCTGACGGTGGCGCTCGCGCTGGTGGCCACGGCGTCGGGTCTGATCGCCAGCGTTTTCGCGGTCTCGCGGATGCTGGCGATGCTGACCGACATGAAGATGATCCCGCACAGCCATTTCGGGATGCCGGGTACGATCAAGGACCACACGCTGGTCTACACTGTCGTGATCGCAGGCTTCCTGACGGTCTTCTTCGACCTCAGCCGCATCGCCTCGCTCGGGGCCTTCTTCTACCTGGTGATGGACATGATCATCCACTTCGGCGTGTTCCGGCATCTGCGCGAGGAGATCGGCGCGAAGGGATGGGTGTTGCTGACGGCCATCGCCCTCGATGCCGTGGTGCTGGCCGCCTTCACCGCGATGAAGTGGCAGTCCGACCCGCTCATCGTCGTGGTCGGTATCGTTGGCATGGCGCTGGTGTTCCTGTTCGTCCGGGTATTCCTGGTGCGCAATCCAGTCATTGAAGGCGCTCACGACCACCGCTGAAAAGCGCTTGACCTTCCAATCGTTGGAAGCTGCAAGCTGAAGCAAGACAATGAAAGGTTGGCAGGACATGGAGCATGATCATCATCACGCGGCGCCCGACATCCCGGCGGGGACCGAGACGGCAAAGGACCCGGTCTGCGGGATGACGGTCGCGGTCAAGCCTGACGGGCGTCACGCAGAGTTCGCGGACGAGACCTTCCATTTCTGCTCCGAGAAATGCCAGACCAAGTTCAAGGCGGATCCGTGGTTCTACGCATCGGGCCGGGCCGCCGGGCAGAAGAAGGCCGCCCCGGCCAACGTCCAATATACCTGCCCGATGCATCCCGAGATCGTCCGCGATGCACCGGGGGCCTGCCCGATCTGCGGCATGGCGCTGGAGCCGATGCTGCCATCGGACGAACCCAGCGAGGAGTTGACCGACTTCACGCGACGGATGTGGATTTCGGCCGCCGCCGCGGTGCCGCTCGTCATTCTGACAATGGGCGAACTGGTCGCCTTGCCGGTTCGGGACTGGATCGGGCATCAGACCGCCAGCTATCTCGAATTCGTGCTGGCGACGCCGATCATCCTCTGGGCCGCCTTGCCGTTCTTCCGGCGCGGCTGGGACTCGCTGGTGAACCGCAGCCCAAACATGTGGACACTGATCAGCCTCGGTGTGGCGGCGGCCTACCTCTACTCGCTGGTCGCGACCTTCCTGCCGGGCGTCTTCCCCGAACAGTACCGGATGGGCCACGGCGTCGGCACCTATTTCGAGGCGGCCGTGGTGATCGTGACGCTGGTCTTCGTGGGCCAGGTTCTCGAGCTGCGCGCACGCGAGCGGACCGGCGATGCGATCCGGGCGCTGCTGGATCTGGCGCCGAAGACTGCGCGCCGCATCCTGCCCGATGGGTCGGAATATGACGCGCCGCTGGAAAACATCATGGAGGGCGACCGGTTGCGCGTGCGCCCGGGCGATGCAGTACCGGTCGATGGGACGGTGATCGAGGGCCGGTCTTCGCTGGACGAAAGCATGCTGACCGGCGAGTCGATGCCGGTGGAAAAGGGTCCGGGCGATGATGTGACCGGGGCCACGATCAACAAGAACGGCTCTCTGGTGATCGAGGCGGGCAAGGTTGGGTCCGATACCGTGCTGGCACAGATCGTGGCGATGGTGTCGAACGCGCGCCGGTCACGTGCGCCGATCCAGGGGCTGGCGGACCGGGTGTCGGCAGTGTTCGTGCCGACCGTGGTGGGCATCGCGATCTTCGCCTTCGTGGTCTGGCTGATCTTGGGTCCGGAACCCGCGCTGGTCTTTGCCATCGCATCTGCCGTGTCAGTGTTGATCATCGCCTGCCCCTGCGCGCTTGGTCTCGCCACGCCAATCTCGATTACCACGGCGGCGGGGCGCGGCGCGCAGGCGGGCGTGCTGATCAAGGACGCCGAGGCGCTGGAGCGGATGGCGGGGGTCGATACGCTCATCGTCGACAAGACCGGCACCCTGACCATGGGCAAGCCGAAGCTCACCGATACGGTGGCGCTCGGGGACCTGCCAGAGACAGAGCTGCTGTCGCTGGCGGCAGCGCTGGAGCGCGGCTCGGAACACCCGCTGGCGGAGGCGATCGTCGAAGGCGCCGAGGCGCAGGGCGCCCCGCGTCAGGAGGCCGCGGACTTTGAGGCGGTCACCGGCAAGGGCGTGCGCGGCACGGTTGGTGGACGCGCGGTGGCGCTCGGCAACGCCGCGATGATGCGGGAGATGGAGTTGGACACGGCTGCAGCCGAAGCGAAGGCAGACACCCTGCGCGCCGAAGGAAAGACCGCGATGTTCATCGCAGTCGATGGTGCACTTGCCGGTATCGTGGCGGTGGCCGACCCGATAAAGGACTCGACCGCGCAGGCCATCCGCGAGCTGCACGCTTTGGGGCTGCGCGTCATCATGGCGACGGGCGACAACGAGCGTACTGCGCAGGCGGTGGCGGGCAAGCTTGGCATCGACGAGGTGCGCGCAGGCGTGCTGCCAGAGGCCAAGAAGGACCTGATCGACCAGCTGCGCCGCGAGGGCCACAAGATCGCCATGGCGGGCGACGGCGTGAACGACGCCCCTGCGCTTGCCGCCGCCGACGTGGGCATCGCCATGGGCACCGGGGCCGATGTGGCAATGGAAAGCGCTGGCATCACCTTGCTGGGCGGCGACCTGATGGGCATCGTGCGGGCCCGCAAGCTGGCGCGCGCCACCCTGCGCAACATCAAGCAGAACCTGTTCTTCGCCTTCGCCTACAACGCCCTCGGCGTGCCGATCGCGGCTGGCCTGCTCTACCCTGTCACCGGCCTGCTGCTCTCGCCGATGATCGCGGCGGCGGCGATGAGCCTGTCGTCGGTCTCGGTCATCACCAACGCGCTGCGTTTGCGGCGGGTGGATCTGTGAAGGGAGCAGCAGCATGGCCGAGGAATCGAACTGCTGGGAAGGCGTCTATCAGGCCAAGGCAGAGGCCGAGACGAGTTGGTTCGAGGACCACCCGCAGGTCTCGCTCGACCTGATCGCCGTGATCGGCATCAGCACGAATGCAGCGATTGTCGATGTCGGCGCGGGGGCCTCGCGGCTGGTGGATTGCCTGCTGGACCAGGGGTTCCACCAGGTCACCGTGCTGGACCTTTCGGAAACTGCACTTGCAAAGGCCCGCGCACGGCTACCTACGGCGGCACCGGTTGAGTGGGTAGTGGGGAATGTGCTGTACTGGCGGCCCTCCCGGCGCTTTGACGTCTGGCATGATCGGGCTGCGTTCCATTTCCTGACCGAAACCGCCGATCAGGATGCCTATCTGCGGGTGATGGACCAGGCCTTGCTACCGGGTGGTCACGCGATCATCGGCACCTTCGCGCTGGATGGGCCGGAAAAGTGCAGCGGTCTGCAGGTTGCCCGCTATGATGCGACGCGGCTGTCTGAGCGGTTGGGCAAGAGTTACCTTTTGGTCCAGTCCCTAACCCACGACCACACGACACCTTGGGGCAGTGTGCAACGGTTCCATTTCGGGCTATTCCGCAAGGCCCTGATCTCAGGCGAGGGGCGGTCTGGCCAAGGGCTTTGCCCCAGTCACGGAACGGAACTAAGTCGTGGTCGGGGCGCTATGTCCCTGAAGACTAAAACAGGACAATGACCATGAAACTTGCCCCCAGCCTACTCGCCTTTGCCTTGATGGCCTTTTCGCCTGTGATGACCGCTGGCGCTGCTTTCGCTGACTCGAAAGGATGCCCTCCGGGACTGGCCAAGAAAAACCCGCCTTGCGTGCCGCCGGGGCAGGCCAAGAAGGGTGTGACCACTGATCAGTGGCTGAACGGTGACCGGACGGGGGATGTGATAGACCGAAGTGATCTGATCTATCTGGACGATTTCGTGCGCTATGACCTGCCGCCGCTGCCATATGGACAACGTTACGCGGTCGTTGACGATCGGATCGTGGTGATCGAAGCTGAAAGCTACAAGATCCTGCAGTTGATCCGGATTTTCACTGCCATGGACAACTGAACCGTTCTGGCGCATTCGTCAATCGACGGGTACCCTTTCTGATCGTTCGGCCTGAACCCTGCGAACGGGCTCAGGCCATGTCGATTTGATGTAGTTGAGGGTCGACTCGATCCCATCCTCGTCCAACACCTCCGCGAAACCCGGCATCCCCGAGGTGAAGTCGACCCCCATATCCTCCAGAACGGCTTGCCCACCCCGGGTGATGTAATCGGTCAGCATCGCATCATCATGGTGCCATGTGTGGCCGGTTTCGTCATGCGGTGGCGCAGGGTAAAGGCCGTTGGCGTCGGGGCTGCGCCAGTCTGGCTGGCCTTCAAGGTTTGCGCCATGGCAGGCCGCGCAGTGCTGAGCATAGAGCGCGCGGCCCACGTCCACGTCGGGTGAACCCGAATGAAAAAAAGCGAAGGCCGAAAAGGGCAGCGCCGAAAATATTAGGGCTGTAGGCAAGGTCTTGCACGGGATCATGGTCTCAGATGTCCATATTGCAAAGGCAAGGACCGGGCCGCCCTTTCGACGGCCCCGGCCTGTCACTATCATGCGCTGACCGCGAATTCGGTCATCATACCGGTGGAAAGATGCGGCATGTGGTGACAATGCAGCATCCAGCGCGCGGCCTCGCCTGCATCAATCGCGATTGTGACCATGGCCGTTGGCGGCACATAGACCGTATCGCGCACCGCTCCGGCAAAGCGTTGATTGCCGATGCCCACCACCTGGAACGCATGGCCGTGCAGGTGCATCGGATGGCCCATCATCGACATGTTGTGGAACACGATCTCGACCCGTTCTCCGCTGGTCGCGTTCACCGGAACATGATTGCCCCAGGTCTTGCCGTCGATTGTCCAGAGATAGGGCTGCATCGATCCGCCCAACATCATCATGTGGGTTCTTGACGCCGTGCGCGCTGCAAGGGGATTGGCCGCCCGCAGCGACAGTTCCTGCGTAAGCCCAGTGTCGAAGGCCGGGGCCACGGTTTCGGCCAGAGCGTCGATGCGCGACACCTTTGCGGCCGCTGTGGCCAGCACGATCCCGGTCCGCTCCCGCGCGCCTTCGCGCAGGGCGAGGATCGGAAATGTGCCGGACCCGGCGGGAAGGTCGATCTCGATATCCAACCGCTGCGCCATTGTGATGCCGAACCGGGTGCCTGTGACGGGCAGAACCTCATGACCATCAACCGCAACCAACCGCCCCTGAACTGCGCCGGTGTCGATCCAGAACACGGTGGCTGCCACCGCATTGATGATGCGCAGACGGACCCGGCCACCTGCCTCGACGCGGATCACGTCAGGGTCGTTCAGGGTGCGGTCATTTGCGAGATAGGCGTCGAAATTGTAGTCGTTCAGGTCCATCGCCATGCCGCCCATGGTGCCATGGTCCATTCCCGCCATGCCGTCCGTGGCTCCGGCGGGCGGGGGCGTACCATGATCCATCCCTGCCATGTCGTGCCCGGCGCCGCCGGTGATCTCGACCAAAACCTCCTCGGCGGGTTTGAACGAGAAGTCGTGCAGGAACATCACTACCTCCTGCCGGTCGGCGGCCAGATCGGCCGCGCTGCGCACGATCAGCGGGGCGGCCAGCAGCTGCATTTCCTGCACCGGCACATGGCTGTGCATCCAGTGCGTGCCCGGCATTGGCGCGAAGTCATAAGACCGCCGTTCACCGGGTGACAGCAGGGGCATCGGCAGGCCCGGCACCCCATCCTGCACATTGGGAGGGATCTGGCCGTGCCAATGGATGATGGTTTCGACGTCGAGATCGTTCGTCAGATCCACAGCGAACCGTTGGCCAGGATCAAGGATTAGCCCCTGTCCACCCGCGGTGTTCTCGAGCCCGTAAACGCTGGCTGCGCGCCCATCGATATCGAGCGTTCTTGTGGTGGCGCGCAACGTCATTCCTTTGGTGTCCTGCGCGAACGCAGTCCCGAGGAGAGCGGGGGATGTGGCAAAAACTGCGCCTGCGGCCAGAAAGCGGCGACGTGTCACATGGGTCATGTGAAAAACTCCTGTGGAAATCTTGAAGGGTGGTTGTCACCCCGAGAGGGCGTCTGCGCTGCGAGCGAACCGGGTGCCTGTCACACCCGCTCGAAACCGCGGGTCTTCTTGCGGTCACGCAGCGGGGGAACGGGAGCATCCGGGGCGGCATTGCCGAGTGACATCAGGATCGGGCAATCCGGCCTGTTGTCGCCCTGACAGTTCGACGCAAGGTGACGCAGAGTTTCCGTCATCTCCTTCAGTTCCCTCATCTTCGTCTCAAGCTCTGCGACGTGGCCCATCGCGATCTGCTTTACATCGGCGCTGGCGCGGTCGCGATCACGCCACAGGGTCAGCAGGTCGTTGATCTGCTTGACGGTGAAGCCCAGATCGCGGGCACGACGGACAAAGCGCAGCGTCTGGATGTCATTCTCGGTATAGACACGATAGCCCGAATAGGTGCGCAAAGCGGCGCGGATCAGACCGGTGTCTTCGTAATAGCGGATCATCTTGGCCGAAATACCCGTGGCCTTGGCAACGTCACCGATGTTCATGGTGGTTCTCCCTTAGGTCTGAATGGGGTGACCTGATTGAGGACATCGTGAACCTTTCCATCGTTGGAAGGTCAAGCGCCTTTTGCCGGTCGGTTTCAATACGCGTGGGCGACGCCGATCAGGGGCCGCAGACGGGCGATCTGGTCTGCCGCCGGTCCCCACAGCACCTTCCCGTCAATGATCGTGATCGGCGCGATACGCAGGCCGGTTCGGCGGCGGGCCTCTTCGGCGATCCCCGGGTTGCGAAGGTCCCGCTCGATATAGACCAGTCCCTGCGCCTCCAGCCATCGCTTGAGGATTGCGCAGTCTGGGCACGTCGGCGTCGTGAACAGTTCAATGTGGTTGTGCGACATGATGCTAGTTCCTTGATCAGTCTGTTAATGACGTGCGCTGTGCGACGGGATGCCCCATGGCGGCGCGCGGGGAGGAGCCGACGGCGGGTGCAAAGCGCTTCAGTCGCAGTGCATTTCCCAGGACAAACACCGATGACAGGGCCATCGCACCGGCGGCCAGCATGGGCGAAAGCAGAGTTCCGCTGACCGGATACAAAACTCCTGCCGCCACCGGGATCAGGGCCGCGTTATAGGCAAAGGCCCAGAACAGGTTCTGCCGGATGTTGCGCATTGTGGCGCGCGACAGTCCGATGGCCTTGGAAACCCCTGTCAGATCACCGCCCATCAAGACCACATCTGCGCTTTCGATGGCCACGTCCGTTCCCGTGCCGACAGCCAGCCCGACGTCAGCTTCGGCGAGCGCCGGGGCATCGTTGATGCCATCGCCAACGAAGGCGACCGAACGGCCCCCGCCGCGCAGCGCCTTTATGGCGGCCACCTTGCCCGCGGGCAGCACCTCGGCCACGACCTCATCGATGCCGAGCTCGGCGGCAATGGCTTCGGCGGTGCGCCTGTTGTCGCCGGTGATCATGGCGACCCTCAGGCCCAGTTGGTGCAGGGCGGCAATGGCCGATGACGTTGACGCCTTGATCGGGTCAGCCACGGCGATCAGGGCCGCCAGCTGACCTTCGACCGCAACATAAAGTGGCGTGCGCGCCTTGGTGCCGAGATCCGCCGCCTGATCGGCAAACTGCGCAATGTCCACACCAAGGCTGGTCATGAAGCGGTCGGCCCCAACTTCGATGCGCCGGTCACTGACCATGGCCCGGATCCCGTAACCGGGGATCGCCTCGAAAGTGCCAGCCTCTGGGACGATCAGGCCTTCAGACCGCGCGGCCTCAACAATCGCGGTCGCCACGGGATGCTCGGACGAGGCTTCGGCAGCGGCAACCAATGCCAGAATGTCAGACCGTGTGAAACCAGCCGACACCACAAGATCGGTCAGCAACGGGCGCCCTTCGGTCAGGGTGCCGGTCTTGTCGAGCGCGACGACACCGACCGACGTCAGGCTTTGCAGGGCTTCACCGTTGCGAAACAGTACGCCAAGCTCTGCCGCCCGCCCGGTGCCGACCATGATCGACGTTGGCGTGGCCAGTCCCATGGCGCAGGGGCAAGCGATGATGAGGACCGCAACGGCATTGACCAATGCGAAGGTCATCGCCGGATCGGGGCCCCAGATCCACCAGACGCCGAAGGTCAACGCGGCGGCTGCCATGACCGCGGGCACGAACCAGGCCGTCACCCGGTCCACCAGCGCCTGGATGGGCAGCTTTGCCCCCTGCGCGCTCTCGACCATACGGATGATCTGCGACAGCATCATATCCGCGCCAACCTTTTCAGCCCGATAGGTGAACGACCCGGTCTTGTTGATCGTGCCGCCCGTTACGCTGGAGCCTTCCGACTTTGCCACCGGCACAGGCTCGCCCGTGATCATCGCCTCGTCCACAAAGGATGAGCCGGTCAGCACGGTGCCATCAACCGGAATGCGGTCACCAGGACGGACCTGCACCACGTCTTCCGGCTCAACAGTGTCCAGCGCCACTTCCACAAATTCCGTGCCGCGCAGGATGCGGGCGGTCTTGGCCTGCAAGCCCATCAGGCGGCTGATAGCCTCGGACGTGCGGCCCTTGGCCTTGGCCTCAAGGAACCGGCCCAGCAGGATCAACGTCACGATCACAGCGGACGCCTCGAAATACACATTCGCCGTGCCTTGCGGCAGCAAGCCGGGCGCAAACGTTGCGACAACCGAATAGGCCCAAGCCGCCGACGATCCCAGAACGACGAGCGAATTCATGTCGGGCGCAAGTCGCGCAAGTGCGGGCAGGCCCTTCTTGTAGAACCGAAGGCCCGGCCCGAACTGAACGATCGTCGCCAGAACGAAATAGAATATGTAGAGCGGCGTCTGCCCGATTGTCATCGCCAGCCAATGATGCAAGGCGGGGATCAGGTGGCCGCCCATTTCCAGAAGGAAGATCGGCAGGGTCAACCCGCCCGCAATCAGCAGATCACGCTTCAGACGCCTCTGCTCCTCTTCCCGTGCGACGGCCTTGTCGGTCGCATCAACCCGCGCCGCGTGGGGCGCATAACCTGCGCCACGGATCGCCGATTCAACGGCCGCAGCCATCCTGGGGCCAGCGTCGAGAACCTTGATCGTCGCGCGTTCGGTCGCAAGGTTCACCGATGCAGACAGCACCCCCGGAACCGCCGCGATGGCCTTTTCAACCCGACCGACACAAGAGGCGCAGGTCATGCCTTCGATGTCGACTTCCAACGTTGTGGCCTCGACCTCGTATCCCGTTTCGCGAATAGCCGCGACGACTGCTTCGCGGACAGGTTCGGCGTCGTAGCGGACTTCGGCGCGTTCCGTGGCTAGGTTGACCGAGGCCGAGAAGACCCCTGGAACCTTTGCAATGGCCCGCTCGACGCGGCCGACGCAGGAAGCGCAGGTCATGCCAAGGATTGAAATGCTGTCAATTGTGCCGCTGGGCGGCGCGGAGGTGAAGTCCTTCATGATGCGATTCCCTTCAGGTGTGATGCGCTTCGAATCGCGTTCTGGGGCTTCCAACGATGTCAGGGTCAAAGGGTTTCTGAATGGGTGCCGGGAAATGAAACTGCGCGGCGAAATGCCAAAGGCCGGGGATCTCCCCCGGCCCGGTCACTGCGACACAGGGCGCCCTCATGTCATGCAGGCAAATAGCCTGCTTTCTTGACGGCATCTTTCACCGCCTCGGTGTCCACCGCAGTCGTGACCTGCACTTTGCGATTGGCCACGTCGGTGACGACTTCGGCGGTTGGGTCGATTGCCTTGATGGCGGCCGTCACGCCCCGTGCGCAGCCGCCGCAGGTCATGCCGGGAAGGGTCAGTTCGATCATAATCGGATCCTCTCAGAAGGGTCGGCGGAAGTGCCGTTTGCCCAATCTGGGGTTTCCCAGCGTGGCAGGGTCAAGAGGGCCTGCATCAGAAATTTTGCAGAACTGCTGCTTGACCCTGACAGCCTTGGAGGCCTGACGACAAACAGGACCGGGCGATTCGCCACGGCACAACCCTGTCTGAAGGAACATCCCCCCATGGCACTCCCAACCCTCGATCCAAAGCGATGGAGGGCGCTGGCACTCTTGTGCGCAGCGCAGTTCATCGTGATCCTCGATACCTCCATCATCGGCGTGGCCCTGCCCGCCATCCAGTCTGACCTCGGCTTTTCGGACGAGGGGCTGAGCTGGATCTTCAACGCCTATGTCATCGCCTTTGGCGGGCTTCTGTTGCTGGGCGGCAAACTGGCCGACGTCTTTGGCGCCCGGCGTATCTTTCTGTCCGGCTTTGCTATCCTGACAGCGGCTTCGGTGCTTGCCGGTCTGGCAGAAAGCCAGACCGTGCTGCTGACCGGGCGTTCCCTGCAAGGAGTAGGCGCGGCACTTATCGCACCTGCTGCCCTGACCATCCTGATGCGAATGTTCGGCGGCCAGCCTGCGGACTTGGCAAAGCCTTCGGCTTTTGGGGCGCATCCGCAGCTGCGGGCGGAACTGCTGGCGTGTTCCTTGGCGGGGTCATCACCGAATGGATGAGCTGGTCCTGGACTTTCCTTATCAACCTGCCACTTGGCCTGGCGGTGCTGGTCGCAGGCCCCGCCGTTCTCCGGGCCATTCCGGGCAACCGAGGCAAGATCAGCCTGATCGACTCCGCGCTGATCACAGGTTCCGTGGTTGCGGCGGTCTATGCCATCGTGACGGGTGACCACGTCGGTTGGTTCGTGCCACAGACACTTGGGCTTCTTGCCTTGGCGGCCGGTCTGATGGTCGCATTTCTGACTCTGCAAGCCACTTCCACAACCCCACTTCTGCCGCTGCGCATCTTCCGTGCACCGGGCCTGGCGGCAGGAAATCTGGTCATGGCTTTGCTGGGGGCGGCATGGATTCCGCTGTGGTTCTTCCTCAACCTGTACCTGCAAAGCGTGTTGAACCTGTCCGCTCTCGGTTCTGGCATCGCGCTGCTGCCGATGACGCTGATGATTATGCTGATGATGGTGCGCCTTACTGGCCCGCTGGTCGGGCGGTTCGGCGTAAAGCCGGTTCTGGTAACCGGCCTGATCGCTCTTTCGGTGTCACTGGCGCTGTTTGCAGGGCTTCCCTCGGATGGCACATTCCTTGCCAACGTGCTGCCGGTCTCGCTGCTGGCGGCCGTCGGGATGTCCCTGGCTTATATTCCTGTGACAATGACGGGTATGGGCGGAGCCGAACCCAAGGATACCGGCCTCGCCTCGGGCCTGATCAACACGACCTATCAGGTCGGATCAGCACTGGGGCTTGCTGTGATGGTGTCGCTAGCCGCCTCGGCGGGGCAGGGTGGGGGCAATGAAGCTGCGCCGCTTCTCGCCGGGTACCAGACCGCGTTCCTCGGTGCGGCAGGTGTCGCAGCCATTGCAGCACTTGCATCGCTACTTCTGATCCGTGGACAGACCGCTGCAACAGATATTCCGGTTGGTTAATCACAGTCTTGGCGATGCCCCTGTCTACCCTGGCATCGCCACATCATTCTTTGGCATGCCGGTCTCGATATTTTTCGCGTGCCGTGAAAACTGATGCGTTGCGCCGGATGCCGCGGCGACAGCGCATCCATGATTTCGCGCAGATAGGGCGTGCTCGCGGTTCGATACTGCCCCGGCTCGGCCGAGGCGCGTGAGGACAGCTTGCGGTGCTGGTCCGCCCATTCCGAAACGCCAGCGTGCCCTTCTTCTTCTGGATCGCGAGCTGGCGTTCCTGCGCCTGGTAGACCGTCAGTGCGGTGCGGGCCTTGAGGTAGGGCGCGCCACCGCCTGGGCCGGATAGCCCGCCATCGCGGCCGGTGCTGCGCCGCTGCTGATCCGGATCGGTCATCTCGGCCCGGCGCGCATCGGAGGCCGCGGCGTTGATCGACCCGTCGCTGTAAACCACCAGGCGCCCGGCCTTGCGCGCCTTCTGGATCGCCCCGTGCGAGAGGCCGGAATGGGCGGAGTACTCGCGCTTGCTCATGCCCTCCATGGTGATCGGATCCGCCTCAAGTGATTGGAAATGATCCAGAAGGATCGTCGGTTCCGGTTGATCGTGTGCCCGACAAGAGCGACTTTGCGATCAGGAACACGCCCCGATCGGAGCCAACTCATGACGCAAGCGACCGAAGCTCAAGCCGCAGCACCCGAGGCGCTGATCCTCGACATTGCGAGGAGGCACTTCTTCGTCGAGACGCTGGAGACCCGGAACAGCGATGGGCTGGATTTCCACGAGGTTGCCGTTTGGGCGCTGCGGGCTACCCTGCAGGAGGCCTACGCCGCCGGGTTTGCCGCTGCCAAGCGCTGAAGGTTCACAGAGCGCCGGGCCCCGGACCAGCCCCGCGATGGCGGGGTCGGCCTCGTGAGAGGGGTCGCATCCTGCGCGCCCGGAACCGGAGCCAGCCATGACCAAGCTTACCGAAACCCAGTCCCTCATTCTCAGCGCCGGCGCCAAGCGCCCCGGAAACATCGCTCTGCCGCTGCCGAAGGGGCTAGCAGGCGCGGCGGCGAAGATGGCTGTCAGCAAGATGATCGAGCGGGGCTGGCTGCAGGAGATCAATGCCAACATTCGTCGCGGCGATCAGCTCTGGCGCGAAACCGGCGATGGACATGGGACCACACTGGTGGTCACTGACGTGGGGTTGCTGGCCATTGGGATTGAACCAGTGACGGAGCGGACGATTGCTGCAGTCCCCAGCGATGCGGCAGAGACGCCGAAGGTGAAGGCGCCCACCCCGCGCGAGGGTACGAAGCAGGCCCTGCTGATCAAGATGCTGCAGACCCCCACCGGCGCGACGATGCAAGAGATCATCGCGGCGACCGGTTGGCAGGCGCACAGCGCCCGGGGCGCAATGTCGGGGGCGCTGGGAAAGAAGCTGGGGCTGGTCGTGACCTCGGCGAAGGAGGCGGAGAGGGGCCGGGTGTACCGGATCGAGCAGCAGCCAGTGCCGTGACGTGGCTTGACGGCCGGTCAGGCAATCAGACGATAGTGAACCTCGGTCGGCGTGCAGGCGGCACCGTTGATCGGGATCATGTCCTGAGGGCATGTGGACATGACCACGATGCAATCGAGGACCGCACGCAGTGTCACATGATCCCCGGGCTTGCTGAGCGGCTCTCCCCACGTGATCTTGCCGTCAGGGCCGACCGGGATGTTCATCCACAGGTTAAGGGGAGCAGGGCACTCTGCCGTCCGCAGATCGAGCCGCCCCAGAGCGGCCCGCAGATTGTCGGTGCAGTTGTCATGATACTGCGTGCAGCGGAGCGCGGCATAGCGATGCACGTCGCAGGCCGCGATGACTGTATCGTGGCGGCCCGGTGAGGTGTCTTCCTCCAGGATCAGGATGGGCCGACGCCGGTTAGTTGTCAGACGGTCACCCGTGGCGGGGAAGATCCCCTGAAGCGTGGCGTGCAGGTGCTCCATCGACATGAACTCTGACATGTCATCGGCATTGAAGCACCACGTATCGACAACCTGCTGACCATGGGTGTTGATGATCTGGATCGCCTGGCCCTTGGCCAACCGGACTGCCCGACCGCGTCGAGCCGGGACAACGTGAAGGTCTGTCATCATGGTCGGGTTCCTCTTCTGGCCGGGGCGTCGTGCGTCCATCTCGCAGACGAAGATGACATTGATGGCGGCGGCGGGGTCAAGGCGGATGACTTCGGCTCGCGTCTGGCAGGCTCCAGGACCCACATTGTTGGGCGGCTCCCGCAGCCGCGTGGCATTTCCGAAAGGCACGCCAGACGCCCACACACCCTGGCTTCCACAGGGTGGATTCCGGCTTGGGTGGCTTCCGCAAAGTGGATTCCCTGGCTTCCGCAAAAGAATCCAGCGCGCCAAGATCGTGATTCCGCAAGTCTCTGATATATGGTTGTTTTTTTGCCTGCGGGGGCGCAAGTGGATTCCGGGTGGATTCCCCGGTGAAAGTGCCTGTCGCTAGCGAAATGCTGCGCTGCGCCCCCCCGCATACGTTTGGGGGAGGGGAGGAACCATGCCGTGGGGGTCAGGGCGCTGGCTTGACCAGCTTTGCCGAGTTCGGATCATAGCGGTAGTCGACAATTGTGCCGTCCTTGATCCGCTCCACCGCTTCGTCGATCACAAAAAGCGGCACCATGAACCATTCTTTCGGTACGTAAGGGCGGCCAAAGCGATCGATGATCTCCACGTCAAACCTCGCAGAGGCGAAGATCCTGTGGATCAGGTTCTCGAGCTTCGAGCGGTTGATGTTGAAGAGCTCGTAGGTGGCGACAACCTCGACGTCGGCCAATAGAAAGGTCGGCTGAAGCCGCGCGCCCGCAATCCGCTGCTTCACGCCGGTGTTGGTGACGCCGATCTTGTGAACAAGCTCTCGGTGTGCGGCCACTAGCGGATGATCCGACTTGCTGCGCAGGACATAGA
>Ga0209643_1001056_pt1 | contig 30339 bp, 23 predicted proteins | sample AutmiccBRH37_all_FD_187383 | JGI IMG/M metagenome (GOLD analysis project Ga0209643, IMG submission 187383) | Deep subsurface microbial communities from Mt. Terri, Switzerland - Autotrophic microbial communities BRH/37_all (SPAdes) (version 2) | ecosystem: Environmental > Aquatic > Deep...
GAAAAAACTTCTCTTTTTTAAAATATCTGTAGCTTTTTACTTCTATTTTTGATCTTTATGCTGATTTCCTGATTTTCTGTTTGGTTTTTATCAACAGAAAAATTTTACAATTAAAACCTCGAAAACCGCCGATTAAACAATACTTATAAATTTTTGTAAATTGCGGCATACAATTAAACATAAAATGGATACAATTGCACCTTATAAACCAAAAAATAAAGTTCGAATAGTTACAGCCGCTAGTCTTTTTGACGGTCACGATGCCGCCATTAATATTATGCGAAGAATTATTCAGGCTACCGGCGTTGAAGTGATTCACTTAGGACACGACAGAAGCGTGGAAGAAGTGGTTAATTGTGCCATTGAAGAAGATGCGAATGCAATTGCAATGACTTCCTATCAGGGCGGACATATAGAATATTTTAAATATATGTACGATTTACTTCAGGAAAAAGGCGCCCCGCAAATTAAAATATTTGGTGGCGGCGGTGGTGTAATTCTTCCGGAAGAAGTTAAAGAATTGACCGAGTACGGTATTACACAAATTTATTCCCCTGATGATGGCAGAAGCATGGGTTTGCAGGGAATGATAAATGATATGATACAGAAATGCGATTTTCCAACGGGTGAAATTGTTGATTTTTCAGCAGCCGATTTGGCAGGGGAAAATCCGATGCAATTGGCGATAGCCATTTCTGCCACTGAAAATTTCTCAGATAAGCATACCGATTTCATCAATGAAATTAAAAAAGCAGCAAAAAAATCGGAAACGCCGGTTTTGGGAATTACAGGCACCGGCGGTTCAGGAAAATCGTCTTTGGTGGATGAATTGGTGAGAAGGTATTTAATAGATTTTCCCAAAAAAACAATCGCCATTGTTTCGGTCGATCCTTCAAAAAGGAAAACGGGAGGCGCTTTATTGGGCGACCGGATTAGAATGAACTCCATAAAAAACGAACGTGTTTATATGCGTTCCCTGGCTACACGCCAATCCAATTTAGCCTTGTCTAAACACGTGAGCATTGCCGTTGACATTTTAAAAGTTGCCAATTTTGATATGGTGATTTTAGAAACTTCGGGAATTGGGCAAAGTGATACCGAAATTTTAGACCATTCCGATGTTTCTTTATATGTGATGACGCCAGAATATGGGGCCGCAACGCAATTGGAAAAAATTGATATGATCGATTTTGCCGATGTTATTGCGCTGAATAAATTCGACAAACGCGGTGCTTTGGATGCCTTGCGTGACGTGAAAAAACAATACCAACGCAACCATAATTTGTGGGATAACAGCGTAGATTCAATGCCGGTTTACGGTTCTATCGCTTCCCAGTTCAACGATCCTGGAACCAATGAATTGTATCAGGTTCTCATCAAAAAAATTAACGAAAAAACAGGCACGCATTTTAAAAGCACTTTTGAAATTTCTGATAAAATAAGCGAAAAGCAATATATTATTCCGCCAAACCGCGTGCGTTATTTGTCGGAAATCACTGAAAATAACAGGTCTTACAATCAAAAAGCAAAAACACAAAAAGAAGTTGCACAAAAGTTGTTTGGGATTTATAAAACGATTTGTTCTGTTGCCAATATTTCGAATGAAACCAATCAACCTCATCTTAGTAAAATTGGAATAAATGAGGAGCACATTCTGAAACAAGTTCAGAATGACGACGCTAAACTATTTTTATCGCTGTTGTTCAAGGAATTTGCCCGCGTAAAAATGGATTTAAATCCGTACAACTGGGAAATTATTTTAAATTGGGAAACCAAAAAACAATCCTATAAAAATGAAGTCTTTACTTTTAATGTTCGCGGAAAAGAATTAAGCATCAAAACACACAGCGAATCTTTATCGCACACGCAAATTCCAAAAATTTCCCTTCCAAAATACGAGGCTTGGGGCGATTTGTTGTTGTGGACTTTAGAAGAAAATGTTCCTGGTGAATTTCCTTATACCGCAGGACTTTTTCCATTCAAAAGAACAGGCGAAGATCCTGCAAGAATGTTTGCGGGCGAAGGCGGACCGGAGCGAACGAACCGACGTTTTCATTACGTGAGTTTAGGACTTCCGGCAAAACGTTTGTCCACTGCATTTGATTCCGTGACTTTATACGGAAATGACCCCGATATTCGTCCCGATATTTATGGAAAAATAGGAAATGCAGGCGTTTCAGTTTGTTGCTTAGACGATGCAAAAAAATTGTATTCCGGGTTCGATTTGACCAATGCAATGACTTCCGTTTCTATGACAATTAACGGTCCGGCACCTATGATGCTGGCATTTTTTATGAATGCCGCGATAGACCAGGAATGTGAGAAATACATCACAAAAACCGGACTTGAAAAGGAAACTGAAGAAAAAATAAACGCCATTTATAAGAAAAAAGGTGTTGCGCGTCCGCAATATCAAGGCGAATTGCCGGAAGGAAATAACGGTTTGGGTTTACGCTTATTGGGAGTTACCGGAGATGAAGTTTTACCGCTTGATATTTATAAAAAAATTAAAACAGATACCATTTCTAAAGTTAGAGGAACGGTGCAAGCTGATATTTTAAAAGAAGACCAGGCGCAAAATACCTGTATTTTTTCTACAGAATTTGCTTTGCGTTTGATGGGTGACGTACAGGAATATTTTATCACCAACAACATTATCAATTTTTATTCGGTTTCCATTTCCGGATATCATATTGCAGAAGCCGGTGCCAATCCAATTTCGCAATTGGCATTTACCTTGGCAAATGGATTTACTTATGTGGAATACTATTTGTCGAGAGGTATGGACATCAATGAATTTGGACCAAATTTATCCTTCTTCTTTTCCAACGGCGTTGATCCGGAATATGCAGTAATTGGAAGGGTTGCCCGTAAAATTTGGGCGAAAGCCATGAAAGAAAAATATAGTGCCAACGCAAGAGCGCAAATGCTGAAATATCATATTCAAACTTCTGGAAGGAGTTTGCATGCACAGGAAATTGACTTTAATGATATCCGCACAACCTTGCAGGCTTTGTATGCTATTTACGACAATTGCAACAGTTTGCACACCAACGCTTATGATGAAGCGATTACAACGCCAACCGAAGAAAGTGTGCGTCGAGCTATGGCCATTCAGTTGATTATCAACAAAGAATTGGGATTGACCAAAAATGAAAATCCGATTCAGGGTTCCTTTATTATTGAAGAATTGACCGATTTGGTGGAAGAAGCCATTTATGCCGAATTTGACAGAATTACAGAGCGCGGTGGCGTTTTAGGTGCGATGGAAACCATGTACCAACGCAGTAAAATTCAGGAAGAAAGCTTATATTACGAAACCTTAAAACACAATGGTGAATTTCCGATTATTGGCGTAAACACATTTTTAAGCAGCAAAGGTTCCCCAACGGTGTTGCCCCAGGAAGTTATCAGGGCCACTGAAAAAGAAAAACAATATCAAATTACGGTGGTTGAAAACTTAAACAAAGCAAATGCTTCCGCAGTAAAAGAACATATTGCCTTGTTAAGACAAAAAGCCGTGAATAACGAAAATATTTTTGAGCAATTAATGGAAGCCTGCAAAGTGTGTTCTATCGGACAAATTACAGACGCTTTGTTTGAAGTTGGCGGACAGTACAGGAGAAATATGTAGGTTTTTTGGCTGTTTCAAGTTTCAAGTTTCATTTTTCAAGTTTGTCAATTGTCGATGCCTAAATAACGTTGACCGAGTTTGATATAGTAAAACTTTAGCAATAGTGGCAAGATATTTAGGGGTTTCCCTTCTGATGCTTTAGTTTCTCAAGCATTTCTCCCATTTTTTCGTGCACTTTAGTGATGGCTTTCAGCGGTCGAACCATCACTTTGAAACTGATGATTTTACCTTCATCATTTACGGCAATCATATCAACGCCGTTTACTGTTACGCCATCAATTATTGTGGTAAATTCTAAGATAAATTGATTGTTGTCGATTACCTGATTCACGTACTTAAAATCAGCATTTTCACCACCGAAAACTTCCAATGCCGCCATTAAATACAATTTGGTAATTTGCTTTCCTTCCTGTGGAGCCCAAACAATGGGTGAATAAAAAATCACCTCATCTGACAAAAGTTCGTCCAATATTTTAGGATTTTTGGTTTCCAAAAATTGGTGCCAGTTTTTTAAAGATGCGTTCATATTTTTATTATTTGCTTTTAATATTCGTTAATTGCTAATAGTTTAAAAGGATTACAAACTTTTTTCATAAATTAATTTATAAATATTACGCCTCGGGATTTTTTGGCTCTTCGTTTATTTCAGATACTTCCTTTTCTTTTGGTGGCGCAAAATTTCCGTGCTCATCAAATAGTTCGTCAAATTCCGGGTTGTGGGAAAAGACAAATTTTTCGGGTTGCGGGCCATTTTTCCTTGAAATATAAGCAAAAATAAATCCGACTAAAAATCCCGATAAATGTCCTTCCCAGGAAATTTTTTCTTCCACGGGAAAAATATACCAAACCGTGCTTCCGTATAAAAAAACGACAATTAATGAAACTGCCGCCAAACGATAATATTTACGGAAAACGCCGCTAAAAAAAATAAAACTTACCAAAAAATAAACCACGCCGCTGGCACCAATATGATAGGAAGGTCGTGCAAAAGACCAGGTTAAAAATCCGGTTAAAAAAATTCCCCACAACAATACTTTTGTGGCGATACCTTCATAAAAATAATACAAACTGGCCAGCATTACCAACAAAGGAATGGAATTGCTAAACAAATGTTCAAAACTGCTGTGTAAAAACGGCGAAAAAATGATACCGCGCAAACCGGTTAATGTTTGCGGGTAAATGCCATAATCGTTAAAATTGGTTTTATATTTTATTTCCAAGTAATACACCAGCCAAATTAAAAAAACGGAAATAACAGGAATGATGATAAATTTTTTAGAGAATATGGATTTACTTTTTGACATTAAAAAATTTAAATTAGGAATGGTTGAATTTATTAAAATTTTGCCACTAAATGGTGTGCTTTAAACAAATTATTTTTGCATTAGAGATAGCAGCCCTTCGACTGCGCTCAGGATAGACTTCTCCTTTTTTATTTTTCATAAAAAAGATTTAACGAATAGCCAGACACAAATGTAATGCAGTGTAATGCCCAACAAATTTTTATGCTTATTTTTACGGTATGAATGAACCTTTAGCCGAACGCATACGTCCGAAAACCTTGGATGATTACATTAGCCAACAACATTTGGTGGGAAAAAATGGTGCGTTGACCGAACATATAAAACGCGGCATTATTCCTTCGTTAATTTTTTGGGGACCGCCGGGAATTGGGAAAACCACGCTTGCCAATATCATTGCAAAAGAATCGAAACGGCCTTTTTATACGTTGAGTGCCATTAGTTCGGGCGTTAAAGATGTACGCGATATTATTGACAAAGCCAAGCAGGGCGGCGGTTTGTTTACCGACAAAAGCCCTATTTTATTTATTGATGAGATTCACCGTTTTAGCAAATCGCAACAAGATTCGTTGCTGGGCGCGGTGGAAAAAGGCTGGGTTACGTTGATTGGCGCAACCACCGAAAACCCGAGTTTTGAGGTGATTCCCGCATTATTGTCGCGTTGTCAGGTGTATGTTTTGAACTCTTTCAGTAAAAAAGATTTGGAAGATTTGTTACAACGCGCCTTAAAAGAGGACGCTTATATTTCCAAAAAAAATATTATTGTTGAAGAAACCGAAGCTTTGTTGCGGGTTTCAGGAGGAGATGCGCGAAAATTATTAAACATTTTTGAGTTGGTGGTAAACACCGAAAAAGAGCCGATCAGAATCACAAATGACTTGGTACTTTCGAAAATTCAAAAAAATACGGTGTTGTACGACAAAGCCGGCGAACAGCATTATGACATTGTTTCGGCTTTTATAAAATCTATCCGTGGAAGTGATCCAAATGCCGCTGTTTACTGGCTTGCACGTATGATTGAAGGCGGCGAAGACGCAAAATTTATTGCGCGAAGAATGCTGATTTTGGCTTCGGAAGACATAGGAAATGCGAATCCGACTGCGTTGATTTTGGCAAATAACACGTTTCAGGCGGTGAATATTATCGGTTTTCCGGAATCACGAATTATATTGAGCCAGTGCGCCGTTTATTTGGCGAGTTCGGCAAAAAGCAACGCATCTTATGAAGCCATTGGAAAAGCGCAAACCATTGTAAAGGAAACCGGTGATTTATCGGTGCCGCTGCATTTAAGAAATGCGCCAACCAAGTTAATGAAAGAGTTGGATTACGGCAAAAACTACAAATATGCGCACAGTTTTGAAAACAATTTTGCCGAGCAGGAATTTTTGCCTGAGGTAATAAAAAACACCACCATTTACGAACCCGGCAACAATGCCCGCGAAAATACCATCAGGGATTTTTTGAAGAAATTGTGGAAGGGGAAATATGGTTATTAACTACTATCCCCCGCCCTTTACGAAGGAAAGGGAGTTTGATTTGATTTTATAAAAAAATTTCAACTTTAAAAATTTCAATTTTTTCCAACGCGCTAGCTGGCACATTCACTAAAATGTTCACCTAACATTTTTTTACGTTCTGTCCTCCCCTTTGGGGATTAGGGGGGGCCTAGTTTTTTAACACAATTGGCAAAGTAAATTCTGTTGTTACAGGCATTGCTCTTTTGATGGCTGGCTGCAAGATTGGTAAATTTTGAAGGCTCACTTTTACAATGCTGTCAAATTGAGGAATTAACTCGCTTATTTTAGCTGATTTTTGAGTATTCGACAAGGTTGTTTTTCCAAATGAATCAATTTTTAATTTCACCAAAATAGTGTCGTTAATGCTATCTGTAACACTTAATTCAAATTCCTTTAAAGAAGCATAAATATGTTGTGACATTTCCATTTGAAAGCAAATCTGCTGCTTTTCTTTGGAAGGAATTTCAGCGCAATTTGGAAATAGCGGATAAGAATCTACCGAATTAAAATCGACTATCGTATCAATTTTTTGTATGGGTTCCCGTTTTGTATGCTGCTCAATATAAGAGCAGGACAATACTAAAATTGAACAAATTAATAAGGTAAAAAATTGTTTTAACATCACTGTTTATTTCAAAAAGTGAAAATACAACATTTTCTGTTAGTCAACAATTTCACCTTCAATAAAGTATTGTTTTTTTATTTCTTTGATTCTGCCTTCAACAAAAGCAGTCATTATAATATCGTTGCTGTTAAATTTTTCAGCATAGCTTTTATAATATTTTAATGCAATTTTTTTATCTTTATAATAGGCATCTGAGGTTACGGCCAACTCAAATAATGCTTTATAATTCTTATAATTATTTTTGTGGGATTTCTCAAAATTTTCAATGGCTACCTGCAAATTATCCGCTTCTTTTGAAATAATTCCGAGCAAATAGTATTGTTTATCCATATCTGGTTTTACACTTGATATTGATCGGTGTAAATAAAACGTCGCCATTTTATTGTCCTTTTTATCATAATACAAACTGGCCAAACGATATAGGATTTGGGAATTATCAGGATCAAGATTTATGGCATTTCTAAAATATTTTTCAGCCAGTTCAAAATCTTGTAAATTATAATAACACATACCAAACATTTCATAAATTTGGACAGACCTAAAATTTAAACTGTCTAATTTTTTCAAATAGGTTAATGCGCCATTAAAATCCTTTAAAAAATACAACTCATTGGCTTTTAGCTGATTAAAATTTAAATTATTCGGATCTATTTTTAAACCTTTATCAATAAATAAAGAAGTAGAGTCTTTAAACTTCAATGACTTAAAAAATTGCGCCAATCCAAAAATACTTTTAATATGAAGCGTGTCTAAATTATAGGCGTCCAAATAACGCTGTCCCATTTCTGAATGTTTATTTTGTTTTTCTAGAGATTCGGCCAATTGGTATGGATAATTAGGATTAACAGTATCCGTTTTCATTAAATAACGGTATATTTTTTCTGCTTTTTCTGATTGGTTTAGCGACAAATATAATTTACCTAAACTATTGGCAACCAATAAATTTGAAGTGTCTTTTTCTATGAGTGATTCGTAGGTTTCGACAGCTTTTGATGTAAATCCGGTTGATACAAACAATTGCGCCAGTTTTACTTTTATCGATTCATTTGCGCCAAATTCCAATGCCTTGTTTAAACACGCTAAAGCTTTGGTATCACTGCCAATTGATTGATAAATACCGGCCGATTTTTCAAATATCAAAAAAGTTTTTGGCACTGTGTTCTCTAACAAAGTCAATGCCTTTTGATAGCTTCCTTCCGCCAACAAACTATCCACAACCACAAAAACCGAAGATTGCGCTTCGGTTTTGAGTATTGTAAATAATAAACTAATTACAATAAAAATCTTTTTCATAGAAATCTAATTATTCTTTTATCGTAATTACCAACACACCATTTTTACCTTTTTCTCCATATTTTTCTATGGCTTTTTCATCCTTAAAAACATTAATGCTTTTTATGGTGTTTGGATCTATTTTTTGCATTTCTTCATATGAAATCTCCTTTTCATCTAAAATAAATAGTACATTTTTCATAGAATTAGGCATAACAGCTTCCTTTTTGTTATTGTTTTGAGATTTACCTTCAACCATAAAAGCAATGGGCAAGGAATATTTTACGCCAACTGTTTCCCCATTTTGTTTTCCGGGCAACATTTTAGGCAAACTTGTAATTACACGTATTGCTTCTTCCTCTAACTCCTTATGCTTGGCCCTTGATTTAACATCCGCAATATTACCTTCTTTATCAATTTTAAACATCACGAAAACTTTATTAAGTCCTGGATCTAAGCTTAGCTCTTTTCCTAATTTCGCATTAAAATTAGCATTTACATAATTCGAGATTTTTCCTTGCAAACAAGCTTTTAATTCTTCTTCTGAACCTTCACAACCGGGAAAAACAGGAACATGTTCAATTGTAGCAAAAGGTATAGCTTCAATTTCAATTGGCTTAATGGTATCGGAAGTTTTTAATACACTTTTACTTTCCTTTGCAGTTAATTCCAATGGTAAAGCATCTTCATTTAAAATTTCATTTATCAGTAAAGGAACTTGTTCTAATGTTTCTTTGGATTTGTCTTCAAATGAACTTAACAACAGCATCACCAATAGTAAAGGCGCAATTAATAAATACTTTAACTGTTTCATTTTTTGTGATTTTTCTTTTGTGATCATAATAATTCTTTTTTTGATTAATGAATGTTTAAAAAATTGGTTGATAAATGAAATGTTTTCCACATTAAAAGTTTCTGCCAACAACTTGTTGAAATAAGTTTTTTTATCGGTTTCTTTAACCACTTCGGCATCCGAAATATATTCGTGTAACAAGGTAATTCGATTTTGATAGACGTAAATAATCGGGTTAAACCACAACACAATTTTCAAAAATTCGAAATAAAGCAAATCCAAGGTGTGTTTTTGTTTGCAATGAACCAACTCGTGTTGAATTATTTGTAAATCCTGTTTTTCCAATAAATGACTGTTAATAAAAATATAGTTGAAAAAGGAAAAAGCTGCTTGTTTTTCATTTAAAACAATTAGTGTGTACCTATCTTTTTTAATGCTTTTATTTTTCAGGATCAGCTTTACTATTTTGGTTAGCCGAACTAAAAATAAGATGAAAAATAAGCCCATTCCCACATAAAAAATAATGGTTAAAATTCCAAGAAACGTTTCAAAAGGTGTGCTGTTTTCAATATAAACCTGTGGATTTATAACAACCTCCGGTAAATACATCATATAATCCTGCGGAACTGTTTTCCTAAAACTTTCAAACTTTAGCAATGGGATAATAAAAGACAAAATTGGTGTTGCCAACAAATAAATTCTATTCCATTTAAAGAATGTTTCCTTTTGCAAAAACAAATCATAAACCGCTAAAAATAAGGTTTGGAAAAGTAACATTTGAATTATGTAATTGATCATCGCTCAGTTTTTTTATCGTTAATAATTTTCAATATGGTATCCAATTCTTTAAAATCAACCTCATTTTTATTTACAAAAAAAGAAACCATACTTTTAAAAGAACCTCCAAAGTACCCATCTACAATTTTTTGCAGACTTTGGTTGGAATAAATCGATTTTGAAACCAACGGAAAATAAATATAACCTCTTCCCTTTGCTTTGTGTGAAACAAAATCCTTCGTTTCCAATATTCTAATGATGGTAGAAACGGTATTGTAGGCTGGTTTCGGTTCGGGCAATTGGTCTATAATTTCTTGTACGGACGCTTCTTCCAACTCCCATAAAATCTGCATAAATTGCTCTTCTGCCTTTGTCAATTGTATCTCCATTTTTTAACTAAATTTTTAGTTCAACAATACAAATATAACTAAATATTTAGTTTAAACTAATTTTTTAGTTGAAAAATAAAAAACTTTCTAATAATCCTTTTAAAATTATCTACGGATACCATAAATTAGCAAAATGGATATTTTTCTGCTGATTATCGGATTTTTAATAGTGTTAACAGGCATTTTAGGTTCGGTTTTACCTGTTTTGCCTGGGCCGCTTGCAAGTTGGGTGGGACTGCTCCTGCTCTATTTGACAAAAGCAATTCCCTTTGATTGGACAGTTTTAGGAATTACTTTAGGGGTTGCCATATTGGTTTCTGTCATAGATTATGTGCTGCCAATACTAGGGACAAAAAAATTCGGCGGCAGCAATTATGGTGTAAATGGCGCTATGGTCGGACTTGTTTTCGGGATTTTTTTCGGTCCGTTGGGGATTATTGCTGGTCCGTTTTTGGGCGCTTTTTTTGGCGAACTTCTAAAAGATCATAAAGATTCCAAAAAAGCTTTTAAAGCGGCTGTGGGTTCGTTTATCGGATTTTTATCTTCAACCTTGCTAAAATTGGCGGTTTGCCTGGTGTTTGCCGGAATGTATATTGCGACTTTTTGGGAATATAAAGATGCTTTTTTGAGTTAATTAAGAGATAAAAAGATTGAATTTTTACTGAAAAGATAAATGGCCTCAAGTTTTCCCCTTCGGGGAAATGTCCGCCAAAGCAGACAATGGGGAATAAAAAAAGCGTCCCGGATTCGGGAAGCTTTCCATTGGTTTAAAAAACCTGGCGTTAAAAACGCCAAAACAACACAACTAAATCGCCAACACAGCGATACGCAAATATATTAATTTTTTTTGATTTCAAATTCCAAACACTTTTTCTTTCTAAATTGCCTATTTTTCTGAATTGATTGTATCTTTGCTCCCGATCAATAAAAAGTAATTTTAAAACACCTTGAAATGCAATTATCGCCACTCGAAATAATCAGAAGAGAATCCTTACAGAAACTACGTGAATTGGGTATAAACCCTTACCCTGCGGATGAATTTAAAACCACCGCAAACATAAAGGAAATCTTGGAAAATTTTGAGTCTTTTGAAGGAAAAGAAGTTGTTTTGGCCGGAAGAATGATGAGTAGAAGGATTATGGGAAAAGCTTCTTTTGCCGAGTTAAAAGATGCCAGCGGAAGAATGCAAATTTACATAAACCGCGATGAAATTTCTTCTGATGCTGAAGGAACGATGTACAACACCGTATTTAAAAAATTATTGGATATGGGCGATATTATTGGCATAAAAGGTGAAGTTTTTAAAACGAAAGTTGGCGAGGAATCGGTTAATGTTAAAGAACTTACCGTACTTTCAAAAAGTTTGCGTCCGCTTCCTGTGGTAAAAACGGATGCCGACGGAAAAGTGCACGATGCTTTTTCTGATGCTGAATTAAGATATCGCCAAAGATATGTTGATTTAATTGTAAACGATCACGTAAAAGAAACCTTTATAAAACGCACAAAAATTACGAATTCCATCCGCGATTTCTTCAATAAACGCGATTATTTGGAAGTGGAAACACCAATATTACAGCCAATTCCTGGTGGCGCAGCCGCACGTCCTTTTAAAACGCATCACAATGCCTTGGATATGCCTTTGTATTTGCGAATTGCAAACGAATTGTATCTAAAAAGATTGATTGTTGGCGGATTTGATGCCGTTTATGAGTTCTCCAAAGATTTCAGAAATGAAGGAATGGACAGAACCCACAATCCCGAATTTACCGTGATGGAATTGTATGTGGCTTACAAAGATTACCATTGGATGATGAATATGACAGAGGAATTGTTGGAAAAAGTGGCAATGGACAGCAATGGAGGCACCGAAGTTAAAATAGGTGAAAATAGGGTGAGTTTTAAAGCGCCTTATCCAAGAGTTCCTATATTGGAAGCCATAAAAATTCATACCGGTTTTGATGTTGCCGGAATGACAGAAAATGAATTAAAAGAAGTTTGCAAAAAAGTGGATGTTGCTGTTGATGAAACGATGGGAGTAGGCAAATTGATCGATGAATTGTTCGGATCAAAATGTGAGCACCACTATATTCAGCCAACATTTATTACGGATTATCCGAAAGAAATGAGTCCGCTCACCAAAGAACATCGCACAAATCCTGCTTTAACCGAGCGTTTCGAATTGATGGTAAACGGTAAAGAACTAGCGAATGCTTACTCCGAGTTAAACGATCCGATTGAACAACGCTTACGTTTTGAAGAACAACTGAAATTGACCGAAAAAGGTGATGATGAAGCGATGTTTATAGATCAGGATTTTTTACGCGCTTTGGAATACGGAATGCCGCCAACATCAGGCATCGGAATTGGTATCGACCGTTTGGTGATGTTTATGACCAACAACAGCTCTATTCAAGAAGTGCTTTTCTTTCCACAAATGAGACCAGAGAAAAAAGCGGTTGAAATGAGCGAAGATGAAAAGGCAATTTTCCACATTTTAAAAGCAAATTCTCCAATGCTTTTGATTGACTTAAAAACGCAATCGGGCTTCAGCAATAAAAAATGGGACAAAACCATTAAAGATCTGACCAAAAAGCACTTAGCTAAAATAAATAATACCGAAGAAGGATTGTTTGTGGAGCTGGGAAAATAAAAAAGACATCATTCTGAACCTGCCTGTCCAGCAGGCAGGCTTGTTTCAGAATCTCATATTAGAAAAGAAATTGCTTAGATGTGATTTCTTTTTTTATTTAGTTAATCAGCAGATTGAGTAAAAAACAAACAATTTATCAAGAATTATCCTACATTATTGATTTTAAGGTTTTTTTGTATCTTGGCTTAATGAAAAGACCAATTATCTTCATTGCTTTAATTTTTTTAATATTTTCTGGCTCTTTGTATTCACAGGAAACCACAGAAAAAAATTACAATACTTTTAGTGAATTCCTAACAGAGCAAAACACCAAGATTTCAAGCATAGAAATTGGCCATAGCCTTGTTCAAGTAAAAGAAATTATGGGCGCTTCCATCATTGTAAAAGTGCCAAAAATTGGCAAAATGAAACCTTTGAGCCAATTATTCAAACAGCCGGAGTTTACAAAAATAACCACCGATAAAGCCAAAAATGACATAACTATTTTATGGTATTTCTCCACACCTAAAGATCAAAATGGTCTGATGTCAAAGTCGGAATGCACCCCGATTGTCATAAAAAACGACAGTGTGGCGGGAAAAGGAACCAAGTTTTATTTAAATTTTATGAAGAAAGAGCAAATTCGTTTTTAATTAAAAAAGCCGCAGCCTACAATAAAGCTAAAATCAAAAATCTTATTTTCTTTATTCTTTAATGATAACAATCATCTTAGCTATTGATAACCATCAATTTATTAATGCAGTTTCTTAAATAAATTTAAGTAAAACTTTAAAACTTACGATGATGAAAACAATACGCAAACATTTAAGATTGATTTCCCTATTGCTTGCATTTACCTTTTTACAACAAAGTTGCAGCGTTTATCATTCAAGTACCGCTAGTATTGATGAAGCTATACAATCAAATGTCAAAATTAAATTAGCTTCAGAAACAGAAGACAATTATGAATTTCAGGAATTGCAAAGAGAAAATGGCAATATCTACGGAATTACAAAATGGAAATCTGTTACTGCAGATTTATTATCTGCCCAAATTGTAGAAGACACAAAAGACCAAAAAAATGTAAAAATATTATTGAGAAATGATCAGTTAAATAATATTCATCTTCAAAACAAAACAATGTCAACGCTTGCCACTATTGGCATACCACTAGTTGTTGTGGGTATAATTGTTATTATTGCAAGGAAAAGTATTAGTCCAAGTTTTAATTTCCAAATATAAGCCCTGCCAATTTTTATTATATTTTTAAAAAATTTTATTTATTTCAATCGATAGGTCAACGTTGCAATTCAACTAAATTAACAGTACTTTAAAACGAATCTAAACTACTGTTAGATAGAAAATTATTGCTTTAAAATAATTAAATTTGAAAAACATTAACAACCGAGCTTTTCAATAAAAATAATCCTTTAAAATTCAACCTGATATGAATAAATATTTTATGGTAAAAACGTTAAAATCCTTTGTTTTTTTCACTTTAATCGTTTCAACAACCTTTGCCCAAATCAAAGAAAAAACAGCAACTATGCAAACCAACAATGTGTTATTGGAAAAATGGACAGGTCCTTATGGCGGCGTTCCATCTTTTGACAAAATGAACCTTCAGGATATTAAACCTGCTTTGGAAAAAGGTATGGCTTTAAATTTGGCAGAAATTGATGCCATCACCAAAAATACCGATGCGCCAACTTTTGAAAACACCATTGTGATGATGGAAAAATCGGGAGAAGTGCTCGATCGCGTTTTTAAATATTACGGAATTTTGAGCTCCAATTTATCTTCGCCTGAATTCAGAAAAATTCAGGGTGAAATGGCTCCGATTTTGTCGGAGTTTAATTCAAAAATTTCCCAAAACAAAAAATTATTCGAAAGAATTAAAACAGTTTATGAAAATTCTTTGAAAAATCCGTTAGAAACAGATCAGCAAAGAGTCGTAAAACTAATTTACGAAAGATACGCAATGGATGGAGCAGAATTGGACGATGTTAAAAAAGCGCGTTATGCCGCCATTAATAAAGAACTTTCTTCGATATACACCAATTTCTCCAACAATATTTTAGCCGACGAAGAAAATTATGTGGTTTACTTAACAAAAGACCAATTAAGCGGATTGTCGGAATCAATGGTTAAAGCCGCTGAAAAAGCAGCAAAAGATAGAGGTCGCGAAGGTGAATATGCCATTACCAATACAAGATCTTCTATGGCCCCATTTTTAACCTATTCCAATGAAAGGGAATTGCGTGAAAAAGTTTGGAAAAACTACTATTCACGCTGTGATAATAATGATCAATTTGACAATAAAGAAAATGTGGCCAAAATATTGAAACTAAGAAAAGAGCGCGTGGCTCTTTTAGGTTATGATAATTTTGCTGAATGGCGTTTGCAAAACAGAATGGCGAAAACGCCTGAAAACGCGATGGCGCTTATGAATGCCGTTTGGCCTTCAGCCATTGCCCGCGTTAAGGAAGAAGTTGCTGATATGCAAGCCATCGCCGATAAAAACAATGATAATATTACCATTGAACCTTGGGACTATCAGTACTATTCAGAAAAAGTGAGGAAAGAAAAATACGATTTGGATTCTGACGAAGTGAAACAATATTTACAATTGGATAACCTGACCCAAGCGTTGTTTTTTGTAGCCGATGAAGTGTTTAATTTCAAGTTTACGCCAGTGCCGGAAGGATCTGTCCCTGTATTTCACGAAGATGTAAAAGTTTGGGAAGTGACCAACAAATCAACCGGCGAACATATCGGATTGTGGTATTTGGATCCATTTGCGCGTCAAGGCAAACGATCTGGCGCTTGGGCAACAACTTACAGAGATTATTCAACTTTCGACGGCAAAAAAACAGTGTTGGGATCAAACAATTCAAATTTTGTAAAACCGGCTCCGGGTGAAGCTGTTTTGGTGTCTTGGGATGATGCCACCACATTTCTGCACGAATTTGGACACGCTTTGCATTTCTTTTCCGCAGACGTAAAATATCCAACACTTAATGGAGGCGTAAGAGATTATACCGAATTTCAATCTCAGGTTTTAGAGCGTTGGCTTTCAACAGATAAAGTAATCAACCAATTTTTGGTTCACTACAAAACCGGCGAGGCAATTCCTGCAGCTTTGGTTGCTAAAATCAAAAAATCCTCCACTTTTAACCAAGGATTTTCAACTACCGAATATTTGGCTTCTGCCATTATGGATATGAAATTTCATTTGGCCGACCCAACAAATATTGATGTGGCTGTTTTTGAAAAAGAAACCTTAGCTGAAATGAATATGCCAAAAGAATTGGTAATGCGCCATCGCACGCCTCATTTCGGACACGTTTTTTCAGGTGAAGGTTATGCAACCGCTTATTATGGCTATATGTGGGCCGATGTGCTTACCGCAGATGCGTCAGAAGCATTTGAAGAAGCTCCGGACGGTTTTTACGATAAAGAATTGGCGGCAAAAATGGTAAAATATTTATTTGCGCCAAGAAATTCCGTGGATCCTGCTGAAGCATTCAGACAATTTAGAGGACGAGATGCCAAAATTGATGCTTTGCTTAGAGATCGAGGTTTTCCTGTTCCGGAAAAAGGAATTTGACCATCAAAACCTAAAAGGAATTGCAGCAATGCAGTTCCTTTTTTTTCTTTCATCATTACTGAAAATATTGTATCTTAGATGGTCAAATTAATGATTTTAATTTAAACTTGTGTGTTATGATAAAACAGGGTTCATTTTCAGCCAGAAAATTCTTAATAAATGCATTTTTTTTATTTCTTTTAATTTTCGGATTCCAAAATTCAAACTACGCAAACAATATCATTCTCAATGATACCATCGGATTTAATGAATATCGGGGAATTGTAATCGACAGTAAAACCAAAAAACCGCTTGAATTCGCAACATTGCTGGTGAACGGAACAAATATCAGCACCATTACCAATACGCAAGGTAATTTTTTATTGAAAGTTCCAAAAAAATTTATCGGCCGCAGGGTGACTGTTTCATTTTTGGGCTATACCAGCAAAGTGATCAGTTTATCCGATTTTGATAAAGACAATACCGTTGTAAGGCTTGAAACGTATATTGAAGAACTATCTGAAGTTAAAATTAATGTGAAAGACGCTACTTCTTTAGTTCAGGAAATGCTAAAAAGAAAAGGGGACAATTATGTGAATGATGATCTGAAAATGACTTCATTCTACAGAGAAACCATCAAAAAAAGAAGAACCTATGTGTCACTTTCAGAAGCCGTTGTGGAGATTTATAAGCAACCTTACACCACTGACAGAAGTGATGTTTTAAAAATTTATAAGGCGCGCAAAAGCACTGATTACGACAAATTGGATACGGTGGCTTTTAAACTTAGAGGCGGGCCATTTAACACATTGTATATCGACCTTATGAAAAATACGGCTATGATATTTGATGAAGATATGGTTGATATTTATGATTTTACTTTTGACAATTCCACAAAAATTGACAACAGGCTTATACACGTGGTGAATTTTAGACAAAAAAAATACGTTACCGATCCATTATTTTACGGCAAATTATATATTGATGCGCAAACTTTGGCCTTAACCAATGCCAAGTTTTATTTAAATCTTGATAACAAACAAAAAGCCAGTCGGTTTTTCATCATTAAAAAACCAAAAGACGCAGATGTACTTCCAATTGAAGCTTATTACCAAGTGGAATATCGCGAAAAAGAAGGAAAATGGGTTTATGGCTACAGCAGGGTTGAACTCGGATTTAAAATAGACTGGGCTAAAAAATGGTTCAACACCATTTACTACACAACCATTGAGATGGCCGTAACCGATTGGGAAAAAAGCGACGCCAACCAACTTCCAAAACCTAAAGACCGCTTAAGGCCTTCGATAATTATGAGCGACAATACTTCCGGATTTAAAGATCCGGAATTTTGGGGCGCTTACAATGTTATTGAGCCAGACAAGCCCATTGAATCTGCCATTGAAAAAATTCAAAAACAGTTGAAGAAGAATTGAGATAAATTGATATGAAGTAGTAATTTAAAAGATTTGCCACATATAAAGCCGCCTGAAAATTAAATTTTCAGGCGGCTTTTTTATTGTTTAATTATTTTGCTTTTAATTTTTTAATTTTCAATTATCATTAAAAATTCCCTTGCTCGAAAACCACATCAACAGGAATATTGGCTTTACTCAACTTGTCTAAATCACGCTGTAAATCAGCAGAAATAATTCCTTTTTCTTGAACCAATTTTATAACACCATCATAATCACCATTGCCTTGTAAAGTCAAAATTAAGTATGATAACTGGCGTATTGCCTCTTCCATTTTTTCATAATTTACTTTATAGCTGCCATCTTCATTTTTGGTAAATGCGCCCTTTTCCTTAAAGAAATTGAAACGAATCATATTTGCTTTTCCGTGTGCGCTTGAAGCTCCAAAACGCACAGATCGAAAGATACCGGCCATAAAAGTGGTCATATAATCTTTCATATCGCCATCTAATTCTCCCTTTTTATGCAATTGCTGCACCATATACAATCCCAAAATATCTGCTTTTCCTTCTTCCATAGCCGATGCTTGTTCTTTTAAGGCATTTCGCACAGTGCCTTTTAAGTTGATCGTATTTTTGATGCCCAATCCGTGCGCAACTTCGTGAAACATCGTATTGGCAAAAAAAGCATCGAATGTGATGTGTTTTTGTTGGCTTGAGTCGATTAAAACTGCAGAAATTGGTTTTAAAATAATATCGAATTTAGCGCGCATCGCATTTTTTAATTGCAATCTTCTTGTGCCTTTTTGCAATTGAACGGTCTCATCATTGGGCAAATTAATGGCGATGGTTTTGCTTCCGGCATTGCAATCGCCGGCATAATACACAATATCATAAGCATTTAAATCGGAATCGGTTCCTGGAATTTCACTTTTATAGGCTTCAGAAACTGGAAGTCCGGTTTGCAACTCAGGCAAAAAACTCGCAAAACGCGCCAATTTTTCACTCCAAACCTTATCTTTAATCAGCACATAAGCCTCGTGGGCAGCTTTATTTCCAAAAAGCTGATCTTCATACGTTTCAATGGGGCCAATTACAATATCCAGGGTGTTGGTTTTCATATCCATCCAAGCCAAATCACTGGCTTGGTATTTATCGTCCAAAAACGCTTGAGCGCGCAATACCAAATAATTTTTAAGTCCTTCATCATCGGCTAATTTTGAAGCTTCCAACAACAAATTGGCCACTTCTCTCACCTCATTTTTAAATTGAACGTGGTACGGGATTGTGTACAAATCACCCTCCTTATTTCTTCTGACAAAAGTGTACAAACTCCATTTGTTTTCATCAATAAAAGCTTCAAATTCCAATTTTGTCATATCAATCGGATAAAAATTTGCTCCGGCTGGTTTGCTTCCAACACCATCAACAAAGGGTTTGTTTCCATCGAGCCTGTCCCACGGACCGTAATTTATTTCCACAAATTTTTTGGTTTCTTCATTGGAAATACTGTCTAAAAGCTGATTTTTGTCGCCATAAGCTTCAAACCAAAATAATTTATTCATTATTGTTGCAGCTTTTATCAGAATAGGTAACATCTTCCGTTCATTTTCTGTTAAAACATTTAAATCTGATGTCAATTTAAAAGGGGCATATTTACTGAGTTTCAATTGCATTTCAGTCCAGTTTTGTTCAACGGTGGCTTGTTTTATGGGTTTACGGGCATTGTTACTTTCTTTGCAAGAAAACAACGCGATTGCAACAATTATAATGCTAATTTTTTTCATCTGTTTCATTTTATTTTTTATTGGTACAGATGCTGTTCGCCATTAATCATTTCTGTGTGTATCAAAATTTGTTATGGCACGTTTCATCTGTTTCATTTTATTTTTTATTGGTACAGATGCTGTTCGCCATTAACCATTTCTGTGTGTATCAAAATTTGTTATGGCTCGTTTCATCTTCCAGTGGTAGATTAATGGCATCCAAAATTTCCTTAATTCTGTTTTCATCGGTATTATAAATGGGTTCTGCTGCTTTTTTATGCGGAAATTGTTCAATCAATAATGTTGAAGAAGGGAAGGCAAACTCGACACCCAGATTATGCGATAATTTCAATATCTTCATATGCAATTTATGTTTGGAAGATTGCTCACTGTTCCAATCCAAATTCACAAAATAGACATTTACAAGAATAGACAACGATGAATCGGCAAAACCGGCAAATTCAACATTATATTCTTCTGTTCTGGTAGCCGGATCCAATTCAATTATTCTTCTGATTCCTTTTACAAAAGCCTCGATAAGTTCGGAAGGCGTATCGTAACGAATTCCCAAATTTGTAGTGTATCGACGGAAGGAGCGCAAACCTTTATTATTCACCACCATTTCAGACAGTTGGCTGTTAGGAATTTGAAAAACAGTAGTGTCAGCAGCCCTAACCGTAGTTGATCTAAAACCGACCGTTTCTACAGTACCGACAACCGTTCCTGCCTCAATCCAATCACCAATATGAAATGGCTTGTCAATAAAAATCATAATGGTTCCTATAAAGTTTTTCACCGTATCCTGTGAAGCCAACGCAAGCGCAATACCACCAATGGAGGCACCAGCAACAACGGTAATCGGATCAACGCCAAAGAGTGTCAACAGTTTAAGAAGACCAAGAAATATGACCAATCCCATTAAGAAATTTTTCAATACCGGAACCAGTTGATCGTCTAATTTAGAATCGGTAGATTCAGCATATTTGGCATAAATACTCATAATTACCAAAACCAATTTCATAAATACATAAATCCAAAAAACGATCACCATAATATTTATGGCCAAAAGCAGAAAGTTGTAAACATCAATATGCAGAACCAAAGATGGCAGTCTATTTTTAACAAAGGCCATTAAAATTAATAAAACAACCGGGCGCGTCAATTTTTTCAAAGAAGTTTTAATCTCTTCATTTGATATATTAATGATTAAATGTTGCGATTTATTCAAGATGAGAAAAACAATTTTTCGAAGCACAAAAAATAATCCAAAGGAAATTGCAATTAAAATAAGCAAGCCAAGATATTGCCAAAGTTCCACGTTAAACAGTGTTCTGTGTCCTATCTCTGGAATTATTTCCTGCAATCTTTCAGAATACCAAGGATACATTAAATCGTAAAGTTCTAAAACCTCACTGGAAGTTTTTTTGGAATAATACCAATTATCTCCAATTTTTTCCAAAAATATTTCAGGCATTTTACTCGGAAATAAAACATATTGATTTCCGTCTTTTGTGGAAGTGGTGTCCGAATACATTTTGTTGGCAGGCACCTTGCTAAAATCGACTTTTAGTCCCTTAGCATCCATTATTTTCTTTAATTTAATGGCAATATTTTGACTTTCAATACTGTCATAGCCATAAATTACCTTAGCGGCTTTTTCTGGCTCATAAGAACCGGGTTGCAAAAAATATAAATGGGTAGAAATTGTTGCGTTTGGATTGCTTAAATCGACTTTAACTTTGTTTTGCGCCGTTAAAAAAGTTGAAATCAATATAAAAAATAACAATAATTTTTTCATTATTCTAAAGTTTAATGTAAAACAAATTTAAGGTTTTAATTTAAAGCCCTAAATTATTATTTAATTCTTTGCTTTATTTTTTTTGAAAAATTTTCCTTTGTTTTTTTTAACGAATGGAATGGTATCATTAAAAGTGTCTTTTGCCGCTGCATTTTTATTTTTCCGCCAATTATTGTTCTCAGGAAGCAATTTTTGCAACAAATCGGTTCTGCCAACTTTTGTGAGAGTATTTCTGATCCATTGCTGATTTTCCTTTTTGTACCAGAAGAAAAATCGGTGTTGGTCTTCTCTTTCCTGTTTGGTTTTTGGCGTTTTTGTTGGTTTTAGCGTATAAGGATGGTAACCACTGTAATAAATAACTGTGGCAACCGTCATTGGCGTTGGCGTAAATCCCTGAACCTGTTCCAATTGGAATCCCAAATCTTTGGTTTCTGCAGCCAAATTTGCCATATCTTCCAACTCACTTGCAGGATGGCTTGAAATAAAATACGGAATGAGCTGCAGATTTAATTTTTTACGAATATTGATGGCATCAAATCGTTCTTTAAATTTATGGAAATAGGAAAAAGAAGGTTTTCGCATTAATTTCAGCACATTGTCTGATGTATGTTCCGGCGCCACTTTCAATCGGCCGGAAATATGATTGGTCATCACTTCTTCGGTATAAGCATCCAGTTCTTTTGGGTCGGCTAATTTGTTGAATTCCGGCACCAATAAATCGTGTCGAATACCGCTTCCGATAAATGATTTTTTTACTTTCGGATGTCTGTCAACCGCCTTATAAAGTTCCGTTAAAGGTTTGTGGGAAGTGTCTAAATTATGGCAAATCACTGGCGAAATACAAGAAGGCGAAACACATCTGTCGCAAATTTCCTGTACTTTTCCTTTCATTTTGTACATATTTGCCGATGGTCCGCCAATATCGGACAAATAGCCTTTAAAATCGGGCATATTCGCTACTTTGTCCACTTCTTTTAAAATAGACTCCTGACTTCTGCTGGCAATAAATTTTCCCTGATGGGCGGAAATGGTGCAAAAACTGCAACCGCCAAAACAACCGCGATGGATGTTGATGGAGAATTTAATCATTTCAAACGCGGGAATTGGTCCGCGCAAATTGTATTTTGGATGCGGCAAGCGCGTGTAAGGCAAATCGAAAGAAGCATCAATTTCAGCTTCTGTCATTGTTTCATAAGGCGGATTGATGACCAACGTGGAATTGTTCACCCCTTGTAAAACCCTGTTTGCGTGCAATTTATTGGATTCCTGCTCAATCACTTTAAAATTGGCAGCATACGATTTTTTGTCCTTCAAACAAACTTCGTGGGAATTGATACTTACATCTTCCCAGTTTTTATTTTTAGGAATTTCATCGTTTTTGTCAACCAAAAAAGCAGTTTGCTTCACCGTTCTGATGCTGGAAAAAGGCACACCTTTTTTTAGCAAATTCACTATTTCTTGCAAAGGTTGCTCACCCATTCCATAAACCAATAAATCTGCTTTTGAATCGATTAAAATGGTTGGTTTTAAGGTATCACTCCAATAATCGTAATGAGTAACTCTTCTAAGAGACGCTTCAATTCCGCCAATTAATACCGGAACTTCAGGGAATTTTTCCTTTAAAATAGTTGAATAAACCGTAGTTGCGTAATCGGGCCTGAAACCTTTATCGCCGTTGGGCGTATAGGCATCATTGTCGCGTTTTCTTTTGCTGGCTGTGTAGTTGCTCACCATTGGGTCCATACAACCGCCGGTAACAGCAAAAAATAATTTTGGCGTTCCCAGTTTGGTAAAATCCTGCAAATTATCGTGTACACTTGGTTGCGGCACAATGGCCACGCGTAAACCGTAACTTTCCAAAAGCCTGCCAATCACTGCTGCGCCAAATGCCGGATGATCTACATAGGCATCACCTGTAAATAATATTACATCAAGTTCATCCCAACCTCTGAGTTTCACCTCTTTGTTGGTGGTAGGCAACCAATCTGAAAGTTTATTCATCATATTTTGCAAAAATACGCTAAAAATAATAATTCGTAATGAATTCATTTTTAGGGCTTTTTTTTGGTGTTCTTTGGTGAAATATAAACCAAGAATTTTAACTGTGAATTTCTCAAGGTAAAAACACAAGAGCGCCATCGTGCCGGAAGGAATTAATTTCAATTTTAATGAATTTGCCCATCCGCTTTTTCAATGTTGCCTGACCGACTATAAATGAGATCAAACCACAAAAAAGGCGGTAACGGCCAAATAATTGTGATAGAATTTCAGCATTTGGCCTTAAATAAAAATTTTTTGAATCCAAATAAATTCATTTAAAGCAGTTTCAGATTTTTACATTTTTACATTTTTACCAAAACATCACAAATCAAATTTAAGGCTATTTTTAGCTTGTTTAAGCCACTTTTTTAAAATCCGCAATTTGTTGATAACTTATAGCAACGCAATCGCAAAACTCATTTAAATACTTTTTCAATTTCTTATATTTGTATGTTATAAAATTTACAAAAAAAAATAGATTTTAATATGAGTGAAGAACCTAAAAAAAATAGTTATACGGCCGACAGTATTCAGGCGTTGGAAGGAATGGAGCACGTTCGTATGCGTCCGTCTATGTACATTGGAGATATTGGTTTAAGAGGATTGCATCATTTGGTTTATGAAGTGGTTGACAACTCTATTGATGAGGCGATGGCAGGACATTGTGACGCCATTGACGTCATCATTAATGAAAATAATTCGGTTTCCGTAAAAGACAACGGACGTGGTATTCCTGTGGGAATGCACAAAAAAGAAGGTGTTTCGGCGCTTGAAGTGGTAATGACCAAAATTGGAGCCGGCGGTAAATTTGATAAAGATTCCTATAAAGTTTCCGGTGGATTGCACGGTGTTGGGGTTTCTGTAGTAAACGCGCTTTCTGAACATTTAAGAGCAACCGTATATTTAGACGGGAAAGTATGGGAACAGGAATATTCCAGAGGAAAAGCCTTGTATCCTGCTAAAATAATTGGCGAAAGTAATGACAAAGGAACTTTGGTTACTTTTTTGCCTGATACAACCATTTTTACCCAAACCATAGAATTTAGTTACGAAACTTTGGCGACAAGATTGCGGGAACTTTCCTTTTTAAACAAAGGAATTACTTTGACTTTAACCGATAAAAGGGTTTTGGATGATGAAGGCAACCTTATTACGGAAACATTTCACAGTGATGAAGGATTGCCTGAGTTTATACGATATTTGGACGCCACCCGTATACCGTTAATCTCCAGAGTAATTTCTATGGAAGGCGAAAGAAATGATATTCCTGTGGAAGTTGCGATGGTTTACAATATGTCGTATACCGAAAATTTACATTCTTATGTAAACAATATCAACACCATTGAAGGCGGAACACATTTGGCAGGTTTTAGACGCGGATTGACAAATACGCTTAAAAAATATGCTGAAACTTCAGGAATGTTGGACAAACTTAAGTTTGAAATAGCCGGAGACGATTTCCGTGAAGGATTGACAGCGATTATTTCAGTTAAAGTTGCAGAACCTCAATTTGAAGGACAAACAAAAACAAAATTAGGTAACCGCGAAGTTACCGCTGCGGTAAGTCAGGCTGTATCGGAAATGTTGCAGAATTATTTGGAAGAAAATCCAAGTGATGCCCGAATTATTGTCCAAAAAGTAATTTTAGCGGCGCAAGCACGTCACGCTGCCAAAAAAGCGCGTGAAATGGTGCAACGTAAAACGGTGATGTCTATTGGCGGTTTGCCGGGAAAATTAAGCGACTGTTCAGAAACTGATCCCGATAAATGTGAAATTTTCCTTGTTGAGGGAGATTCGGCAGGCGGTACGGCAAAACAAGGACGAGACAGAGCGTTTCAGGCAATTTTACCATTGAGAGGTAAAATTCTGAATGTTGAAAAAGCAATGGTCCATAAAGTTTTTGAAAATGAGGAGATCAAAAATATGTATACGGCTTTGGGCGTTTCCATTGGTACAGAAGAAGATCCGAGGGCGTTAAATTTAGACAAACTTCGCTACAACAAAGTGGTTATTATGTGTGATGCCGATGTTGACGGTAGCCACATTGCGACTTTAATTTTGACTTTTTTCTTCAGATATATGAAAGAATTGGTTGAAAATGGCCATATTTATATTGCAACACCACCATTATATCTTGTAAAAAAGGGCCAGAAAAGAGAATATGCCTGGACCGATGACCAACGCGATTTAATTGCCCAAAATATGGGAGGCGGTGTTTCCATTCAACGTTATAAAGGTTTGGGAGAAATGAATGCCGAGCAGCTTTGGGACACCACTATGAATCCGGAATTTAGAACACTCCGACAAATTTCTATTGATAATTTATCAGAAGCAGACAGGGTTTTCTCAATGTTAATGGGTGATGATGTTCCACCACGCAGGGCATTTATCGAAAAAAACGCCAAATATGCAAAAATCGATGTATAATAATATTTAGAATCATAGGTGCCAAAAAATGACTGTCCTTAATAAACAGTCATTTTTTTATTTTCATCAATATTCTTTTCTATATTTACTGTAAACAATAAAACCTCTATTATGAAAAAATTTGCAATTCTAATTCTTATCCTTGTTAGCACTATTACGATGAATGCCCAAGAAGATGACGGACTTGAGTCCATACTCTACGCAAATATTCAGGATGCCAACAAATTAACGCAAGCTTATCTGAATCCGGGAATGAAAGGATTGATTTACGGGATGAACAGCGGCTGGTATCATACCGCAAAAGCCCATAAAACACTTGGATTCGACATATCTATTGGCTTAAATGCGTCTATGGTGCCGAGCAAAGATGAACTTTTTAAGTTTGCCGATCTTGGATTATCATCCTCAACTTCATACAACTCACCTACAAGCGCAACTGTTGCTGGCTCAAATACTATGCAAACACAAGTTACCGCCACTGCCGTAATTGAGGGACAAACCGTTTCAAAATCATTTACGATGCCCGGAGGCGTTAAAGAAGATTTGCCTTTAAATGCCGTTCCTACGCCTTCTGTTCAGTTTACTTTGGGTCTGCCAAAACAATTCGATGTGATGGTTAGACTGGTTCCTGAAGTTGGATCAGACGATGTAAAAGGCAATTTATTTGGGATTGGTGTTAAAAAAGAAATCACCAGTTTGTTTGGCGTTATTGAAAAACTGCCTATACATATTTCATTATTAGGCGCCTATACCAATATGGATGTAAATTATAACATTCAAAACGAAAGTTCAATTCCCGGCGCCAACCAAGTCGCTACGTTTAATTTAAATGCGTATACCGTTCAGGCAATTGCCTCCATCAACTTTCCTATCATCAATTTTTATGGAGGAATTGGCTATGGCGCGGGCACTTCAGACTTGAAAATGTTGGGAACCTATATCTTGAAATATGACACTGGATATCCCGCTCCAAATGATACTGTTGAAAAAACGGTAACCGATCCAATAAATTTAGATTTTGATGTAAGTGGTGTTAGAGCTACCCTAGGAACAAGATTAAGCTTGGGATTTTTTAAAATATTTGCCGATTATACCGTTCAGGAATACAACACCTTATCGGCAGGGATTGCTTTTAGTTTCAGATAAATATCATTTAACTTTTTATAAAATTACACAATTGTTATTTTTTCGATTAAAAATTTACAGGGACTGCTTATTTGCAGTCCTTTTTTTGTCATAAATATTACCTAATTTTCGTATAATAATTCGTAAATTTGGATTAATTTTTATAAAAATAAACAACACATTAAATATGAAAGTAACAGTAGTAGGAGCAGGTGCTGTAGGCGCAAGTTGTGCTGAGTACATCGCTATTAAAAATTTCGCCTCGGAAGTGGTACTTATTGACATTAAAGAAAATTATGCTGAAGGCAAGGCAATGGACCTTATGCAAACAGCTTCATTAATGGGATTTGACACTAAAATTACAGGAACAACAAATGATTATTCAAAAACGGCAGGCAGTGAAGTTGCCGTTATTACAAGCGGTATTCCAAGAAAACCTGGAATGACACGTGAAGAACTCATTGGAATCAATGCCGGAATTGTAAAATCCGTTGTTGAAAGTTTGCTTAAACATTCTCCAAAAGTAATTATCATTGTGGTGAGTAATCCAATGGATACGATGGCTTATTTGGCACATAAAGTTGCCGGTATCGCTAAAAACAGAATTATTGGTATGGGCGGCGCTTTAGACAGTGCGCGTTTTAAATACCGTTTGGCTGAAGCTTTAGGCTGTCCGCAATCGGATGTTGACGGTATGGTGATTGCCGGTCACAGTGACACAGGTATGTTGCCTTTAACACGTATGGCTACAAGAAACAGTGTTCCGGTTACTGAGTTTTTATCTGTTGAACGTTTGGCTAAAGTTGCTGAAGACACCAAAGTTGGCGGTGCAACATTAACAAGTATGTTGGGCACAAGTGCTTGGTATGCGCCGGGCGCAGCCGTTTCTTCTATGGTTCAGGCCATTGTAAACGACCACAAGAAAATGTTTCCTTGTTCCGCTTTATTGGATGGTGAATATGGATTGAAAGATATTTCCATAGGTGTTCCTTGTATTATTGGCAAAAACGGAATAGAAAAAATTGTTGAAATCGATTTAACTGATGCCGAAAAAGCCAAATTTATAGAAAGTGCTGCAGGCGTTAGAAGCGTGAATGATTTATTGGCATAACACATTCTTAATATATTTTTAAAAACTCCTCAGGACTTCGGTTTTGGGGAGTTTTTTTTTGTAATTCAGAATTTTAGTATTCCGGACTCTTATTTTTTTCCTTTAAACTTTGACCTTTCACCTTTCAACTTAATTCGTATATTTAAAATCTAAAACAACTGTTAATGAGCAAACTAAAATATTTAAGCGCTTTTTTACTGGCCGCCACTGTTTATGTTTCTTTTACCAATGTTGGAATTTGGACTTATTTGCCCCTGCTCTTTTCATTTGGGCTCATTCCATTGGTTGAATTGCTATTTAAACCCGATGCCAAAAATCTATCCGAAGAAGAAAAGAAAAAAGCAGCTACAGATTCCTATTTTAATCTAGTTTTATATGCAGTAGTTGTTCTTCAGGTTGCATTTTTGATTTATTTTCTGATGGTGATTCAGGAAAATCTTACAACATTTGATTTAATAGGCAGAATCGTTTCCATGGGAATTTTATGCGGCATTTTCGGCATCAATGTGGGTCACGAACTCGGACACCGATCAAACAGATTTGAACAATTTTTGGGTGAAATATTGCTGCTTTCTTCTTTGGAAACGCATTTTTTGCCTTATCACAACAGTGGTCATCATCATAACGTGGCAACACCCAAAGATCCGGCAACAGCGAGAAAAGGCGAAATTGTTTTTTTGTTTTGGTTTCGTTCACAAATAGGAAGTTATCTTCAGGCCTGGAAAATTGAAAATGACCGATTGCACAAAAAAGGTAAATCATTTTTGTCATTTTCAAACAAAATGCTCATTTATACCTTGTCGCAAATTGCATTATTGGCAGCCATTTATTATTTTTTCAATTTACAAACCGTACTTTATTTTATGGCGGCAGCGATGATTGGAATATTGTTATTGGAAACCGTAAATTATATTGAACATTATGGTTTGTTAAGGCAATTAAAAGAAAACGGAAATTATGAAAGAGTGCAACACCATCATTCGTGGAATTCAAACCATATTTTGGGACGCACGATGTTGTTTGAATTGTCTCGCCATTCAGATCACCACTACAAAGCCAGCAAACATTATCAGTTATTGGACTCAATGCCCGAGAGTCCGCAAATGCTTACCGGTTATCCGGGAATGATGTTATTGGCTTTAGTTCCGCCTTTGTGGTTTAAAGTGATGCACAAGCAGCTTGCTTTATTTAACAGGCGACAAATAAACAATTAACTCCTGTTACATTTTCACAAAAATAAAATCTCCGGTAATTGGATCCACATAAAATGTTTCCCCTCTACTATTTTTATTAAGGGTATGCCCTTCTTTATCTATTCCAATCACTTGAATATCGCTTATGTCGTCCCCTCCAAATTTAATATACGAAAGTGCTTTTTTATTATTTCTTGAAATTAAGGCATTTTCTTGATTGGCAACATTAGTTGGATTTTCATTCACCAACTTTGCCTTTAGCCTATTTTCCCCTTTAATATCTCCAATTTTTATGTAAACACAACACCCATATTTCGCAAACTCTTCTTTGCTAATATAATTTAAATCACCATTTTTCGCACTAATGGCGAAATATTCTCCTCGGTCATTTTTATACACAGGTGAGCCGTTTAAAATCCCAACAATGCTCATCCTTTTGTCTTTTATATCATACTTTATAAAGATGTTCTGCGCTTTATTTGTTGGTTGGGAATTTATGCCTTTCGCTTTACTTAAAACTTGTCCGTAGGAATTCATCGGTAACATTTGAATTGCCATTACAACTGCAGTTGTCAAGATTGCTTTTGAAGCCATCCTTGCATTTTTTAATGATTTTTCCATTTTTTTAAAAATTAAGTTAGTATAAAATAGTATAATAGTTTTCAATATAAAAATAAGGAACCTCTGCAATTTTTTGAACCACAATTACAAGGAAACCATTCTTTTTTTTGTTCAGCAGTAATTTTTATGGCTTCTTTATAAAAATTCAACTTATAGTCAAAACTCAACTCCTCTCCCTCTACCAATTCTTCCATTGCAAATTCCAGTGATATTGACCACCCAATTTCAATTCAAAGTGACCACCTAATTTCGGAGTAAATTGACCACCTCCATTTTTCATTTAAAAACTACTTTTTTTCATCTGTTAATTTATACTCAAAT
>Ga0209643_1001058_pt1 | contig 30326 bp, 31 predicted proteins | sample AutmiccBRH37_all_FD_187383 | JGI IMG/M metagenome (GOLD analysis project Ga0209643, IMG submission 187383) | Deep subsurface microbial communities from Mt. Terri, Switzerland - Autotrophic microbial communities BRH/37_all (SPAdes) (version 2) | ecosystem: Environmental > Aquatic > Deep...
ACACAGTTGCCGAGGGGTGATGAGCGAACAGAAATCATCCAGTGGAGGATTTCCGCGAAGAACGCCCGGCCCGTGGCCGGGCCGGGAGGGCGGGCGCTGGCCGGGCCCTTTGGGGGCCCGTCCGGTGACACATGAAAGGGCGGTGCCTGGCGAAGGCGATGGCCTTCGCCAATTCGGGCGACAGCAACGCGGGTGCTACAGGTCAGCTTTAATCTTTAATCCGCCGTCCTGCCTCACCCGTTCAGCAGCGCCAGCGCCTCGGCGTGGACCCCGGCGTTCGCCGCCGCCAGAATCCGCCCTCCGTGATGCGCCGGCCCACCCTGCCAGTCGGTCACCACGCCGCCGGCGGCAGTAATTACCGCAATCGGGGCCTGCACGTCATAGGGTTGCAGCCCGGCCTCGATCACCAGGTCGATCTGGCCCGAGGCGACGAGGGCATAGGCGTAGCAATCCATGCCATAGCGGGTCAGCCGGGCGCGGCTGGCAACCTTGCGGAAGGCCGCGCCCTCGGCCTCGGTGCCGACCTCGGGGAAGGTGGTGAAGACGATGGCCTCGGCCAGCGGCCGGGCCGGGCGGCAGCGCAGGGTGCGGGGGCCGTGCGGGCCGGTCATCTCCGCCAACCCGAGCCCGCCCACGAAGCGCTCGCCGATATAGGGCTGGTCGATGGCGCCGAGGATCGGGCCGCCCGCGTCCGAGACACCCACCAGCACGCCCCAGGTCGGGGTGCCCGACAGGTAGCCGCGGGTGCCGTCGATCGGGTCCAGCACCCAGGTCAGGCCGCTGGTGCCGGGGGTCGCGCCGTATTCCTCGCCCAGGATGGCGTCCTCAGGCCGCATCCGCGCCAGCACCTCGGTCATGGCACGTTCGGCGGCGCGGTCGGCCACGGTCACCGGATCGAAGCGTTCGGTCTCCTTGGTGTCGGCCGTCAGCCCCTCGGCGCGGAAATGCGCCAGCGTCGCCACCCGTGCCGCATCGGCTGCCGCGTGCAGTGCCGCGAGCAACGACAGGCGCTCGGCCTCGGATATCGTCCTGTCGGTCATCGCGCGCCCCCTGCTGCCTGCCCGCCAGCGGTAGCCGGGGCGCGGGGGCGGCGTCAAGCGGCCCAAGGGCTCAGGCGGCGTCGGACAGCACCCGCGCCAGGTCGAACAGCCGGCGGCGCTGCGCCTCGGGGATCGCGTAGTAGGAGCGGACGAGCTGCAGCGCTTCCTTGTCGGCGAGGATATCGCCCTCGATCTCGCTGGCCGAGGTCTCCTTGCCGTCCAGCCCCTCGAAGAAGAAGGCCACCGGCACCCCCAGCACTTCCGAGATGTCCCAGAGCCGCGAGGCCGAGACCCGGTTCATGCCGGTTTCATACTTCTGGATCTGCTGGAACTTGATCCCGACCTTCTCGGCCAGCTGCTGCTGGGTGATGCCGATCATCCAGCGACGGTGACGGATGCGCTTGCCGACATGGATGTCCACGGGATGGGTCATGGGGATCTCCTTCTCTGTTGCAGCTATATAAGCAATAACCATGCCAAATCTGGCTGTTGCCTGAACTTTTTCTGCACGCGCAATGCTGCAATGGCGGCACACGGGAAAGTTGTAGGCAGAGCTTGCCCGAAGCGCCGCGGATTCCGGGCTTATTTTCCGTCGCCGGCGCCAGGCTGTGCTCGGAGCCGCCGCCCTTTCCGGCAAAATCGAGCTTATTTGCATTTTGCATTGCATTTTGCAACGCGGCGCCGGGCGCTCGTGGCAATCTGCCTGAGGTGCCAGGAACGCCGGGCTGGCGCTGCCCCGGACACCCCGCTAGCCTTCCGCCAGCCACATCAGCCAGAGGAATCCATGCGCGCCTACCGTCTTGAAGCCATAGGCTCTGCCCCCCGCCTGATGCAGATCGAGCGCCCGCGCCCCGGACCGGGCGAGGTGCTGGTGCGCATCGCCGCCTGCGGGCTCAACTTCGCCGACACGCTGATGATCAAGGGCGCCTATCAGGAGGCGCCGCCGCTGCCCGCGACGCTTGGCATGGAACTGGCCGGCACGGTGGAAGAGCTGGGGGCCGGCGTCACCGCCCCTGCCATCGGCACCCGCGTCGCGGTCTTCGCCGGGCATGGCGGGCTGGCGGAGCAGGGCTGTTTCCCCGCCGCGCGCTGCCTGCCGCTGCCGGACGGGATGAGCTTCATCGATGCCGCCGCGCTGCAGATCGCCTATGGCACCAGCCATCTGGCGCTGACCCGCCGCGCCCGGCTGCAGCCCGGCGAGACGCTGGTGGTCACCGGCGCCGCGGGCGGGGTCGGGCTGACGGCGGTGGAGATCGGGGCGCTGATCGGCGCGCGGGTAGTGGCGGTGGCGCGCGGGGCCGACAAGCTGGCGGCGGCCCGGGCGGCGGGGGCCACGGTCTGCCTCGACAGCGACAGCGCCGACCTGCGCGCCGAGGTGAAGGCGCTTGGCGGCGCCGACGTCCTCTATGACGCGGTCGGCGGCGAGGCCTTCACCGCCCTGTTCCGCGCCATGCGCCCCGAGGGCCGTATCCTGACCATCGGCTTTGCCAGCGGCACGGTGCCGCAGATCCCGGCCAATCACCTGCTGGTCAAGAACCTTTCGGTGATGGGCTTCTACTGGGGCGGCTACCTGGGCTTCGCGCCGGACGCCCTGACCGAGAGCCTGGGCGAGCTGATGCGCTGGCATTCCGAGGGCCGGATCAAACCCCATGTCAGCCATGTGGTGCCGCTGGAGCGGGCCGAGGAAGCGCTGGCGCTGCTGGCGGACCGCAAGTCCACCGGCAAGGTTGTCGTGACGATGGAATAGCGTCAGTCGCGGCCGCCATAGGCCAGGCGCAGCTCGTCCTTCAGCCGCGCGATCACCTCGCCCTTCTGGATGCCGGCATCGTAGAGGAAGAGCTGCGTGGTGCCGAGCCCGGGCAGCGCGTTACCGGCCTCGATCACCTCGCAGCCCGGCGGCACCCCGCCGCGCAGCCGCACCGTGATTGCCAGATCGGCGGCGGTGGTGGTTTCCATCACATGCTCGGACTGGCCCGAAAAGCCCATCTCCCAGGGCAGGCCCGCCGCATCCAGCGCGGCGATGGCGCGCGGGCGGAAGATGCAGGCCTCCTCGAAGGCGAGCCGCAGCGGGCGGCGCTGCCAGGCGACGCCGCCCGGCGCACCGATCCAGACCAGTTCGCGCTCGGCCAGCCGCTCGGCGCCCTCGCCCGGCTGGTCCTCGGTGGTCAGGATCAGGTCGGCCTCGCCGCGGGCGAAGCCCTCCTTCAGCCGCCGGGTGAAGCCTGAATCCAGCGTGACCCGAACCCGCGGATAATCGGTCGCCAGCCGCTTGAGGATGCAGGGGATCGCCGGGAACACGATGTCATGCGGCACGCCAAGCCGGATCTCGCCGGTGAAATCCTCGGCCGTCAGCCGGGTCAGCGCCTCGTCGTTCAGGGACAGCATCTTGCGGGCATAACCCAGCAGCTGCTCGCCCTCGGGCGTGAGCGCCAGCTTGCGGGCGCTGCGCGAGAACAGGCCAAGCCCCAGCCCCTCCTCCAGCCGCTTGATCTGCATCGAGACGGCAGACTGCGTGAGGTTCAGCAGCCCGGCGGCGCGGGTGACGCCCCCGGCATCGACGATGGCGACGAAGGAGCGCAGCGAGGTCAGGTCGAGGTTGCGGGCCATATCAGAATCCGTGATGAAAAGGTCATCAATCATTCATTTTTCATATCCATCATAATCCGCGAAGATGATCAAGTCCGCTGATGCATCAGCGTCAGTTCATCACATGGAGGATATGATGCTCACCCTCTTCCGCGCCCGCCCCTTCGCCAGGTTCATTGCCGGGTCCGGCCCCCTGCTCGCCGCGCTGCGCCAGATGCCGGCCACCCGCCGCCAACGCCGGGCGCTGCTGCGGCTCGACCCGGCGCTGTTGCGCGACATCGGAGTGGACAGCGAGGCCGCCCGGGCCGAGGCCAGCCGCCCGATCTGGGACGTGCCCCGGCATTGGCGGCAATAACCCTGCATGATCGTGAAGCCTTTCCGGGCCTTGACCCTTGAACCAAAGGCCCGGCTGCCCGATATTGGCTGCAGGTGGGTCTGCCCTGCGCGGGCCTGCATCAGGGAAACGTAACGGAGGCTTCAATGGCTGACTACAACACGATCCGCGCCGGCCGGGTGGGCGCCGGAGCGGTTCGCATCGACGAGGGCCTCAAGGCCCATATGAACAAGGTTTACGGGCTGATGTCCGTCGGCCTCGCCGTGACCGGCCTGGTCGCCTATTTCGTCGGCAGCAACGAGGCGCTGCTGGCCTCGATCTTCGGCACCCCGCTGAAATGGGTGGTGATGTTCGCGCCGCTGGCCGTGGTCTTCGCCTTCGGCGCAATGATCGGCAAGATGTCGGTCGCCACCGCGCAGCTGGTGTTCTACGGCTTTGCCGCGCTGATGGGCCTGTCGATCAGCTACATCTTCGCCGTCTATACCGGCGTGTCGATCGCGCAGACCTTCCTGATCACCGCCATCGCCTTCGCGGGCCTGTCGCTGTACGGCTACACCACCAAGCGCGACCTGAGCGCCATGGGCGCCTTCCTGGTGATGGGCCTGATCGGCCTGATCGTCGCCTCGGTCGTGAACATCTTCCTCGCCTCCTCGGCGATGGCCTTTGCGATCTCGGTGATCGGCGTGCTGATCTTTGCCGGCCTGACCGCCTTCGACACGCAGCGGATCAAGAACGATTATATCGAGCACGCGCAGATGGGCGATGCCGACTGGCTGGCGAAATCGGCGATCCTGGGCGCGCTGACCCTGTACCTCGACTTCCTGAACCTCTTCATGTTCCTGCTGCAATTCCTCGGCAACCGCGAGTAATTCGCCAGCAGACCCAGACGCTTGGGGCCGCCTTCGGGCGGCCCTTTTCGTTTCAGCACGCCTCCAGAAACCGCCGCACTTCGGCGCGCGAGGTCAGCCGGACCTTGGCCTTGCCCTCGGGCGTGCTGCCCCACAGCCGCTGGATATTCGCCCGCCCGCTGCGGCGCGTGCGCCAGATGTAGCGCCAGAAGGGCAGAGTCTCGCGGTGGAAGCCTTCGGGGCAGCCCTCGGGCAGGTCGGGGCGGTTGCGGCCATGCCAAAGCGCGGTGCGCTTCACCACCCGCCACAGGCGCAGGGACAGCGGCAGGTCCAGCCAGATCAGCATCTCGGCGCGGGCGAGGCGATTGGCCCAGGTCGCGGAATGCCCGCCCTCGAAGATCCACGCCTCGCGCGCCTCGACCTCGTGACACAGCCGGGTCTTGTCGTCCTGCGGGCGCGGCGTCCAGCCGGGTTGCCAGTGGATATGGTCGATATGCACGACCGGCAGGCCGGTCTTCCGGCCCAGGTCCCGTGCCAGCGTGGACTTGCCAGAGCCGGGCTGGCCGACGATCATGATGCGCTGCATGGCGTCCTCCCGATGCAGACTGGCCCAAAGCAAAGCGGGCGCAAAGCAAAAGGCCGCGCCCTTGGGCACGGCCTCGATCCGAAGCGGGAAAGCAGATCTTACTTGATCTTGCCTTCCTTGTATTCGACATGCTCCCGCTTGACGGGGTCATATTTGCGCACGACCATTTTTTCGGTCATGGTGCGGGCATTCTTCTTGGTCACATAGAAGTGCCCGGTGCCCGCCGTCGAGTTCAGACGGATCTTGATCGTCGTCGGCTTCGCCATAGTCGTGTCTCCTGCAGCCGGGCGGTAGTGCAGTCTCGCCCGCGCCCCGTGAATTCCTTGAAGCCCGCCTTTTACCCGGCCACGTCGCGGAGTCAACCGCATTATCCGGTCCGGGCCGGCGGCGGCGGAGTTTTTCCCTCCGGTGGGCGGGGGCGTGGTCTTTCTGCCAGTTCCGGGGCAAAATCTTCCAGTCTTGCCAATCGCTTGGCCGTATCTATGCGCGGATGGCCTGTAAGCCGGATTCTGTGCAGGGGCTTGCGCCCCGTCCGATGACCATTCCTCTGGCCCCGTCCTTGCGGACGGGATCTAGCTGCCAACCCGGGCCTCTCGGGTTGAAGCGTCCCTGCGGCGGCCGGTTGCCCGGCCTGCCCCGCGCGAGGCCCCTATTCGGCATTGCTCCCGGTGGGGCTTGCCGTGCCGTCCCTGTTGCCAGGTCCGCGGTGGGCTCTTACCCCACCGTTTCACCCTTACCTGCGTGCCGCGGGGCATAACCCCTTGTCCGCAGGCGGTTTCTTTTCTGTGGCGCTTTCCCTCGGGTTACCCCGGCCGGGCGTTACCCGGCACCGTTGCTTCATGGAGTCCGGACTTTCCTCGCACGCCCCGGTTTCCTTGCGGACCCTGTTGCGCACGCGGTCATCCGGCCATCCGCGCGGGGCGACAGCTATGCGCCCCCTGCCCCGCCGTCAATGGGGCGCGGCGTGAGGGGGCGATGTGGAAGCCATACAGAACCCATGCAGAAACCATATGGGAGGTATACATACGAATTTCAGCGCAGGCCGAGGCGCCGTGGCAGCGCCTCGACCAGCGCCATGATGCAGAGGACCGCCGCGGCGCCCCCAAGGATCGCGGCCAGGCCGAGGCCGCTGCTGCGCCAACCCCACTGCGCAAGCGCGGCGGTGCTGAGCAGCGGCGACAGCACCTGACCCAGGAACACCGACCCGGTCAGCAGGGCGCCGGTCCTGCCGCGGCGCGCGGGCGCGGTGGCGGCCAGCGACAGCACGACGAAGCCGGGGATGCTGAGCGCATAGCCCGCGCCGATCGCGGCGCAGCCGAGGAAGAGGGCGGCTTGTGCGGGCACCGTGACCAGCAGCGCGAACCCCGCGCCCATCAGCCCGAAGCCGCAGGCCCAGGTCCCGCCCGTGCCGAGCCGCGCGCGCAGCCAGGGGTAGGCCGGGGCTGCGACGCCGCCCGCCAGCATCAGCAGCCCCAGCGCCGCGCCGGTCATCGCCGGCGCGCCCTGGCCGCGGGCGGCCAGAAAGAAGGGCAGCTGCGTCGGCATGACGAAGAACAGCATCGTCACCGCCATCTGCCCGGCAGCGAGCCCCAGCACCGGCCCGAGCGCGCCACCGGGCGCAGCGCTGCCCGGCGCCGGCGCCTCCAGGCGCGGCGGTTCGACGATCACCCGCCAGAAGAAGGGCAGGACCAGCAGCGGCAGGGCATAGATGGCGAAGGGCAGCCTTGGCCCCAGCGTCGCCAGCAGCCCCGCCGACAGGATGAAGACCAGCCCGCCGAGGTTGCGGGCAGAGACCTGGGCGCTGGAGACCTGTTGCAGCGCCCGGCCCGAGAAGTAGTCGCCCAGAAGCGCGGATTGCGCCGTCATGATCATCGCCAGCGCCAGCCCGAGGCAGAGCCGGCTGGCCAGGATCGCGGGCAGCGTGGGCAGCACCAGACCGGCACTGCCGGCGAGCACGAACAGCACCAGCCCGGCAAGCAGCATCCGCCGCCGGCCGGCCCGGTCGGCGATCATGCCGCACCAGGGCACGACAAGGACCACCGCCAGCGCGGGCGCCGAGACCAGCAGCCGCACCAGCAGGGCATTCGCCTCGGTCTGCGGGAATTGCCGTTCCAGCCCCGGCAGGGCGGGACTGATCGTAGCGGCGGTCATCACCGTCAGCGAGGCGGCAATCATCAGCGCCCGGGCGCGCGAATCGCGCCAGACGGGGGAGTTTGTGGGGGTATCCGGGGTGCGCATGGGCCTTGTCCTGTTGCATGATCTGTGATGGACAGGCAGGCTACGACTTCAAGCCGACTTGAGGTCAAGCATGAAACTTCTGGATATTTCCGAGGTGGTGGCGGCGAGCGGCCTGCCCGCCTCGACGCTGCGCTATTACGAGACGCTGCGGCTGATCACTTCGGCCGGGCGGCATGGGCTGCGCCGGCAATACGAGCCCGAGGTGATCCAGCGGCTGGCGCTGATCGGCATGGGACGCTCTGCCGGGCTGTCGCTGGAGGAGATCGCGGGCCTTTTCGGGCGCCGGGCCACGCCCGAGATCCCGCGCGCGGACCTGCACCGGCGGGCCGAGGCGCTGGACAGCGAGGCGCGGGGGATGATGGCGCTGGCCCGGATGATGCGCCATGTCGCGGAGTGCCCGGCCCCGTCGCACATAGAATGCCCCAGCTTCCTGAAGCTGCTGCGCGTCGGGTCGGCACAGCGGGCCCGGGCGCGCCGGCGGCAGGATCGGGTGGGCGGATAGGGCCTCGCCCGGCCCCCGCCAGCCTGCCCGACCCCTCTAGGTTGCCCGCACCCGCTCGCCCGCCCTCCCCTGCCGGATCGGCGGCACGATGCCGAGGCGGCGCAGCACCCGGTGCAGCAGCAGCAGCGCCGCCAGCCCGGCCAGCGCCAGCACCAGCGCCGCCGACAGCGCGCCCGGCATCGACCAGGCGGCGGCAGAGGCAAAGAGGAAGGGCGAGGACGCCCCCAGCAGGTTGCGGATCGCCGCCAGCCGCCCCAGCCGCAAGCCGAGGCCCGAGGCGCCGAACAGCGCCACCGGCACCGCGCCGCGCACGATGCTGGACAGGCCCGCCCCGGCGCCGAAGGTCGCGGCGAAAACGAAGGCCAGCGGCTGCGCAAGCCCCGGCAGCAGGCCCGGCAGCACCAGCAGCAAGGCGATGGCGGCGGCGATGGCCGAGGCGGAGAGGATGGCGATGAACAGCGGGTGACGCTCGCGCCAGACCGTTGCATCCATCACCCGCACCGCCACCTGCGACGGCCCCATCGCCATCGCCGCCAGATAGGCGGTCTCGCCAAGGTCGAGCGCGCGCAGGATCTCGACCAGGTGCACGGTGATGGCCGAGATCGCCATCCCGGTCAGCGCGAAGCCAAGCGCCAGCAGCCAGAAGGCGCGGCGGGCGGCCGCGTCGGTCATCACCGGCGCCGTGACGGGCTGCGGGCCAGGCGTCTCCGGCTTTGGCAGCTGCACCTCGATCACCGGCGCCGCGGCAACGCGCCAATGCAGCGCGGCACAGATCAGCTGGCCACCGGCGAAGACCAGCTGCGTGCCGCGCCAGCCCAGGGTCTCGCCCAGGAGCCCGGTCAGCGGCCAGAACAGGGTGGAGGCAAAGCCGGCGATCAGCGTCAGCCTCGTGATCGCCTTGCGGGTGTCGCCGGGCCGCTTCTGCGCCAGCAGGGCGAAGGCCGCGTCATAGAGCACGGCAAAGCTGAGCAGCTCGATCAGCAGGATCAGCCCGCCGAAGACCTGGATGTTCGGCGCGGCGGCGAGCAGGGTCAGCAGCAGCGCCATGGCGAGGCTGCCCGCGGTCATCACCCGCCCGGCGCCGATGCGGTCGATCAGCCCGCCGAGGCTTGGCGCGGCGAGGCCCCCCAGCAGCAGGCCGGCGGAGAGGAGGCCGAAGAGCAGCGGCTGGCCGACGCCGAACTCTTGCGCGACCGCGGGGGCGAGGATCGGGAAGGCATAGTAGAGCGAGCCATAGCCGATGACCTGGGTGGCCCCGAGCGCGGCGACCAGCGGGACACGGCTCACGGCGCAGGCTCCGCCGGCGGGGTGGGCAGGCCCGCGCAGCATTCGGCGGTGAGGAAGGCCAGCAGCCGGTCCATCGCCGGGAAATCGACGCGGTTGAAGACCTCGCGCCCCTGCCGGTCCTGCAGCACCAGCCCGGCATCGACCAGCGCCGAGAGGTGATGCGCGAGTGTGGAAGGGGCGAGGCCGAGATGCGCGCCGATGTCGCCGACGCGGAGCCCGGCCTTGCCCGCCCGCACCAGCAGCCGGAAGATCGAGAGCCGCGCGTCATGGCCGAGGGCGGCAAGGGCGCGGGCGTGGTCGGGGATGGTGGGGCTGGTTCCGGTCATGGGGGCAGATAGAACCGCGATTCCGGTTTTGTAAAGGATTCGGAGGCTGGGGGTATGCAGCCCCTGCGAACTTCGTACGGTTCGGGTCGCGGGATCAGGCGAGGCACTGCCTCGCCCCCGCCCGCTGCGGGACACCTCGCCCGGAGCCGCTGGCAGCACGCAACCAAGGGAGGGCGGGCGCTGGCCGGGGGCTTTGGGGGCCCGTCCGTGAAGGATGAAAGCTCACGGCATGGCGAGGGCGATGGCCTTCGCCAGGATGGCGGGTGCGCTGCAATAGCCGGGCTTTGGCCCCCTGCCCTACGCCGCGGGCCAGCGCCGGGCGAGATCGGCCGCGGCGGCGCAATCGGCGGGGGAGAGCGGGCCCTGCGCCCCGGGGCAGAAGCGCAGGCGGAAGGCGGCCAGCAGCGCCGGGGTCGGCAGGTCCGGCGGATAGCCGAAGCGGGAGAGGTCGGCGCGGAAGGCGGGCTCGTCCAGTGCCGCCTCGCCCGGTTCGGGCCAGACCGAGAGGCCGGCAAGCGCCAGCCGGCGCCAGTCGAAGCGGGGGCCGGGGTCGGACTTGCGGCCCGGGGCCATGTCGGAATGGCCGATCACGCCGGCGGGGGGGATGGTCCAGCGGGACATGATCCCGGCCAGCAGCCGTTCCAGCGCGGCCATCTGCGGCTCGGGGAACGGCCGGTCGCCCGGGTTCGCCAGCTCGATGCCGATCGAGGCAGAGTTGACATCGGCGCAAGCCCCCCAGCTGCCGGCGCCGGCATGCCAGGCGCGGGCGGGCTCGGGCACCAACGCCTCGGCCGCGCCATCCTCGGCAAGCAGCCAATGCGCCGAGACCTCGGCGGCGGGATCGCAGAGCCGGGCGCGGGCCTCGGCGCAGCTGGCCATGGCGGTGTAATGGATCACCACCAGCGAGGGGCGCAGCCCGCCGCGCCGCTCGCCGAAGTTCGGCGAGGGGAAGCTCACGGTATCAGCCGCGCGCCTTCTGGAAGGGCGTCGGGTCCCAGCGGCAGGCATAGCCGTCGCCATCGGGGTCGAGGTTGCCGGTGTCGCGCTGCGGGCCGCCGCGGCGCAGGAATTCCATCTGCGCGAGGTCCTGCGAAGGGAACCTGGCGCAGTTCTTTTCGTAATTCGACAGGTGCAGGCCGGTGCGGGTATAGGCCTGCTGCCCCAGCGGATTGCGGGCGTTGATCGCGTATTCGACGATATTCGGGCCAGTCTCGGTGCGCGTCGGCAGGGCGGTCGGCTGCACCTGCTGGTATTGCGCGGCATTGGCCTCGATCCGGGCGCGGTCGGATTCGATGGTTTCGCGCGAGGCGACGGCGGAGAAGTCGTTCTCGTCGGAAATGCGGGGCGAGCCGATAACGGGCGCAGCAGGGATCGGCGCGGCGGCCGAGGGCAGCGGCTGGTAGGGCGCCGCCGGCACGGGCTGGTAGGGCACGCTCGGCACAGGCTGGTAGGGGGTGACGGTGCTGCCGCTGGGCGAGGTGGCGTTCAGCGCGGCAAGCGCGGCCGAGCCGATGGCGGCATCGCCGGTGGCGGCCGGCGCCGGGACGGTGGAGCCGAGCGGGGCGGAGCTGATCGGCCCCCCCGTGATCGCCGAGGCGGGCGCGGTGGCCGCGCCATAGCTGCCCTGCGGCGCCGCCTGCCCCGAATTGTTGCGCATGTAGCTGCCGTAATCCTCGAACCCGACGCCAGCGCCGCTGTCGGGCATGGTCGGCGCGCAGGCGGCGAGGGCCAGCAGCAAGGCTGGTGACAAGATCCGCAGTGAACAGCCCTTGGTCATCGCTAATCCCCGATTTCTGGCAATCGCGCCGCTTACCACCATTTCGCCGGTTTGGAAACGAAGCCGGCGGCCCGCTCCAGCACATAGGCGTGATTGAGGAGGTCGCCCTCTTCCCACGGCCGGCCGATCAGCTGCAACCCCAGCGGCAGCCCCTGCGCATCCAGCCCGGTCGGCACCGCGATGCCGGGCAGGCCGGCGAGGTTGACGGTGACGGTGAAGACGTCGTTGAGATACATGGCGACGGGGTCGGCCTCGGCCATCTCGCCAAGGCCAAAGGCGGCGGAGGGCGTGGCCGGCGTCAGGATCGAGTCGATGCCGGCCGCGAAGGCCAGCTCGAAATCGCGCTTGATCAGAGCGCGGACCTTGCGGGCGCGGTTGTAATAGGCGTCATAGAAGCCCGCCGAGAGCACATAGGTGCCGACCATCACCCGGCGCTGCACTTCCTTGCCAAAGCCCTCGGCGCGGGTCTTCTCGTACATCTCGGTGATGCCGTCGCCCTGCCCCAGCTTGGCACGGTGGCCATAGCGCACCCCGTCATAGCGGGCGAGGTTGCTGGAGGCTTCGGCGGGGGCCACGACATAATAGGCGGGCAGCGCGTATTTGGTGTGGGGCAAGGAGATGTCCACGATCTCGGCGCCGGCATCGCGCAGCATGTCCGCGCCCTGATGCCACAGCTTCTCGATCTCGGCGGGCATCCCGTCCATGCGGTATTCGCGCGGGATGCCGATCTTCTTGCCGCGGATGTCGCCGGTCAGCGCCGCCTCGAAATCCGGCACTGGCAGGTCGGAGCAGGTGCTGTCCTTCGCGTCGGGCCCCGCCATCGCGCCGAGCATGATCGCGGCATCGCGCACGGTCTTGGTCATCGGGCCGGCCTGGTCGAGGCTGGAGGCGAAGGCGACGATGCCCCAGCGGCTGACGCGGCCATAGGTTGGCTTGATGCCGACGATGCCGGTAAAGGCGGCGGGCTGGCGGATCGAGCCGCCGGTATCGGTGCCGGTGGCGGCCAGGCAGAGGTCGGCGGCGACGGCGGCGGCCGAGCCGCCCGACGAGCCGCCGGGGGTCAGCGCGGCCGGGTCATTGCCGCGGCGCCAGGGGTTCACGGCATTGCCGTAGCAGGAGGTCTCGTTGCTGCTGCCCATGGCGAACTCGTCCATGTTCAGCTTGCCCAGCATCACCGCGCCGGCCCCGAACAGCTGGGCGGTGACGGTGGATTCGTATTCGGGGCGGAAGCCCTTGAGGATGTTGGACGCCGCCTGCGAGGGCACGCCCTTGGTGCAGAACAGGTCCTTGATCCCCAGCGGGATGCCGCACAGGGCGGGGGCATCGCCGGCAGCCAGCCGCGCATCGGCGGCCTTCGCCTGATCGCGGGCAATCTCGGGCGTGTGGTGCACGAAGGCATTCAGGGCGCCGGCGCCCTCGATGGCGGCAAGGCAGGCCTCGGTCAGGGCCAGCGCGGTGGTCTCGCCCTTGCGCAGGGCGTCGCGGGCATCCGCAATGGTCAGCTGGTTGAGCGCGGTCATTCCATCACCTTCGGCACGGCAAAGAAGCCCTCGCGGGCATCGGGGGCGTTGGAGAGCACCTTCTCGGGCTGGCCGCCGTCGGTCACCACATCGGCGCGGCGCTTCAGCCGCATCGGCGTGACCGAGGTCATCGGCTCGATCCCGGTCACATTGACCTCGTTCAGCTGCTCCATGAAGGTGAGGATGCCCGAAAGCTCGCCCGCCAGCGCCGGCAGGTCCTGTTCCTTCACGGCGATGCGCGCAAGATGCGCCACCCGCCTTGCGGTGTCGATGTCGATGGACATGGGGGTGTCTCCCTTGCGCCGGATGCTGTACCGCGCAGGGTTTACGCGGGCGCGGCCCCCGCTGCAAGCATCTGGCGGAGCCTATGGCGGCGCCAGACCTCGATCATCCAGCCGAGCATCAGGCCGTTGAGGAGGTGCCACAGGAAATGGGTGCCAAGCGGCACGGCGGCGCAGATGGGGCCGTCTATCGTGCGGAAGGTGAGCGAGACGATGAGGATGCCGGCGCCGATGGCCAGCCCGCGGGCGGTGGCGGGATCGCGGCGGCGCATGAGGAAGGCGAAGGCGAGGATCAGCACCGGCACCGGCGCATAGCCGGCGGAGGAGCCGAGGCCGGGGATGCGCTGCCAGAGCGGCACCGTCAGGGCGGCATAGGGGAAGAAGGCGGCCGTGGCCAAGCCCGCCTGCCAGGGCTTCAACCCGAGGAAATCACGGGCCGCGGCGAAGACATAGAGCAGGATGAAGCCGAGGATCGGCAGCACGTCGGCGGTGCTGGCCCAGGCGGTGGCATGGGTGTGGAACAGCCAGGACCCGATGCCGATCACCGCCAGCACCGCGCACATCGCCCGGCCCATCGCCATGCCCGGGCCGTCCAGCCGCCTCCACATCACCGCCGCCGCCAGCAGGAAGGCAAGGTTGGTCAGCGCGTTCGCAGGCTCGGACCAGTACTCCGGCCCGGTGCGCTCGCAATAGGCGTCGATCGCCTCGGTCCAGTCCATCGCCATTTCCCTTTTGCCGCGCCGCCCCTACCTTGGCACGAGATAGGCGCAACATGGAGGAGTGCAATGCAGATCACCTGGCTTGGCCATTCCGGCTTTCGCATCCAGATCGAGGGCGCGGTGCTGCTGCTCGATCCCTGGATGACCGGCAACCCGATGTTTCCCGCAGAGCGGCGGGCCGAGGCGGTGGAGGGGGCGACGCATGTGCTGCTGACCCATGGCCATGGCGATCACGCCGCCGATGCGCTGGCGGTGGCCAAGGAGCGCGGCATCCCGATCGTCTGCATGCACGAGCTGTCCGAGATCTTCGACGCAGAGGGGGCGCAGACGCTCGGCTTCGGCAAGGGCGGGACCGTCGATCTGGCCGGGGCCAAGGTGACGATGGTCAATGCTGTCCACTCGTCGAGCATCGACTTCAGGGGCGGCGCCCCCGTCTATGGCGGCACCCCCGCCGGCTTCATGATCGCGGGCGAGGGCCATGTGATCTATGTCTCGGGCGATACCGACGTGATGGCCGACATGGGCGTGTTCAACGACCTGCACGCGCCCGATATCGGCATCCTCGCCTGCGGCGGCCATTACACGATGGACATGCACCGCGCGGCCTATGCGGCCAAGAGGTTCTTCGACTTCAGGACGGTGATCCCCTGCCACTACCGCACCTTCCCGCTGCTGGCGCAATCCGCCGCGCCGCTGAAGGAGGCACTGCCGGGGGTCGATGTGATCGAGCCGGAGGTGATGGTAGCCATCACGCTGTAACCGCGGCGCCAGCGGGGGCCAGCCCCCGCACATACCAAAGCAGCGGGGGCCAGCCCCCGCACCCCCGGGCTATCTGGACCAGCAAGAAGCACAAGACGCCCGCATCTTCTTGCTGGCGGAAATATCCCGGGGGTGAATTGAGCCGCGAGGCTCAAGAGGGGGCAGCGCCCCCTCCCCTTCCCTTCGGTGCCTAGGGCCGCAGATAGGCGTAGCCCTGCTGCTGAAGCTCCATCAGCCGCACCGCGCCCGAGGGCACTTCGGTCGCCTCCTCCAGCAGCGGCACGTCCTTCTTGGCCTTCTGCTCCATCGCCTCCACGGTGTTCAGGCAGACCGAGAAGCTGATATTGTCCATTTCCATCGCCATCATCCCGATCCGGTCCGCGACCGGCGAGGTATCGGCGCGCAGCATGTGCACGCCGGGGCCGTAGGTCACGATCTCGATCACCACCTCCTGCCCCAGATCGCCGTAGTGTTTGGCGATATTCGCGGCATTGTTCAGCGCCATGTTCATGGTCGCCGGGTCATCCTGATCGACATGGATGGCGACCTTGGCGGGCTGGCTGGATGCCATGGGTGCGGCCTCCTGCGCAGCCAGGGGTGCGGCAAGAAGGCCGGCCGCCAGAATGGCGGGCAGCATACGGAACAGGTTCATGCGATCCTCCCTTATCACATAGACACAGATGAATATTGCAACCTTCGCGTATTTTCCGCGTGCTGGCAACGATGGTGAGCCAGCGGGTGCCAGCCCCCGCACATCCCGATACAGCGGGGGCCAGCCCCCGCACCCCCGGGATATTTGGACCAGAACGAGGAGCAAGACCCCTGTCCTTCGTTCTGGTGGAAATATCCCGGGGGTGAATTGAGCCGCCAGGCTCAAGAGGGGGCAGCGCCCCCTCCCCTTCGGCCGGCGAAGAAGTCCTTCAGCAACCGTTCCGCGTCTTCGCCCGCGATGCCGTCATAGACCTCGGGGGCGTGGTGGCATTGCGGGTGGGCGAAGACCCGGGCGCCTTGCGCCACGCCGCCCGACTTGGGATCGGCGGCGCCATAGTAGAGGCGCGCAATGCGCGCGAAGCCGATGGCGGCGGCGCACATCGGGCAGGGTTCGAGCGTGACATAGAGGTCATGGCCCGGCAGGCGTTCCGACCCGGTTGCAGAGCAGGCGGCGCGCAGGGCGAGGATCTCGGCATGGGCGGTGGGGTCCGAGAGCTCGCGGGTGCGGTTGCCGGCGGCGGCGACGATGCGCCCCGAAGGCGAGACCACCACCGCGCCCACCGGCACCTCGCCGCGCTGGCCCGCGGCCCGGGCCTCGGCAAGGGCGGCGTCCATATGGCTGCGGAACCCGGTCATCCTTGTGTGATGCCCCGGCCCCTTCCCCTGTGCAAGGTGCTTTTCTTGGCGCCGCAGTTGCTGTAGAGGGGCCGCTTGCACTTTGCTTTAGCGACGCGATGTCGCCGCATTCTCAAGGAGAGACCCCATGGCATCCGATACCCCCGAAAGCCCGGAGGGCGAGCGCATCGCCAAGCTGATGGCCCGCGTAGGCATCGCCTCGCGCCGCGACGCCGAGAAGATGATCGTTGCCGGCCGCGTGGCGGTGAATGGCAAGATCATCGACAGCCCGGCGCTCGACGTGGGCCCGCGCGACCGGGTGACGCTGGATGGAAAGCCGATCGACGAGAAGCAGCCGACGCGGCTGTGGCTCTATTACAAGCCGCTCGGCCTCGTGACGACCGAGAAGGACGAGAAGGGCCGCCAGACCGTGTTCGACACCATGCCCGAGGGGATGCCGCGGGTGATGAGCGTCGGGCGCCTCGACCTCAATTCCGAAGGCCTGCTGCTGCTGACCAACGATGGCGACCTCAAGCGCGCGCTGGAGCTGCCGGAGACCGGCTGGCTGCGGAAATACCGCGTTCGGGTGAATGGCCAGCCCAACAATGCCACCTTCGATCCGCTGCGCCGCGGGCTGGTGCTGGAGGGCGACGAGTTCCTGCCGATGGAGGTGGAGCTGGACCGGCAGCAGGGCGCCAATGCCTGGCTGACCGTCGGCATCCGCGAGGGCAAGAACCGCGAGATCCGGCGGGCGATGACCTCGGTGGGGCTGACGGTGAACCGGCTGATCCGCGTCAGCTATGGCCCGTTCCGCCTGAACGAGATGAAGCCGGGCGACGTGACCGAGGTCAAGGCCAAGGTGATGCGCGACCAGCTCGGCCCGCTGCTGCCGGGCGCCGAGGAGCGCGAGGAGGCGAAGGCCGCCGCGCGTGGCGAGGCGCGGGGTGGGGACCGGGGCGGTGCCCGCACCGGCGGCGGCGCCCGCCCGGCCCGCGTCAGCCGCGAGGGCGGCAGCGAGCGCCGCTATGGCGACAAGCCGCGCTTCGCGGGCGGCGACAAGCCGCGCTTCGGGGCTGGTGCGCGTGACGGCGCCGAGGGCGGCGAGCGCCGCAGCTTCGGCGACAAGCCGGGCTATGCCGGCAAGCCTCGGGCCGAGGGTGACAAGCCGCGCAACTATGGCGACAAGCCGGCCTATGGCGGCAAGCCGCGCACGGACAGCGACAAGCCCCGGGCCTATGGCGACAAGCCGGCTTACGGCGCAAAGCCGCGGGCCGAGGGCGCCGGCGGAGAGCGTCGGAGCTATGGCGACAAGCCGCGGAGCTTCGGTGACAAGCCTGCCTATGGCGCGAAGCCTCGGACCGAGGGTGCGGGCGGGGAGCGCCGGAGCTATGGGGACAAGCCGGCCTATGCGGGCAAGCCTCGGGCCGAGGGTGACAAGCCGCGGACCTATGGCGACAAGCCGGCTTACGGTGCGAAGCCGAGGGCCGAGGGCGCGGGCGGCGAGCGTCGCAGCTACGGCGACAAACCGGCTTACGCTGGCAAACCGCGCGCGGACGGTGACAGGCCCCGGACCTATGGCGACAAGCCGGCTTACGCTGGCAAACCGCGCGCCGAGGGTGCGGGCGGCGAGCGTCGGACCTACGGCGACAAGCCGGCTTATGCGGGCAAGCCTCGCGCTGACGGCGACAAGCCGCGGAGCTACGGCGACAAGCCGGCCTATGCGGGCAAGCCTCGCGCCGAGGGCGACAAGCCGCGGGCCTATGGCGACAAGCCGGCCTATGCGGGCAAGCCCCGGGCCGAGGGCGACAAGCCACGGACCTATGGCGACAAGCCGGCCTATGCCGGCAAGCCGCGCGCGGATGGCGACAAACCCCGGACCTATGGCGACAAGCCGGCCTATGCCGGCAAGCCCCGCGCTGACGGTGACAAGCCGCGCAGCTACGGCGACAAGCCGGGCACGGATGGTGACAAGCCGCGCAGCTTTGCGGGCAAGCCGGGGGGCAAGCCGGGCGGGTTCGGGGGCAAGCCGCGGGCCGGCGGCGGCCAGGGCGGCTCCCAGGGTGGCGGCGCGCCCAAGGGGCCGCGCGGGCCGCGGTGATCTGTCGCGGATCGGCATCAGGGCAACGGCCGGGCGGGAACGCTCCGGCCGTTTGCCTTGGTGCTGGCCCCCGCGCCAGGCTTCTCTTATGATGGCCCCCGATGCCTTCGCGCCTTGGGCGAAGCGCCTGGAAATGCTGGCCGGATCGGGGTGCCGATGCAAAGACTGGTTCTCCTCTTCGCGCTTGCCGCCCTGCTGGTGGCGGCGGTGCTGTGGCTCGGGCGGCTCGCGGCCGGGATGGCGCGCGCAGGCGAGCCCGCAGCCCCCGGGCATGTGCAGGGCACCGGCACGCTGCCCAAGCTGGCCTATGGCGCGCTGTTCGTGCTGATCGCCGGCACCTCGGCGGGCTGGCTGGAGGGGCTCTGATGGCGCAGCGCTTTGGCGGACGCTACTCGCCGGGCGGCGAGGCACGGCCGCGGGCCGAACCCGACACCCCGGACCTGCGCCGGGCCCGCGGGCCCGATCCGATGCGCGCGCGCCGCAACCTCTTGTTCCTCGCCCCCCTCCCGCTGCTGTTCACCGCCTTTTCCGGCGGCGCGCTTGGCCTTGCGACCGACCTGAGCGCGCTGGCGGTGCTGTGGGGCGGCGCCTGGCTGACCTCGGAAGGGGTGCGGGCGCAGGCGGCTTTCGAGGCGCGCGCCACCGCCCGGCGACCGGCGATCCCGCGCAAGCTGTTTGGCGCGGTGCTGACCGGCACCGGCGTCGCGCTGGCGACCCTTGCCCCCGGCGCGCCGGCGGATGCGGGCGCGGTGCTGGCGCCGGCGATCTTTGGCGTGGTGGCGGCGGTGCTGCATGTGCTGGCCTTCGGCGCCGATCCCTTGCGCGACAAGCTGGCGGCGGGGGCCGATGCCTTCCAGTCGGGCCGGGTGGCGCGGGTGCTGGACGAGGGCGAGCGGCATCTGGCGGCGATGCGCGAGGCGATCGGGCGCACCGGCGACCGGGCCCTGATCGGCCGTGTCGCCCGCTTCGAGGCGACGGTGCGCGAGATGTTCACCCGGGTGGAACAGGACCCGCGCGACCTGACGGCGGCGCGGCGCTGGCTCGGCGTCTATCTGGAGGGCGCGCGGGGGGCGACGAGCAAGTTCGCCGACCTGTGGCTGCGCAGTCGTGATACCGACGCACGGGCGCAGTACGAGTCGTTCCTGGACGATCTGGAAGCGAATTTCGCCGCCCGCAGCAAGACCTTGCTGCAGGACGACCGCAGCGACCTGACGGTCGAGATCGAGGTGTTGCGCGACAGGCTGGCCCGCGAGGGGCTGCTGCCGGGCGACAAGTAACGAGGACAAGGGCGCGCGTGACCGGCGCCGTGCAAGAGGGACGATCCGAATGACCGACATGATCCGCCAGCAAGCCGCCGCCGACCTTGCCGAGGTCGAGGCCCTGACCGCCACGATCCTGCCCGAGCCGGGAACCGCCATCGTGGCGCTGGATCAGGCGCCGCCGCCGGTCGCCGACACCATCCGCAAGGCGATGGGCGAGATCGACCTGTCGGACACGGGCTCCATCGTCAACTTCGGGTCCGCCGCGCAGGCGGAACTGCAGCAGATCAGCCAGGCGATGCTGGCCGATGTGAAGAACAAGGATGTCGGCCCGGCCGGGGACAGCCTGCGCGAGATCGTCAGCACCATCCGCGGGTTTTCGGTGTCCGAGCTCGACGTGCGCCGCAAGGCCAGCTGGTGGGAAAAGCTGCTGGGTCGCGGTGCGCCTTTCGCCAAGTTCGTGGCGCGGTTCGAGGATGTGCAGGGCCAGATCGACAAGATCACCGACACCCTGCTGACGCATGAGCACAAGCTGCTGAAGGACATCAAGTCCTTGGACCTGCTCTATGAAAAGACCCTCGCCTTTTACGACCAGCTGGCGATCTACATCGCCGCGGGGACCGAGAAGCTGCGCGAGATCGACACGGTGACGATCCCCGCGAAAGAGGCCGAGGTCGCCGCCGCGCCCGAGGCCGAGCAGGTGATGGCGGCGCAGGAGCTGCGCGACATCCGCGCCGCCCGCGACGATCTGGAACGCCGGGTGCATGACCTGAAGCTGACGCGGCAGGTGACGATGCAATCCCTGCCCTCGATCCGGCTGGTGCAGGAAAACGACAAGAGCCTGGTGACCAAGATCAACTCCACGCTCGTCAACACCGTGCCGCTGTGGGAAACGCAGCTGGCGCAGGCGGTGACCATCCAGCGGTCGACCGAGGCCGCCGCCGCGGTGCGCGAGGCGAACGACCTGACCAACGAGCTGCTGACGGCGAATGCCAAGAACCTGCGCACCGCCAATGCCGCCGTGCGCACGGAAATGGAGCGCGGCGTGTTCGACATCGAGGCGGTGAAGGTGGCCAATGCCGAGCTGATCGCCACCATCGAGGACAGCCTGCGCATTGCCGACGAGGGCAAGGCCCGCCGCGCCAGCGCGGAAACCGAGCTGCAGAAGATGGAGGCGGAGCTGCGCGATACCCTCGCCTCGGCCAGTGCCCGCAAGACCGGCACCGGCGCCAATCTCGGCACCTCTGTCTGACCGATGGCGCCGCGGTTCCGCCCCCTGCTGCGCACCGGCGCGGCCCTGCTGATGGCGGGGCTGCTGGCCGCCTGCGAAACCGCGGCGCCGGTCTCGATGCCTGCGCCCCCGGCCCGGCCTGACCAGGCGGCGGCGCCGGCCGTGGCGGCGCCCTCGCCCGCCAGCGCGGCGCTGCGGGCGCGGCTGGCACGGGTGGAGGCGACGCTGATCTCGCGCGGGTTGATGCGCACCGATGGCGGCGGGCCCGACACGCCATTCAACGACCGGCAGCTGGCCGAGAACTTCATCCAGATCGCGCTTTACGATGAATATGTGATGCGCGGCAGCGGTTTCGTCGCGCAGACCACGCCAAGCCGCCTGCGCCGCTGGGAGCAGCCGGTGCGCATGGCGGTGGAGTTCGGCGCCAGCGTGCCCGAGGCGCAGCGCAGCCGCGACCGCGCCAATCTGACGGCCTATGCCGCGCAGCTGTCGCGCGCCAGCGGCCATCCGATCCGCATGACCGATGCGGCCAACGCCAATTACCACGTGCTGGTCCTGACAGAGGATGAGCGCCGCGGCTATGGCAGCCGGCTGCAACAGATCGTGCCGGGGATCGACCCGGTCTCTGTGGCCGCCATTCTCGACCTGCCGGCCAGCACCTTCTGCGTGGTCTTCGCCTTCTCGCAAGGGCAAAGCAGCACCTATACCAAGGCGGTGGCGGTCATTCGGGCCGAGCATCCCGACAAGATGCGCCTGTCGTGCATCCACGAGGAGGTGGCGCAGGGGCTGGGGCTGGCGAATGACAGCCCCTCGGCGCGCCCGTCCATCTTCAACGATGACGAGGAATTCGCGCTGCTGACCCGGCATGACGAGTTGCTGCTGAAAATGCTCTACGACAAGCGGCTGCGCCCGGGGATGACCCCGCAGCAGGCGCGGCCGATCGTGGAGAGGATGGCCTATGAACTGATCGGCGGCGAAAGCTGACCTTGTGGAGGACCTGGTATGAGCATCTTCGATTTCCTGCGCGGCGAGTTCATCGACGTCATCCACTGGACGGATGACACCCGCGACACCATGGTCTGGCGGTTCGAGCGCGAGGGCCATGCGATCAAGTACGGCGCCAAGCTGACGGTGCGCGAGGGGCAGGCAGCGGTCTTCGTGCATGAAGGCCAGCTTGCCGATGTGTTCGGGCCGGGGCTCTACCAGCTTGAAACCAACAACATGCCGGTGATGACCACGCTGCAGCACTGGGACCATGCGTTCCAGTCGCCGTTCAAGTCGGAAATCTACTTCGTCTCGACCGTGCGCTTCAACGGGCTGAAATGGGGCACCAAGAACCCGGTGATGGCGCGCGACCCCGAATTCGGGCCGCTGCGGCTGCGCGCCTTCGGCAGCTATTCGATGCGCGTCACCGATCCGGGGCTGTTCCTGAAAGAGATCGTCGGCACCGATGGCGAGTTCACCGCCGACGAGGTTTCCGAGCATATCCGCAACGTGATCGTGCAGGAATTCTCGCGCGTCGTGACCACCAGCGGCATCCCGGTGCTGGATATGGCCGGCAACACCGCCGATTTCTCGCGCATCGTCACCGCCGCGATCTCGCCCACCATCGCCGGCTATGGGCTGTCGATCCCGGAGCTTTATGTCGAGAACATCTCGCTGCCCGAGGCGGTGGAGAAGGCGCTCGACAAGCGCACCTCGATGGGGATCGTCGGAGACCTCAGCCGCTATGCGCAGTTCTCGGCGGCCGAGGCGATGGGGGCTGCGGCGACGACGGAAAACTCCGGCATGGGCGCCGGGATCGGTGCAGGGCTGGGGATGGCGATGGGCAGCCAGATGGCGGCGGCGGGGCCCTGGGGGGCTGCGCCGCAAGCAGCGGGCGCGCAGGCAGGTCAGGGCGCCGCGCCGCCCCCGGTGCCGGCCGAGGCGCAATGGCATGTGGTGGAGGCTGGCGCCAGCAAGGGCCCGTTCGGGATGGAGGCGCTGCGCGGCATGGCCGCCTCGGGCACGCTGACCCGCGCCACGCTCGTCTGGTCCTCGGGCATGGCCGGATGGGAGCCTGCGGGCGAGGTCGCCGCGCTGGCGCCGGTCTTCGCCGAGGTGCCGCCGCCGCTGCCGGGGGCCTGACTTGCCGGCCCGCGAGCACCATTACCCTTGCGAGCAATGCGGCGCCGACCTGCGCTTTGCCCCCGGGCAAAGCCGCATGGTCTGCGCCCATTGCGGCCATGCGCAGGAGGTGCCCGAGGCCAGCGACAAGGCGGCGCGCACGGGCCTTGTGGAGCTGGACCTGCAAGACGGGCTGGCCGCCGACCTGCCGCAAGCTGAGGTGGCCGAGCATCGCACCACCCATTGCCCCAATTGCGGCGCGGTGGTGGAGTTCACGGGTGAGCGTCACGCCACCGAATGCCCGTTCTGCGCAACGCCGGTGGTGGTCGATACCGGCACCAGCCGCAGCATCAAGCCGCAGGGCCTGATCCCCTTCGCGGTCACCGAGGAGGCCGCGCGCGCGGCGCTTGGCCGCTGGCTCAAGGCGCGCTGGTTCGCGCCCTCGGGCCTGGCCGAGTTTGCCCGCAAGGGGCGGCGCATCCAGGGGATCTATACCCCGTTCTGGACCTTCGACGCCGATACCCGCAGCCGCTACACCGGCCAGCGCGGCGATTACTATTATGTCACCCAGACCCGCACCGTCACCGTCGATGGCAAGCCCCAGCAGCGCACGGAACAGGTGCGCCATACCCGCTGGCGTGCCGCCTCGGGCGCCGTGGCGCGGCGCTTCGACGACCTCTTGATCCTCGCCGCGCAAAGCCTGCCGCGCAGCCATACCGATGCGCTGCAGCCTTGGGACTTGTCGGCGCTGGTGCCCTACCGCGAGGACTACCTGTCGGGCTTTCTGGCCGAGGGCTATACGGTGACCCTGCCCGAAGGCCATGCCGCGGCGCGGGGGATCATGGAGGGGGTGATCCTGGGCGATGTGCGCGCCGATATCGGCGGCGACGAGCAGCGGGTTTCTTCCGTGGATACAACGCACTACAACGAGACCTTCAAGCACATCCTGCTGCCGGTCTGGACCGCCGCCTACAAGTATCGCGGCCGCAGCTTCCGCTTCGTCGTCAATGGCCAAACCGGCAAGGTGCAGGGCGAGCGGCCCTGGTCGCCGTGGAAGATCGCGCTGGCAGTGCTGCTGGCGCTGCTGGTGGCGGGGGCCATCGCGCTGATCTCGAAGAGCTGAGCTTGCCGCGCCCCCGGCAAGGGCGCTATGACACGGCGGCGTTACCGCTATCACACCCCAAGGGAGGCGACCATGATCCTGAGCTGCGGCGAGGCGCTGATCGACATGCTGCCGCGGACAAGCGCCGCGGGCGAGCCCGCCTTCGCGCCCTATCCCGGCGGCGCGGTGTTCAACACCGCCATCGCCCTTGGCCGCCTTGGCGCGCCGGCAGGGTTCCTCTCGGGCCTGTCCACCGACCTGTTTGGCCAGATGCTGGAGGCGGCTTTGGCGGCCTCGGGCGTGGACACCTCGCTGGTGATCCGCAGCGCGCGGCCGACGACGTTGGCCTTCGTGCGGCTGGTGGGCGGGCAGGCCAGCTATGCCTTCTATGACGAGAATACCGCCGGGCGGATGCTGATGGCGGGTAACATGCCCGCGCTGCCGGGTGCGGTGGCGGCGATCTTCTGCGGTGGGATCAGCCTGATGGTGGAACCGGGCGGCGCCGCCTATGAGGCGCTGTTCCTGCGCGAGGCGCCGGCCCGCGTGGCGATGATCGACCCCAATATCCGCCCGTCGTTCATCGCCGATGAACCCTCCTACCGCGCCCGCATCGCCCGGATGATCGCCGCCGCCGACATCGTGAAGCTGTCGGACGAGGATCTGCGCTGGCTCGCCGGGCCGGGGGAGATTCCGGCTTTGGCGGCCGGGCTGCTGGCGGCGGGCCCCAAGGCGGTGTTCGTGACCGAGGGTGCCAGGGGGGCGCATGGCTTCACCGCCCGCGATGCCGTGTTCATGCCGGGCTTGAAGGTCACGGTGGCCGATACCGTTGGCGCCGGGGATACGTTCAACGCCGGCATCCTTGCCGCGCTGCATCAGGCTGGAGCGCTGACCAAGGCCGGGGTTGCTGCGCTGGATGCGACCACGCTGCAAGCCGCGCTGACGCTCGGCAACCGCGCCGCCGCCGTCACCGTCTCGCGCCCCGGGGCCAACCCGCCGTTTGCGGAGGAGCTGGCCTGATGCGCGCCCTGATCCAGCGGGTGCGCGAGGCGCGGGTGAGCGTCGAGGGCCGCGTGACCGGAGAGATCGGGCCGGGGCTGCTGATCCTCGTCTGCGCCATTCAGGGCGATGGCGAGGCCGAGGCCGCCGCACTGGCCGCCCGCATCGCCAAGCTGCGCATCTTCAAGGACGAGGCCGGCAAGATGAACCTCGCGCTGGCCGAAGCCGGGGGCGCCGCGCTGGTCGTCAGCCAGTTCACGCTGGCCGCCGATACCTCGCGCGGCAACCGCCCCGGCTTTTCCACCGCCGCCCCGCCGGAGGACGGCCGCCGGCTCTACGAGCAATTCTCGGCCGACCTGGGCGCCCTTGGCTTCGCCGTCGCCAATGGCGAGTTCGGCGCCGACATGCAGGTGGCGCTGGTCAATGACGGGCCGGTGACGATCTGGATGGATACCGCTGACCGGGCGGTGCGCGCCTAAGGCGTCATCGACCGGCGCTGCCGCGCCCGCTCCAGCCCCAGTTGCCGTTCGCGCCAGATGATCAGGATGCCGGCGGAGACGACCAGCGCGGCGCCCGCCAGCACCACCAGCGTCGGGGTCTCGCCGAAGGCAAAATAGCCGACCAGCAAAGCGAGGATCATCGAGAAATACTCGAAGGGCGCGATCACCGAGGCATCGGCATAGCGGTAGGAGGAGGTGAGCAGCACCTGCCCCACCCCGCCCAGCAGCCCGGTCAGCACCAGCAGCGCGGCGGTGCCGGGCGCGGGCAGCACCCAGCCCCAGGGCAGCGAGATCAGCGACAGCAGGGCGGAGTTGACCGAGAACCAGAAGACGATGGCGGTGGTGCGCTCTTCGGCCACCAGCTTGCGCACGAAGACCTGCGCCAGCGCGGTGAAGACGGCGCCGATCAGCACCACCATCGCGCCGAAGGCCTCGGCGGCGACCACATCGCCGCTGCGCAGCGCCGTCAGCCGCGGCGAGAGCACGATCATCACCCCGACCAGCCCCAGCCCGACCGCGATGATGCGGAAGGCGCGGATCTGCTCGCCCAGGAACATCGCGGCGAAGATCACCGTCAGCAGCGGCGCGGCATAGCCGATGGCGGTGACCTCGGGCAGCGGCAGCAGGCCGAGCCCGGCAAAGCCGCAAGCCATGGCGCCGGTGCCCATCAGCCCGCGCCAGAAATGCCCCTGCGGGTTGGCGGTGGCGATCCCGGCGCGCAGCTCGCCGGTGACGGCCAGCCAGATCAGGATCACCGGCAGCGCGAAGGCGGAGCGGAAGAACACCGTCTCGCCGGGCGGGATTTCGGCCGAGACCAGCTTGATGACCGAGGCCATCGCCATGAACACGATGACGGCACAGACCTTGAGCGCGATGCCCCGAAGCGGCTGCATGATGTGTCTCCCTGTGCGCGATGCGGCCATATGGCCGGGCCGCGCGGCGGGTTGCAAGGGCTGGCGGGGCGGGCGGGCCCCCCTGCGGGGCCGTGAACATGAGCCAGACGCATAAAGAACATGACCAGCATGAATTTCACTAATGCTGCGATTTCGTCTAGAAGGCGGGATTGGTCGGCGCCGGGTTTCGGCGCCGGCCGCAAGGAGCTTGCCCATGACGACGACCCAGACGCCCACCCGTTCCGATGTGTTCCGCCGGCTGGAGGCTGCCGCGCGCGAGCGCATCCTGATCCTTGACGGCGCGATGGGCACTCAGATCCAGAACCTGGGGCTCGACGAGGCGGCGTTTACCGGCCAGGGCTCGGGCTGCGCCTGCCACCATCATAGCGACGAGCCGCAGCAGGGCAACAACGACCTGCTGATCCTGACCCAGCCGGAGGCGATCGAGGAGATTCACTACCGCTATGCGATGGCGGGGGCGGATATCGTGGAGACGAACACCTTCTCCTCCACCCGCATCGCGCAGGCCGATTACGGCATGGAACATGCCGTGCACGACCTGAACGTGCAGGGCGCGCGGCTGGTGCGACGGGCGCTGGACCGGGCCACGGCGCAGGACGGGCGCGAGCGGTTCGTGGCGGGGGCGCTTGGGCCGACCAACCGCACCGCCTCCATCTCGCCCGACGTGAACAACCCCGGCTACCGCGCTGTTTCGTTTGACGATTTGCGGATTGCCTATGCCGAGCAGGTCCGCGGGCTCATCGAAGGCGGCGCCGACCTGCTGCTGATCGAGACGATCTTCGACACGCTGAACGCCAAGGCGGCAATCTTCGCCTGCGAGGAGGTGTTCGTCGAAACCGGGCTGCGCCTGCCGGTGATGATCTCGGGCACGATCACCGACCTGTCGGGGCGCACGCTGTCGGGCCAGACGCCGACCGCCTTCTGGCATTCGGTGCGCCATGCCGCGCCGTTCACCATCGGGCTCAACTGCGCGCTTGGGGCGGCGGCGATGCGCGGGCATCTGGCCGAGATTTCGTCCGTGGCGGAGACGTTCACCTGCGCCTATCCCAATGCCGGGCTGCCCAACGAATTCGGCCAGTATGACGAAAGCCCCGAGGCGATGGCGGCGCAGATCGAGGAGTTTGCGCGGGACGGGCTGCTGAACGTGGTGGGCGGCTGCTGTGGATCGACGCCCGACCATATCCGCGCGATTGCGGCGGCGGTGTCGAAATACCCGCCGCGCGTGGTGCCGGAACAGCCGCCGCTGATGCGGCTGTCGGGGCTGGAGCCCTTTGTGCTGACCAAGGACATCCCTTTCGTGAACGTGGGCGAGCGCACGAACGTCACCGGCTCGGCCCGCTTCCGCAAGCTGATCACCGCCGGCGATTACGCCTCCGCGCTGGATGTGGCGCGCGACCAGGTGGAGAACGGCGCGCAGATCATCGACGTGAACATGGATGAGGGGCTGATCGACTCCAAACAGGCGATGATCGATTACCTGAACCTGATCGCAGCAGAGCCGGATATCGCCCGGGTGCCGGTGATGATCGACAGCTCCAAATGGGAGGTGATCGAGGCGGGCCTGAAATGCGTGCAGGGCAAGCCCATCGTCAACTCGATCAGCATGAAGGAGGGCGAGGAGGCCTTTCTGCATCAGGCGCGGCTGTGCCGGGCTTACGGCGCCGCGGTGGTGGTGATGGCCTTCGACGAGCAGGGCCAGGCCGATACCGAGGCGCGCAAGGTGGAAATCTGCACCCGCGCCTACAAGTTGCTGACCGAAGCGGTCGGCTTCCCGCCCGAGGATATCATCTTCGACCCCAACGTCTTTGCTGTGGCGACCGGCATCGAGGAGCATGACAATTACGGCGTGGACTTCATCAACGCCACGCGGCGGATCACGGGCAGCCTGCCCCATGTCCATATCTCGGGCGGCGTGTCGAACCTCAGCTTCAGCTTCCGCGGCAATGAACCGGTGCGCGAGGCGATGCACGCGGTGTTCCTCTATCACGCCATCCAGGTCGGGATGGACATGGGCATCGTCAATGCCGGGCAACTGGCGGTGCTGGACAGCATCGACGCCGAGCTGCGCGAGGCCTGCGAGGATGTGGTGCTGAACCGCGTCCCCAAGGCGGGCGGGTCCGCGACCGAACGGCTGCTGGAGATTGCCGAGCGCTTCAAGGGCACCGGCGCGCGCGAGGCGAAGGAGCGCGACCTGCTCTGGCGCGAGTGGCCGGTGGCAAAGCGGCTGGAACATGCGCTGGTCAATGGCATCACCGAGTTCATCGAGGCCGATACCGAGGAGGCGCGGCTTGTGGCCGAACGCCCGCTGCATGTGATCGAGGGCCCGCTGATGGCGGGGATGAACGTGGTGGGCGATCTGTTCGGCGCCGGCAAGATGTTCCTGCCGCAGGTGGTGAAATCGGCGCGGGTGATGAAGCAGGCGGTGGCGGTGCTGCTGCCCTATATGGATGCCGAAAAGCTGGCCAATGGCGGCGAGGGCCGCGAGAGCGCCGGCAAGGTGCTGATGGCGACGGTGAAGGGCGATGTGCATGACATCGGCAAGAACATCGTCGGCGTCGTGCTGGCCTGCAACAATTACGAGATCATCGACCTGGGCGTGATGGTGTCTGCAGCGAAGATCCTTGAAACGGCGCGGGCCGAGAAGGTGGATATCATCGGGCTTTCCGGCCTGATCACGCCGTCACTTGACGAGATGGCGCATGTGGCCGCCGAGATGGAGCGCGAGGGCTTCGACATTCCGCTGCTGATCGGCGGGGCAACGACCAGCCGGGTGCATACCGCGGTGAAGATCCATCCGCGCTATGGCAAGGGTCAGGCGGTCTATGTGACCGATGCCAGCCGGGCGGTGGGCGTGGTCTCGGCGCTGCTGTCGCCGCAGCAAAAGGCGGGCTACGTGTCGGATGTGCGCGAGGAATACCGGCAGGTCGCCGACCGCCATGCCCGCAACGAGGCCGACAAGAAGCGCCTGCCGCTGGCCGCCGCGCGGGCCAATGCGCTGAAGCTGGACTGGACGGGCTATAGCGTGCCCGCACCCTCGTTCCTGGGCACCCGCGTGTTCGAGGACTGGGATCTGGCGGAACTGGCCCGCTATATCGACTGGACGCCGTTCTTCCAGACATGGGAGCTGAAGGGCGTCTATCCCCGCATCCTGGAGGATGAGGCGCAGGGCGCCGCAGCCCGCGCGCTCTACGAGGATGCGCAGGCGATGCTGGCGCGGATCATCGCCGAACGCTGGTTCCAGCCCCGCGCGGTGGTGGGCTTCTGGCCGGCCAATGCGGTGGGCGACGACATCCGCCTGTTCACTGGCGAGGACCGGCAGGTGGAGCGCGCGACCCTGCACACCCTGCGCCAGCAGGTCGCCAAGCGCGACGGGCGGCCCAATGTGGCGCTGTCGGACTTTGTGGCTCCCGTTGGCACGGTGCCCGACTATGTCGGCGCCTTCGTGGTGACGGCGGGGATCGAGGAGGTCGCCATCGCGCAGCGCTTCGAGCGGGCGAATGACGATTACTCGGCGATTCTGGTCAAGGCGCTGGCCGACCGCTTTGCCGAGGCCTTTGCCGAGCGGATGCATGAAAAGGTGCGGACCGAGTTCTGGGGCTATGCGCCCGGCGAGGGGTTCGCCCCCGAGGAGCTGATCGGCGAGCCCTATCGCGGCATCCGCCCTGCCCCGGGCTATCCGGCGCAGCCCGACCATACCGAGAAGACCACGCTGTTCGAGCTGCTGGACGCCGAGGCGACCACCGGCGTGCGGCTGACCGAAAGCTTTGCGATGTGGCCGGGCTCGTCGGTCTCGGGCCTCTATATCGGGCATCCGGACAGCTATTACTTCGGGGTGGCGAAGGTGGAGCAGGACCAGGCGGCGGATTATGCGCGGCGCAAGGGCATGGACCTGGCCGAGGTGGAACGCTGGCTGGCGCCGGTGCTGAACTACATCCCGCAGCCGGCGATGGCGGCGGAGTAGGCGGCGCGGTTCGGGCGGGGGCGAGGCACT
>Ga0209643_1001059_pt1 | contig 30318 bp, 28 predicted proteins | sample AutmiccBRH37_all_FD_187383 | JGI IMG/M metagenome (GOLD analysis project Ga0209643, IMG submission 187383) | Deep subsurface microbial communities from Mt. Terri, Switzerland - Autotrophic microbial communities BRH/37_all (SPAdes) (version 2) | ecosystem: Environmental > Aquatic > Deep...
GCAACCAACCGTTGCGGCTAATTGTTTCTTTTTATGCTGCAAATAAAGCAGCAAATCCAATACCTTCAATAAGCGCTGCTGCAATTAGCATGGCTGTTTGAATTTTCCCGGAAGCTTCTGGCTGACGAGCAATAGCGTCCATTGCTGAACCACCAATTCTACCGATACCTAAACCAGCACCGATTACGATTAAACCTGCTCCTACAATAGTTGGAATTTCCATAATATATATAATTATTAATTAAACATTCAATTTTAATGATGATCGTGTTCTTCTACAGCTGAACCGAAGTAAAGCGCAGATAACATGGTAAAAATATAAGCTTGCAGCGCTGCCACCAACAATTCAAGCAATGATAAGGCAAACGCCAAACCAAATGATAACGGACTGCCAATCCAGTTTTTGAAAATAAACATCAAACCAATAATGCTCATCAACACAATATGTCCGGCTGTAATGTTTGCGTACAAACGTATCATTAATGAAAACGGCTTGATGACAGTTCCCAGCAATTCAATAGGCGCCAATATAATTTTCATTGGCCAGGGCACGCCCGGCATCCAAAAAATATGTTTCCAGTAATTTTTGTTTCCTGAAAACGTGGTAATAAAATAAGTTACCAATGCCAAAGCCAAGGTTACAGCAATATTGTTTGTGACATTCACCCCAAGCGGCGTTAAACCCAATAGGTTAATGATCCAAATGAAGAAAAATACGGTTAACAGGTAACTCATGTATTTTTTGTAATGTTTTTCGCCAATATTTGGGATTGCGATGTCGTTTCTGATGAATAAAATAAGCGGTTCAAATATGCGGCCGATACCTTTAGGCATTGGGTTATTTTTATAGGAATTGGCCATTCGGCTAAATATCAAAAGCATAAACAAACCTACAAGAATGATGAATACCACGTTTTTTGTAATCGAAAAATCCAATGGTTTTTCGTTTGTTGGGTGGTGTTCTTCATCATATGCTATGGTACCGTCTGCATCAGTTTTATAAATTTTATTATGATACACTTTGTAAAATTGTCCATCCACTTCAGCAACTGATTCTCCATGGTGAAATTTTGCGGATGAAAATACTTTTAAACCATTATCAATCAAAATTACAGGCAATGGAGCACCAATATATTTATGTTCTCCTGCATCATTTGTATAAGAATATAAAGTAAAATCATAAGAATCCAACAAGTGATGATTGATGTATTCCTTAATTTCGGTTTTTAGATTTTGTACGGGAGATTCTTGTTCAACAGAACTTACTTCTTCTTGGTCGTTGGTTGCGCCTACGGAAATTGTAAGAGCTAAAAACAGGAATGTAAGTGTTTTTAATAAGTTAATTTTATACATATACATTATTAATAGTGGTGCCTAAAAATATTTTGCAAATGTACATTTTTATATTAAAAACCTAAAACTATTTTTCTAAGTTTTTTTGGAAGGTTTGTTTATTAATTTATAAGCCTTTACATCTTATTGTTCAACAGTTTTATTAAATAAAAAGTTTCAATAATTAAACACAAAAGATAGGGCGCCAAAAAGGCCATTGCCTCTTGCGGACTTACGGTTCCGTTTTGTTTAAAAACAGGATTGAAAAAAATAAAATAAACTCCGAATTTAACAAAACTTCCGCCCATAAAAACAAAGCCCAGTAAATCGAGATATTTTTTTTTCAGTTTTACCAAAATGAAAAAGATCAGCAATGCCAAAATATAGTTTGTGATATAGCTTGGAATCAGCAGGTTTTCAAAAAGTGAAATGTTTAAATAATATAAAATCAGACTGTGAATACCAAAAACAACACAAAGGAAAATCAATAATTTTACACCAAAAACCAAGATTTGCCTAATCATTTTTTTCATTGATATTTTTTAGCTGGGCCAAAACGCTCCAGATAGAAATTACAAGCGACAATAAGACCAGAGAAATAGTGAAGTATTTTTTTTCATTCATAAAATAGACATCCAGCTTTTTTCCAAAATACGCACCCAAATAAATAGTAATGCCCATTTGAAAAGCAATACTGGTTAACTGAAGGTATTTATTAAGCTGTTTTTTCTTGTTGGGATTTTCCATTTTGTAGCTCCATCACGGATCCTTTCATTGTACAGGTTGCATTAAATTCGGCACCGGGTTCAACCAATAATTTGCTGATAATCACTTCTCCGGTGATTTTTGCCGTAGCTTTCAAAGTAAGTAAATTGTTTACTAACAATTGTCCCGAAAATGTTCCTTCAATATCAGCATTGTCACATATAATTTTGCCGTTAACGCTTCCCAATGCACCAATAACTACGCGTCCGGCTGTTTTTATGGTTCCTTCAACGCTTCCGTCAATTCTAAAATCTCCTTCCGATTTAACGTCGCCAACAATGGAAGTGTTTTTTCCAACCACATTTCGCTCTGAGGACAAGGGAGGAATTACTTTTTTTTCTAAAAACATCATCTTTTCTTATGGATTTATTTTAAAGTTTCAATTTTATTGTTTCTATCACTTCCAAGGCTTTTTTCGACTCTTCGGTGTTCGGATAATTTAGCGCAACCAATTCCAACGCTGCTTTAAAGGCAACCAAACCTTGTGTTTTTCCAATGGCATAAGCCCTCAACAATTCCAGTTTAACAACAATTGGTTCACCCATATATTTGCCTATTGCAAGGGTTGTTTTTTCAATAACGGTTTCAAATTTTTCTGCCTCAAAGTCATAATATATTGCAGTATATGCTGTTTCCGCCGCATTTTTCTCCTCTTCTTCCAGCGCTTGGTTCGGATTTAAAATAATCTTGGCGAATTTTGATGCCGGATAATTTGCCGTAATATCGTTTTTTAAGGCGATTGCTTTTTCGTTGCCCTGACTTTCATAAATTTTATACAAATGATATTTGGCAGGAATCAACAATGTTAAATCTGGATCAGAAGATATTAGTTTTTCGAATTTCTCTTTTGCCAAATCCAATTCGTTAAATTGGTCTTTGTAAATAATTCCCAATTTAAAATACGCGGTATTGCGTTCGCTTGCAATACTGTCTATTTTAACTTTTTCTGAAGGAATTTTTTCCAAATAGTAAGAAAGTTCCAGCACTTCCCGATTGCTGTTAGGCATATTTTGGTCAATACCTTGAGTATTTTCTAAACTTAATTGAGATTTATCGCCCAAGCGCCAATTGTCCGATAAAGGACGGTTTCCCCAAATTTTTCTGAATTCAATTTCACCAAAACCAAGGGCCTGAATGTTGTAAAAATACCATTTTCCCGACTTTTCGCCAACATCTGATTTGCCTAAATTTGGATTAAATAAGCCTGTTTTAACGGTTGATTTGTTTGCCTGTTTTTCTTCAATGGCTTTTAATCTTTCAATATGGGCATTAAAAAAAGCGATTTGTGCTTCTTCGCCCATCGCAACAACCTTTAAAATACTGTCGTTGGTTTTTGAAATGTTTTCATATAAAATAACCTCATTTAAATTATTTCGGTTTCGCACCAAACGTCGTACGCGTTTTGTGTTTTCACTTTTTGTGATGTTTAAAATGCTGTCATAATAGGCTCCGGCAACCATAAACTGCGCTTTGTCGAAATATAAATTCCCTAAAGCTTCATAAGAAAGTTCTCTCTGAAAATTATTTTTTGAATTTGATTTTAGTGATTTTTTAAAATTGGCAATGGCATTTTCGATGTTGCTTTCTTGCTCAATCATTCCAATTCTGTAATACAATTCATCCAAAAAAGGTCTGTTGTCTCGGTCTTTTGTCAGCTTTTTAAGAATCGCCAATGTTTCTTCAGCATCCAATTTATTGGTTGAATTCTTAGCTTTTTCAAGCTGCGCATGAATTTTGTATTTGTAAGGCGCTTTTTTAAAATCGATTACTTTTTGAAAAGCGATATTTGAAGAATCTTTCAATCCTTTTTTGCTGTAAAGTTGCCCGAGTATGAATAAATTTCTGGCAGTTTGCTCTTTATTATTATTTGAAACCACCGCTTTATTAAGATGGTTAATCCCTAGTTGCAAACTATTTAAATTTAAGTAAGCCATCGCAAGAACGGTATGCGCGTCTTCTTTAATATTGCTTTTTAGCGATTTGTCTTTCAATAAATTTAACAAACTTTTTATGGCCTGTTCTTCATTTTGCAACCGAACCTGCGTTTTTGCCTGCCAAATAATGGTTTCGTTAATTAAATTGGCTTTCGGGTAATTAAGAATCACATAATTAAATGCTTCCAGCGCTGGCACAAATCTTTTGGAATAATAGCGCGATTTTCCCAACAGCAAATAAGCATCGTCAATTTCTTTGTTGCGTTCTTCACGAGCAATGAGCATAGAATGTTTTTGCACCGCTTTTACCGCTTTTTCTTCGGCTTTTTCAAATTCTTGGGGTGAACTGTCTGCGTCTGCTTGCATTCCCGGCAACGCCAATTCATCAACTTTTAATGGTTCAACCGGCAAACGTTCCCAATAATTATCTTCATAATTTGCATTTAACTGCTCTAAACCAAGGCGTAAAGATTCTTCGCCATTATAAAGCACATTGTACTTTGTGGTTACCGAGTGGTAACTTCTGTTTAAAAACGCATCTTTTTTAGTTGAGCAATTAACCACAAAAAGCGCTATTAAGAAGCCTGCAATTATTTTAAAACTATTTTTCAAAAGATTTGTTTTTTACTAACCCATTAACTTATTACCTATTGTAATTATTGCAATAAGGAATGTAAAAATACAAAAATCTATGTATTTAATTTGCGTTACACCGAAAAATACGCTTCCAGCTCCTGCAATGTTTCTGCGGAAGTTTTTAGGTCTTTCACTATTTCCCCTTTTTCAAGCACCACAATCCGATCACAGACTTCGGTAACGTGTCCTAAATCGTGGCTTGAAATCAGGAGCGTTGCATTGGTGGAAATGGTTAAATCCTTCAATAACTTCTTCAATCTGATTTGTGTTGTGGGATCCAGATTTGCAAATGGCTCATCTAAAACAATCACTTCCGGGTGCCCGATCAACGCCGCAATAATGCCCACTTTTTTCTGGTTCCCTTTTGATAAATCTCTTAAATATTTCTTTTTATTCAGAATTTCACCATTAAAAATTTCATCAAATTGGGCTAAAAAAGCATCAATATCGGCTTTGTTCATTCCGCGAAGTTCGCCAATGAAGTAAAAATATTCTTCAGGCGTTAAATAGCCAATCAAAAAACTTTCATCAATAAAAGATGCCGTGAAAGGTTTCCAGTCTTCGCTTTTATTTACCTGAATTTCATGGTTTGTGACATTGCCTGTTGTTGGATTGATAAGATCCAATACCAAATTAAAGAAAGTTGTTTTTCCGGCGCCGTTGTTACCCACCAATCCGAAAGATTGGCCTTTTAGAATTTCTAAATCTGTTATATTTAAAACGGTTACCCCGCCATATTTTTTTGAAAGTTCTGTTGCTTTTATCATTTTTATATGTTTAATCGTTGAATTGTTTTTTTATTTAAACTGCCTACTGAAACTGCCAACTAATTTAATTGTCTTGTTCAAAAGCGCTGATCATTTTGTATTTTGAATTTAGGTACTTAGTCACAATAAATCGCATAATTTTTTGATGGAATACAATGCCAATTGCGCCTAAAATAATCAGGAAAGCCACACCAGCTTCAAAACCAATAAACTTGTAAGGCGCAAAAAAGAGCCCGACCGGCACAAACAACAAGGGAAAACCAACCAACCATTGAACGGCGCCGGTTCCTTGATAATTAAAAGCCGCGCGTTGGGTTAAATCAATTTTCTTTCTGTTAAAAGAACCCGCCAAAAGAATAATGTAAGTATTTACCCCCACATTGTAAACCATCGCCGCAAAGTGAACCAGCAAAATTTTCCATCCAAAATAAACATAAGGAATGCTGAGAACAAACATAATGATGGAGCTCATCACCATTAGTGAATATTTAGAATTCAGATATTCTTTGTACTTGATATTTTGGCTCATTAACAATTTATAATAACCGCTGTCCCAAGCCGGAATAAACTGCCCGAAGTTGATGATAAAAATTCCCGTAACAAAAATTCCTACAAAGACATAGAGCCATTCTAAACCCTGATATACTGGATTTGGGTAAAAAAACAAGCCGTAAGCCAAACCGATAATCAAAATAAAAACAGAAGATCGAGGCCTTTTGTTTCGCCATAATAATTTTAAATCGAGCTGCAAAAACGGCGCGATTGTCCCAAACCTTCTCGTCCAGGTCATATCGCTTGTGGAAGCGGTTTGTGTTTTTGCTTTTAAAGATCCGTCCACATACAGTTTTTTCATTAAAAATGCGTAGTTAAGATAATAAACAACGCCTAAGATTGCGAGCGGAATTAAAATGAATATCGGATTTGCATCGATTGAGTTGATGCCATTCGCCAACAAGGTTGAAAAAGAAACAACATCAAAATAATTTAAAGCGAATAAACCTGAAGCAATCAACACAATGGGCAAAAAAGACAGTTCTGTCTCAGCCGACCGCGATTCAATAATGATATTTAAAAAATTAATGATTAAGGTGAAAATAACCATAGTAAGCATCCAAACCGTTGCAGTTGTGGTGCCATATTCTTCAAGCATTAACATAATGCCGAATGGAATAACCGCAAACAACGGTAAAAAGTTGAAGAAGGAAACGGCTGATTTCCCTAGCACATAATGCAAAATGCTTCTTCTTTTAATAGGCAAAACCAAGAGCGGTTTTATGTTCATTACCGGCAATTTTTGAAGAAAAAACCGCATCAGCAAATCGGCTAAAAACCAGTAAAACAGAAATCCGTTGAGCAGAATAAGTGGATCAGAATCAGGGAATTGATCGTCAAGAATTGGAAACAAACTTATGCCCAGCGCCAAAAATGTCAACATAAAATAAAGCGCCAAAAACGCCATTAAAATATTTAGGCCAATGCTTTTTTGCCAATAGGAGGAACGGAAAAATTGTTTCCATTCAAAATTTATAAATTGTTTGATCATTTGGTTGGTTGAAGTTAATGGTTGTAATTTAAAATTTTTTGAAATAGGTAAATGTAGCCTTTTTTAAAAAACATTATCTAAAGTTTAGCTATTTTTGTAATCTTAAAAATTGAATATGTTTAAATTTCATACGCTTGCTATAAAAGAACTCAAAAAAGAAACTTCTGATGCAGTTTCCATACTATTTGACATTCCTGCAGATTTAAAAGAGGAATTCAAATTTATTGCCGGACAATATATTAACATCAAAAAAAGCATTGCCGGCGTAGAATTGCGCAGGGCATATTCCATATGTTCCTTGCCAAACAGCGACGAATTGCGCATTGCCGTAAAAGCGGTTGACAACGGAATATTTTCAGTTTTTGCCACCACCGTTTTAAAAGAAGGCGATGTTTTGGAGGTGTCTAAACCCCTAGGGAAATTTATGTTGGAAACGGATTCAACAAACGCAAAAAAATATCTTGGCGTGGCTGCAGGAAGCGGAATTACCCCAATAATGGCAATGATTAAAGCCGTTTTGACCGAAGAACCAAATAGCACTTTTACGCTTATTTATGGCAACAAAACCGAGGCTAACACTATTTTTTACGACGAAATAAATCAGTTGCAAAATACTTATCCAACGCAATTTAAAGTGCAATATGTATTTAGCAGAGAACCTAAAAATGATGCTTTATTCGGACGAATTGACAAAGGTAATCTCAACTTTATCCTTAAAAATACGTTTAAAGACAGCTCATTTGATGCCGCATTTTTATGTGGTCCCGAAATGATGATAAACATCTTAAAAGAAACCTTGATTGAAAATGGTTTGGATAAAGACAACATCCATTTTGAATTGTTTACGCCGCCGGTTGTTCCTGAAAATGAAATACATATCGCTTTTGAAGGAACTTGCGAAATTACCGTTTTAGTTGATGATGCCGAAACTACCTTTGAAATGGATTCAAAATTAACCATTTTAACCGCCGCCTTAAAAGAAGGATTGGATGCACCTTATTCTTGTCAAGGCGGAATTTGCAGCAGCTGTTTGGCAAAAGTTACCGAAGGAAAAGCATTGATGGAGAAAAATACCATTTTAAGCGAAACTGAAATAAATGACGGATTCATTTTAACCTGTCAGGCGCATCCAATCACGCAAAAAATTAACATCGATTACGACAATGTTTAATAATTTATAGTAATTTCACATTTTAGTAAAGAATATTTATGACCTTTTTCGAACTTAAAGAAGCGATACTGATTGGATTTTTTCTGTCCTTTATGATTGGCCCCGTGTTTTTTATGTTAATACAAACCAGCATAATTAAAGGCGCAAGAGCTGCCTTATCTTTTGATTTGGGCGTGGTTTTAGGCGATATTTTTTTTATTTTGATCGCCTATTATGGCAGCAAAAGCCTTTTGGAAGAAATAAAAGATGATCCGCGTTTATTTTGGATCGGCGGTTTTATTTTATTGGTCTATGGCCTGGTTACCTATTTGGATAAAAGTCAAAAAAGAATTATTCAGGATGAAACTTTGGTGCTTCCCGAAAAAACAAATTATAAAAAACTGTTTTTAAAAGGTTTTTTTCTCAATTTTATAAATGTTGGCGTTTTGGCGTTTTGGCTGGGACTGATTGTTGTTGTGGGCACTAACTTTCAAATGAATCCCTCCAAAATATTTAATTATTTCACCGTGATTATTGCCAGCTATTTTATTACAGATATTGGCAAAATTTTACTGGCCAAACAATTAATCAAGAAATTAACACCTGCGTTAACCTACAAAGTGAAACGCGCAATGGGCATTATGTTGATGATTTTTGGGATTGTTTTAATTTTGAAAGGATTTATTCCAAATGAAAAACTTCATTTTAAAAACGGCATTGAAAAGTCAGAATGACTTGGATTTATTCCAAGTATAAGCCTTTTTAACTTCTTAATTAGCGCACCAGCTTACTTAAATCACTAATTCTTTTACCATATTTGATGATCTTACCTGTTTTAAAATTGCTAAAAACAAAGAATTTTACTAACTTTAATGAACAAAAAAATGGCTTTCAAACCACAAATTCCATTGCTTAAACTTTTGTGTATCATTTTGACAAAAATGCAACCAAAATATTTATAACAAAATAATCGAAAATGACTAAGGGACTGAGCAGTGCGGAAGCCGCCCAAAGAATAAAAACGCTGGGTTTTAATGAGCTGCCAACTTCTCATTCAAAAAATATTCTGCTCATCGCTCTTGAAGTCATAAAAGAGCCGATGTTTATTCTGCTCATAAGCTGCGGCTCGCTGTATTTACTGTTGGGTGATTATACAGAAGGATTAATTCTGCTATGTTGGGTGTTTGTGATTATTTTTATTACTTTTTTCCAACACCAAAAAACCGAAAAAGCACTTAACGCCCTTAAAAAACTTTCTTCTCCAAGAGCATTGGTAATTAGGGATGAAAAAGAAATAAGAATAGCTGGCCGCGAGGTGGTACCAGATGATTTGGTTATTTTAAATGAAGGTGACAGGGTTCCTGCGGATGGAATTTTGCAGGATTGTTTGAATCTTACTATTGATGAATCAATGCTGACTGGAGAATCAATGCCCGTAACCAAAACAAGCCAAAGCGAAAATGATATTAATTGTCGTGTATTTAGCGGGACATTGGTTGTTCATGGAAGAGGTGTGATGGAGGTAAGCAAAACAGGAATAAATACTGAATATGGTAAGATTGGCAAATCCTTGCAGCTTATTGAGCAAGACCAAACCAATTTGCAGAGGGAAATGAAAACCCTTATCAGGAATCTGTTTATTGCCGGAGCTGGATTGAGTATTGTCGTAATTTTGGCTTTTTACTTTACCCGCGGTAATTTTGTGCAATCGTTATTAAATGGTTTAGCCACTGCAATGGCGATGCTTCCAGAGGAATTTCCAGTTGTGCTCACGGTGTTTCTTGCTATTGGTTCGTTGCGGTTGTCGCAAAAAAATGTTTTGACCAGAAAATCATCTGCCATAGAAGCTCTTGGTTCGGCGACGGTTTTGTGCAGCGACAAAACAGGCACCATTACCCAAAACAAAATGGAAATTGCTTCTTTGTTTTTCAAAAAGGAATTGTTCCATAAATCGAAATTTAAAGAGAATGCCAGCAACATTCAAGACATCTTAAAGGTTGCGTTTTATGCTTCCCAAAATAACACTTGCGACCCTATGGAAAAAGCCATTGGGGTTTGTTTTGAAAAATATGTCGTAAAGGAAAATGTCACTTATGATTTGATGAAAGAATATCCTTTAAGCAACGATTTATTTGCGATGACAAGGATTTTGAAGCTAAGCGATAATGCATATGAAGTTTATAGCAAAGGTTCCCCGGAAGCTATACTTTCACTTTGCAAACTAAAAAATACTGAAGAAACTTCGCTTTTTACCCAAGTGCAATTTATGGCAGAAAAAGGCCAGCGAATTTTAGGCCTATCAAAAGCCAAATGGAACAATAGCACATTTCCCGATTCACAGGCTGGATTTAACTTTGAATTTATTGGTTTTTTGGGATTTGAAGACCCAATTAGGCAGGAAGTTCCCCAATCAATTAAAGAATGTTATGATGCGGGAATAAAAGTGATAATGATTACCGGCGATTATCCTTCAACCGCAAAAAGTATAGCCTTGCAAGTTGGAATGGAAAAAAACAGACTTATGCTTACAGGAACTGACTTGATGAATTTGAGCGACAAAGAGCTGAAAGAAAAAATTAAATCTGTGAACATTTTTGCCCGTATTGTTCCTGAACAAAAGTTGCAAATTATACGAGCGCTCAAAGCAAATAGCGAAGTAGTAGCTATGACAGGCGATGGCGTAAATGATGCACCTGCGCTAAAAGCAGCCGACATTGGAATTGCAATGGGCGGAAAAGGAACTGATGTGGCAAGGGAATCCTCTTCTTTGGTGTTGTTGGATGACAATTTCAGCTCTATCGTATCGGCAATTCGTGCGGGACGCAAAATTTTTGACAACCTTCAAAAAGCGATGTCTTACATTATTGCCATCCACATTCCTATTATTGGACTTACCTTATTGCCTGCTTTTTTTCCTGGACTCCCAATATTGCTGATGCCTCTTCACATTGTATTTATGGAATTGATTATTGACCCTGTTTGCTCTATCGCCTTTGAATCTGAAAAAGAAGAAAAAGGCATTATGGATCGTCCCCCACGGAAGCCTAATATGCAATTTTTTGGATTTAAGAAAATTTTTAGCAGTGCGGCTATGGGATTTTTATTGTTGGCGATGGTTGTCGCTGTTTATTTTTTGGCCATTAGCGAAAACCATACTGATGGGGAAATACGGGCCATTGCTTTTTCTTCCCTAATTATTGGAAACATTTTTTTGATATTGACCACACTTTCAAAAACCCGAAACTTCATCATGGTTTTATTGGAGAAAAACATCGCGTTGCTTGTGATTATTATTGCCGCTTCGGGATTGATGGTATTGCTTATTTCTGCGCCATATCTTCAATCCATTTTCAGTTTTGATTATCCTGGACTTAGTCATTTTTCAATCTCAATTATCGGTGCCGCAATTGTTTTGCTGATACTTGAAATCATAAAATATTCAAAAATGAAATTCAAAATGAAACTTCTTTAAATGAAAAATGAAGTCAAAATATGCGCCAAACAAAATATTTAAAAAATATCCCACACACAATTCCACGTAAAAACGAAAAACTCAATAAGAGTTTAAGAGACCCCGACAATCTTTACATTGTGAACAATAAATTGACCCAAAGTTTTGAAATTTACAATGAAAATGATGCCAACACAAATTCAGCAAAAAAAATGAAACATAATTTATAAACTTGTTGATGGAAATGATTCTCGCATATTCGTTGTTGATAAAGTAGCTGAAGCACCAAAAAAAATAACAGCAAATAATAAGGCTATACAAAACAATTCATTGATTTTTAAGTTAATTTCAATTCAAAAAAGTCATACTTTTGTACATAGTTGTTTCATAAAACAACTCTCAACTTTATAAATTAAGAAAATGGAAAAAAGGGGATGGATTCAAACAATTGTCATCGCCATTTCAATAGTGGCTGCAGGTTATTTTATTGGGAATACTTATAAAAACGGAAAAGCATTTGAGCGATCTGTACAGGTAAAAGGCTTATCGGAAAAACAAGTAAATGCCGATTTGGCTGTTTGGCCAATTAGCATCACCATTGCCGGAAATGATTTAAATGTATTGAAATTCGACTTGGAAAAACAAAATAAAGAAATCAAAGACTTTTTTTTGAAGGAAGGTTTTACCGAAAAAGAATTGATTAGCGGCACCACCAACATTAACGATTCAAAAGCTGTTTTATATGGCGGCGATAATCAAAACCGGGAATTCAGATATATTGCAAGTTCAGATTTTACTGTGAGAACCAACGATATTGAAAAACTTCAAAAAGCGCTTACAAATTCATTGGAACTTATTTCGAAAGGCATTTTAATCAGCTCAAAAAATACCTGGCAACCCATTCAGTATAGTTTTTCAGGCTTGAATGATTTAAAACCCGCAATGATTGAAGAAGCAACCAAAAACGCACGGGAAGTAGCCGAAAAATTTGCCTTGGATTCCAATTCTAAAGTCAGCAAGATTAAAAGTGCAAATCAAGGACAGTTTTCTATAACTGATTTGGATCCAAATACCTCTCATATTAAAATTGTAAGGGTGGTTTCCACCATTGACTATCAACTGGAAGATTAAAAAATATGAAGAGATTTTTTAAGAAACTTTTTAAATGGATTTTTAAAGCCATCATTTTTTTTATGGCGCTTTCGGTTTTTTCGGTGATTGTTTTTCGCTGGGTTCCGATTCCTTTTACGCCTTTAATGATTATTCGAAATATGGAGCAATGGGGCAAAGGCGAAAAAGCGCCATTTGAACACGATTGGGTTTCGATGAAAAAAATTTCTCCAAATTTGGGCAAAGCCGTAATCGTTAGCGAAGACCAAAAATTTATGGAACATTCCGGTTTTGATTTCGAAGCCATTGAAAAAGCCTTTAAAAAAAACAAAAAAAGAAAACGCATCAAAGGCGGAAGCACCATTTCGCAACAAACAGCGAAAAATGTATTTCTTTGGCCGCAACGAAGCTATATCCGCAAAGGTTTTGAGGTTTATTTTACTTTTTTAATAGAAGTTTTTTGGAGCAAAGAACGCATTTTAGAAGTGTATTTAAACAGTATCGAAATGGGAAAAGGAATTTATGGCGCAGAGGCCGCAGCACAACATTGGTTTAGAAAACCGGCATTAAAACTTAACGCCTATGAAGCGGCTTCCATAGCAGCCATTTTGCCAAATCCAAGAAAATTTAGAGCCACTAGATCTTCGGGATACATTGAAAACAGAAAAAACTGGATTATGCGGCAAATGAATTTTTATGGACCGCTGGATTTTGATTGATTCTTCAAATATCATAAAAAAAGTGTGCCAAATGGCACACTTTTTTGTTTTGATGAGCAGTATAAATTATTTATTTTCTGCGTAAAGTTTTGAAACATAATCCCAGTTGATCACATTGAAAAAATTCTCAACATATTCTGGTCTTCTGTTTTGGTAATGCAAATAATAAGCGTGTTCCCAAACATCCAGTCCTAAAATTGGAAAACCTCCGCAACCAATGCCTGGCATTAAGGTATTGTCCTGATTTGCAGTAGAGCAAACCTCCACTTTTCCGCCAACGTGAACGCATAACCAAGCCCATCCCGACCCAAAACGGGTCACTGCAGCTTTAGAAAGCGCATCTTTAAAAGCTTCAAATGAGCCAAAGGCAGCGTCAATGGCTGCTGCCAATTCGCCTTTTGGTTTTCCGCCGCCGTTTGGTGACATCACATTCCAAAAAAGCTCGTGGTTGTAAAAACCGCCTCCGTTATTTCTGACTGCGGCATTGTTCATATCTAATCCGGATAAAATAGCCTCAATAGATTTTCCTTCTAAAGCGGTTCCGGCGATTGCATTGTTCAAATTATTGGTGTAACCTGCGTGATGTTTTCCGTGGTGAATTTCCATCGTTCTTGCATCAATATTTGGTTCTAACGCGTCAAAAGCGTACGGTAATTTAGGTAATTCAAAGGCCATAATCATATGTTTTTAGTTAAACTTAAATATCTTCAAAGGTACCAAACCCTTTTCGTTTTATAAAATCAAATGTGTTTATAGTTGTATTGGTAAATGTTATAAAGCCCTTTAGCCACAATAAAACTTAATTATTACCAGCATTAAAATCAAAAACCGAAAACTCTAGGGGAATGTATTGTTCACTTATGACAGGAACCATTTTCTTTTAATATTTGATATTTAACTTTTCAAAGCCCAGCGCGCAAGCTGGCCTTTTCACTAAAAATGTATACAATACATTTTTTTAACGCTCAATCCTCCCTTCGGGGGTTAGCAGGCTTAATATTTCGCGTCTTTAGGATATTTCGCCATAAATTCTTCAGCTTTCTCCACCATTTTGATACTTCCGCAGAAAAACGGTACACGTTGGTGCAATTCTGTTGGTTTTATGTCTAATATTCGCGTGTAACCATCGCTTGCTTTTCCATTTGCTTGCTCAGCCAAAAAAGCCATCGGATTGCATTCGTACAGCAACCGCAATTTTCCTTTTGGCCCTATGGAGCTTGTCGGATAAATATAAATGCCGCCTTTAATCATATTTCTGTGAAAATCGGAAACCAATGAACCAATATAACGTGACGTGTACGGTCTGTCGTCTTTTTCTTCCTGGCAATATTTTAAATAATCCTTTACGCCTTGTGGAAAATGCACGTAATTTCCTTCGTTGATGGAATAAATTTTTCCAATATCTGGAAATCTCATATTTGGGTGCGACAAATAAAAAGAACCAATGGCCGGATTCAACGTAAATCCGTTAACGCCGTGTCCCGATGTATAAACCAACATTGTTGAAGTTCCGTAAACCACGTAACCGGCAGCAACCTGCTGATTTCCGCGTTGCAAAAAATCTATCTTTTCAACGGGTGTTCCAATCGGTGTAACGCGTTTATAAATGGAAAAAATAGTGCCCACCGAAACATTTACGTCAATATTGGAAGAGCCGTCCAGCGGATCCATTAATACTATATACTTATTTTCATTTGTGCCGTGTTTTCCTTTTACCGTCACATAATCATCTTCTTCTTCACTGGCAATTCCACAAACAATTTCTCTGTTGATAAGTGTTTGCATAAACACCTCATTCGCAAAAACATCCAATTTTTGTTGATTTTCCCCTTGGATATTCATATCGCCTGCATCACCCAAAATATCAACCAATCCAGCTTTATTTACTTTATAATTCACCACTTTTGCAGCCAATTTAATAGAACTTAACAAGCGTGTAAATTCTCCGGAAGTTGATTTGTAATGTTTCTGATTTTCAATAATAAACTCTCCTAAGGTAAGGTTGTTATTTTTCATTGGTGCGCGCGGTTGTTTGTTTCCACAAATATCGAAAAAATTATTTTTAAAAAGACCTTTGTTTTGAGATACTTTGGATAAAGATTTTTTACTTTAGCCAATACCATTTAAAATAAAAATGAAAGATGAATTTTAGCATTAGGGAAGGAAAAATAACCGATATGCCTTCGGTATTAAACTTGATAAAAGAATTGGCGCATTTTGAAAAAGAGGCTGATGCCGTTGTAATTTCGGTGGCCGACTTAGAAAAAGACGGATTTGGCAATGCCCCATTGTTTAAAACTTTTGTTGCTGAAGTTGATGAAGAAATTGTTGGTATGGCGCTCTTTTATCCAAGATATTCAACCTGGAAAGGACCAACCATCCATTTGGAAGATTTAATCGTCAAAAAAAGCAAAAGAGGATTAAATATTGGAAGCGCCTTATACAAAAAAGTGATAGAATATGGTTATAATTTGGGCGTAAGAAGAATGGAGTGGGTGGTTTTGGGCTGGAATACGCCAGCCATAGAATTTTATAAAAAAACAGGAGCTTACATTTTAGATGATTGGAAAACGGTTCAAATGGATGAACTTGCCATAAAAAATTATTTGGAAACTTTATGAAAATTTACAAGTTTGGAGGCGCCTCAGTAAAAGATGCCGAGGGAATAAAAAATGTGGTGCGTGTTTTAAGAAACGAAGGATTCAAAAATACGCTGATTGTGGTTTCCGCTATGGGAAAAATGACCAATGCCTTTGAAAAAATCGTCAATTCTTGCCATCCTAAAACAGTTGATTTACAGCAACATATTGACTTTGTAAAGGATTATCATTCAACCATAATGGCTGATTTGTTTGCATATAAATCTAGCTTTGTTTTTAAGGAGGTTGAAGCGCTTTTTGCAGAATTGAACACGTTTTTAACAACAAACAAATCAAAAGATTATAACTTCATTTACGACCAAATTGTTGGGGTTGGCGAATTGCTTTCCACCAAAATTGTAAGTGCTTATTTGAATGAAATTGGCATTGAAAATCAATGGATTGATGTGCGAGAATACCTAAAAACCGATAACAGTTATCGGGATGCTTTTGTAAATTGGGAACTTACATCCAAAAATATTTCATCCTTAAATCCCAACAAATTATACATTACCCAAGGATTTTTGGGCGAAGATCCGCAGGGAAATACCACAACTTTGGGCCGCGAAGGCTCTGATTATACGGCAGCTATTTTTGCGCATTGTTTAAATGCCAAAAGCCTGACCATTTGGAAAGACGTTGACGGCGTGCTAAATGCCGATCCGCGTTATTTTGAAAATGCCCAATTACTGCATCAAATTTCTTATAGCGAAGCCATTGAAATGGCGTTTTACGGCGCATCGGTTATTCATCCAAAAACCCTGAAACCGCTTGAAAACAAAATCATTCCGTTGTATGTTCGTTCTTTTTTCAACTTGGAAGTAAAAGGTACAACCGTTAGAAAAGGAATTGATTTAATTCCCGAAGTTCCTTGTTTTATTTTAAAACAAAATCAAATATTGGTGTCGATTTCGGCTTTGGATTTTTCCTTTATGGTTGAATCCAACCTCAGCGATATTTTCAGCATTTTACATAACAACAAACTAAAAGTGAATTTAATTCAAAATTCAGCCATCAGTTTTTCGGTATGCATTGAAGATAAATTCAACAATTTTCAACACTTTTTAACAGAACTTAAATCGAAATATAAGGTGTCTTTCACAGAAAATGTTTCGTTGTACACCATAAGGCACGCAACAGAAAAAGCCATTGATGAAATTGAGCAAAAAGGTGAAGTACTTTTAAAACAGGCAACAAAAGGAACTGTTCAGCTGGTGATGAAATAAGTTGAACGGTTTAAACCCAGCAAATTGATTGTTAGTGCCAAGTAAAACTAGCTGGCACCTGTTAATATAAGTCGGCTTATGAAAAAAATTTGCGTATTTTTGTACCTCCCTTAATTTAATTAATGATACTTGAATGAGTTTGGTAACGGCTAAAGAAGTTGCAAAAGTAATAAACCTAGATAAGTACGGATTTATAGGCACTTTTTTTGGCTGGACTTTAATGAAAATCCTTCGCATTTCCACCATCAATAAAATTTACAACAAACACAAGGATTTAAAAGATTTGGCGTTTTTTACGGCGTTGCTTGATGATTTGGAAATTAATTTTGAAATTCCTGAAGAAGACTTAAGGCGAATCCCTAAAACCGGTGCTTTTATTACGGTTTCTAACCATCCGCTTGGAGGAATTGACGGTGTTTTATTGTTAAAATTATTGATTGAAAAACGCCCTGATTATAAAATTATCGCAAATTTTTTACTGCAAAGAATTGAGCCGATGAAGCCTTTTATTATGCCTGTAAATCCGTTTGAGGACCGAAAAGACAAAAAATCAAGTATCACAGGTTTAAAAAATGCCTTAGAACATTTAAGGGAAGGCAATGCATTGGGCGTTTTTCCGGCAGGGGAAGTTTCAACCTATAAAGACGGTAGATTAATTGTGGACAAACCTTGGGAGGAAAGTGCTATTAAATTAATTCAAAAAGCACAAGTGCCCGTTATTCCCATTTATTTTCACGCCAAAAACAGCAAGTTTTTTTACCTCTTATCCAAATTGAATTCCAAATTGCGCACCGCAAAATTACCTTCTGAAGTTTTGTCGCAAAAAGGCCGCGTAATTAAAGTTAGGATTGGAAACCCTATATCTATAAAAGATCAAGAGGGGTTTGATAATACACAAGATTTTTGCGATTTCATCCGTAAAAAAACATATATGCTGGCGAATCCATTTGAAAAAGCGCCCATAAAATTAAAGGCGCCTTCTTTAAAAATACCTAAGCCGCCTAAAAATATTGTAAGCCAAAAAAATATTGACAAAATGATTTTGGAAGTTGAGGCCTTAAGAAATAGCGAAGGCCGTTTGCTTAAAAGCAAAAATTATGAAGTATTTTTTGCCTTAAGTAAACAAATACCCAATATCACTTTTGAAATTGGGCGTTTGCGTGAAATCACTTTCAGGGAAGTGGGCGAAGGCACCAATGAATCTATAGATTTAGACGTTTTTGACGGATATTACCACCATTTATTTTTATGGGACAATGAAGCCAATAAAGTCGCTGGCGCTTACCGAATGGGTTTGGGAAAAAATATTTATAAAAAATACGGCATAGAAGGTTTTTATGTGCACACTTTGTTCAAATTTGAACCCGAATTGTACCCAATGATGGAAAATTCCATTGAAATGGGGCGCGCATTTGTGATTAAAGAATATCAGCAAAAACCAATGCCTTTATTTTTGCTTTGGAAAGGAATTGTTCATATTACCTTACGATATCCGGAATATAAATATTTAATTGGCGGCGTAAGCATTAGCAATCAATTTTCAAATTTCTCTAAATCGTTGATGATTGAATTTATGAAATCGCATTATTACGATCCTTATGTGGCGCAGTATATTCATCCTAAAAAAGAATATAAAGTTAAATTAAAAGATGCCGACAAGGATTTTGTTTTTGATGCCACCCAGGCTGATATGAACAAATTTGACAAGATTATTGATGAAATTGAGCCGGGTTCATTGCGTATTCCGGTCTTAATTAAAAAATATGTAAAACAAAATGCCCGATTGGTGGCCTTTAATGTGGATCCGAAATTTAACAATGCCATTGACGGCCTGATGTACATTAGGGTAGCCGATATCCCTGAAAGCACTGTAAAACCCGTGATGGAAGAACTTCAGGCGGAACTTGAAAAAAATCTTGAAAACGAAAATAAAGAAAATGATACTTCTTTAGATTCCCAATTAAATTAAAACCACGCTTTTTTATTGGTTTGGTACATATAAACAAATTCTTCATCAGATTTTGTAAGGTAAACAATACCTTCAATTAACCCCATAATACTGCCGGCAATACCGCAAGTTACCAAGCTAATTATCAATAAAATAATGCCTTCATTTGTGTAACCAAGCACAAATTTGTGGATACCAAAAACCCCTAAAAGAATTCCCAGCACACCTGCCAAAACTCTTTTGCTTTCTTGACTACTTTTTGGAATTACATTCCCGTAATCGTCTAATACTTCCATAATTTTACTTTTTAAAGGTATAAATCTACAAAATATTTTAAGACAAAAAAGCAACATCTTTTGGTTCCCAAAGTTCAATTTTATTTCCTTCCGGATCTAAAATCCAACCAAATTTTCCATAGTCATATTCTTCAATTTCTCCAATTACAGCAACGCCTTCTTGTTTTAGTTTATTTAAAAGTAAATTTAAATCTTCAACCCTGTAATTAAACATAAAATCTTTTGTTGAAGGAGAAAAATAAACCGTATCACTCTTAAAAATACTCCATTGCGTACAAGCCGGATTTCCACTATTGTCTTTCCACCAAAATGTGGAGCCCCAATCATCTACGTTAAAATTAAGATGTTTTTTATACCATTCTTTTAGCTTGGCCGGATCATTCGATTTAAAAAAAAGTCCGCCAATGCCTGTAACTCTTTTCAATTCAGTTTCTGCCACTTCTTTTGAAAAAAACAAGGAATCCACTTTATCAACAATCGTTTGCGCCAGTTTCAGTTTAGATTCAACCGTCCAGCCCGCAATATGTGGCGAAAGCAACACATTTTCTGACTGGATTAAATAATCAAAAGCTTCGGGAAAAGAATCGTTTTCAAACAGATTTTCAAAAGACAATTTTTCATATTCCAGCACATCCAAACAAGCACCCAATATTTTTTTATTTCTAAGCGCTTCAACCAAATCATCGGTAACAACAGCAGAACCTCGTGCTGTATTTATGAGGTAAAAAGGTTTTTTAAAATTACTGATAAATTGCGCATTTATCATATGGTGAGACAGTTTGTTGAAGGGAGTATGCAAACTCAACACATCGGTTTTTTCCTGTAATTCTTCCAGAGAAACCTGTTTGCAATTTTCATCGCCAACACCTTCTTTGATGTCGTAACAAATCACTTCAACCTCAAAGCCCTTTAATTTTTTCGCAAAAGCTTTCCCCATATTTCCATAACCGATAATGCCAACAGTTCTGCCATCCAATTCAATTCCCCTGTTGGCTTCCCGTAACCATTTTCCGCCTCTAATATCCAGATCGGCTTTTTTTAGGTTGTTGAACAAGGCCAAAATCATTCCCAGCGCGTGTTCGCCAACGGCATTTCTGTTACCTTCGGGTGCTGAAATTAATTCAATTCCCATTTTTTCGGCATAGTCAACATCAATGCTTTCCATTCCGGCACCAACACGGGCAATAAATTTTAAATTTGCGGCTTTTTCTAAAAATTGCTGGTCGATGTTAAACCTACTTCTGATGACAATGCCATCATAATCACTTATTTTTTCTTCAATTTGCTGTTTGGTTGAAAAGTAATCTTCCTCGCAAACGCAGCCCAGTTTTTCCAAACCGGCTTGCAGAATTGGGTGATTGTTGTCTATCAAGAGGACTTTCATTTGTAGGTCTTTTCTAGTTATTGGTTTTTTCTTTAAATTCCCAAATCAGGGCAAAGTCATTATGTTAGGGGTAATTTAATAAAACCCATTGAGTTACGAACCAAAAATCAACTTTTTGCAATTGCAAAAAAAAACAACCCAATGATTGATGCAAATATAAAAATAATAAGAGCGTTAAAACAATTTTATACCCTATAAGCTTCATCCCTGAATTATATGGATATTTCTTGGAAACCTCCCGATTTTTCAGAAAAAGGAAATTAACGATTGGTAAACCTTATATTTTTGACACCCAACAAGCTCAAACAAAGTTTGACAATTCAAAACACTAAAATTTTAATTCGCCAAATAAATAATTCCGACCTTAAACAATTAAGCGGCAGGGAGTTACAGTTTTTTGTAATATAACTTATAATATTTATTACGATTTCAGAGTAGAAGTTAACAAAAATCCACTTAAACGTGAACAATGTTCAATTCATCAATTAGCGGTTCATTGTTGAATCGCAACAGCAATTGGGCAACGGCAATGGTGTCTTTTTCACAGTAAATTGCAATGCGTGCCACGTCTTTTTCTTTGTAATAAACGCCACAAACTTCGCTCCCGCTAATGTCGTCCTTGGGTGAAGGAATATTTAAAATTAAGGTGAGCAATTTTAGGGAAGTGTAATGTTTGTAATCACCAAATTTCCACATTTCCATAGTGTCTAAATGCGCTATTTCCCAAGGTTTTTTTCCGAATAAATTCAGTTTTTCAGGCAACGAAATTTGATTGATAATCATTCTGCGGGCAATATAAGGGAAATCAAATTCTTTGCCGTTGTGGGCGCATAAAATATGCTCGGGTTTGTTAAAATGGCTTACCAGCAGCTTTTTAAATCCGTTTAAAATAACTACTTCATCATCTCCAAAAAAAGAGGTGACGCGAAATGTTCTGTTTGCAGACTTAAAATTGACAAAATACCCGACGGAGATACAAACGATTTTGCCAAACTCAGCCCAAATTCCTGCACGTTCGTAAAACTCACTGGAAGTCATTTCTTCCTTGCGCTGATAGGCTGTTTTTTGGGTAAAAAGTTCCTGTTTTTCTTCAGACAATTCAGAAAAATTTTCAACTTCAGGGACGGTTTCAATATCTAAAAATAGGATATTTTCGAAATTCAAGGTTGTATTCATCGCTTTTTTAAAGATAAATGTACTAATTAAATCGGATCAATGTACACTTAAGATTAAAAAGTGCCTTATGTCGAAATTAAGCAATTGTAAGTTTTATGTTATCTTATTGTTATAATTTTGAAAAACGGACTTCTTTTGCATTGCTGAAAAAAATTATGACTACTTTTGAATGCTTTTAAGATATAAATAGCGCCAAGTATGAAAAATTCAGAGATTAAAATACTTTTGGTTGATGATGAACCGGATATTTTAGAAATTGTTGGTTACAACCTGAAAAACGAAGGGTATAAAATTTATACCGCCAAAAACGGTATTGAAGCCATTGAAAAAGCAAAAAAACACGAGCCACATTTAATTATTTTGGACATTATGATGCCCGAAATGGATGGTATTGAAACTTGTGAAAAAATTAGGGCCACCAAAGGATTGGAAAATGTACTGGTCACTTTTTTTACGGCACGTAGCGAAGATTACTCACAAATGGCCGGTTTTGATGTTGGCGCAGATGATTATATCACCAAACCCATCAAACCAAAAGTGCTTATCAGCAAAATAAAAGCATTGCTTAGAAGGGTGGACGATGTTTCAAATTCTTCTTCAGAAAAAGTTAAAATTGGCGAGTTTATTATTGACCGGGAAGAATATGTGATTGTTAAAAATAGCGATAAAATGTCCCTTCCCCGTAAAGAATTTGAACTGTTTGCCCTGTTGGCCTCTAAACCGGGAAAAGTGTTCAAACGCGATGATATTTTGAACCAAGTTTGGGGTAATGAAGTGGTTGTGGGCGGCAGAACCATTGATGTTCACATAAGGAAATTGCGAGAAAAATTGGGTGACGATCATTTTAAAACCATCAAAGGCGTTGGGTACAAATTTGTGATTGATGAAGATTAAAAAAACATATTATTTTGCATTTTGGACATCGATTTTCATCACCATTTTTATATCGATTGCGCTTATCTTATTGGCCTATTTATTATTAAACATTTCACTTAATCTTTCGTATTTACTGCTTTATATCGCTGTTATTTTTATTTTTACCTTTTTAATAATCCAATACCGTCTGGAGAAATTTATTTATCAGCGCATTAAAAAAATATACGACAGCGTTTCTATTTTAGATACCTCCGATTTCAACAAAACACCCATTACCACCGATATTGAGAGCCTTTCAAGGGTGGTGCAAACTTTTGCTAAAAACAAGCAACTTCAAATAAAAAATTTAAATTTAAGGGAAGACTATCGCAGAGAGTTTTTGGGTAATATTTCACACGAATTAAAAACGCCGTTGTTTACGGTTCAAGGATATTTATTGACTTTGGCCGATGGCGCCATCAATGATAAAAAAATTAGCAAAAAATATATAAAAAGAGCAAATAAAGGCGTTGAACGATTGATTGCGATTGTGAAAGATTTAGATTTGATTTCCAAACTTGAATCGGCCGATTTACATTTAAACAAGGAATCTTTTGATGTGGTTGAAGTGGTTCAAAATGTGTTCGAATTGCTTGAAATGAAAGCCAAAAAAAGAAATATCACCCTGGCTTTTAATAAAAAATACCGATTTCCAATCATAGCCATCGGTGATGAGGAACGGATTGAACAAGTGCTAACAAATTTGTTGGTAAACTCCATAAAATACGGCAAAATTGACGGCACAACCACGGTTAGCATTGAATCACTTCATAAAGATAAGCTGTTGGTTAAAGTTTCGGACGATGGGGAAGGCATTGAAGCCAAACACCTTCCAAGAATTTTTGAGCGTTTTTACAGGGTAGATTCCAGCAGATCAAGAGAACAAGGCGGATCGGGATTGGGATTGGCCATCGTAAAACACATTATTGAAGCGCACGATGAAGCCATTTTTGTGGAAAGCGAATTCAAAAAAGGCTCCACATTTTCATTTACCCTCGAAAAGTTTGAACCACTTTAAATCAACCGTTGAAGTTGCTTTTTCAAATCCGGAATACTTGGTTAAATCACTCAATTTCGCTGTCGTAAATTCATCTTGTGTTGCATAAGGCGCTACCAATTTTTCTTGCAACATTTTAGCCAAATATTCCTGCTCAAATTGCCCTGGAGTCGGAATAAGAAAAGCCCTTTTTCCCAATACCGCCAAATCCATAATGGTTGAATATCCCGATCGGGCAATCACCAAATTGCTCTGGTTTATGGCGTCTTCCAACTCATTGGCCAACATATAATTAACAATTTTAAAATTGTTAGGCACGTTAATTTCAAAAGCAGATTTTAATACGCCTCTCACCATCAATATTTTCCCTTTAAAATGCTGTAATTCCTTCAATAATTTATTTTCAAGCAAGGTCCTTTGTGGTTCCGGACCGGAAAGCAACAGCAATAAATCGTATTTAATCTCGATTTTTCTTGGCTGAAACCGGCTTAAAATTCCGATGTATTTTAAGTTTAAACGATGCTTTTTCAAATGTCCCAAATCTCCCGAAAAATTTGGGTTTCCTTCCACATCAGGCACCCAACATTCGTCAAACTTTTTGATCAATTGCTGATGAATTTTTGAGGTGATAAAAGTGATTTTTTCCGACAATACATTCAGTTGATGCGTAATATAAACCGAAGGCGCTTTTTTGTTGTAAACGCCAAACCGATTGTCGGAAATAATTCCGTCAATGTTTTCTTTATCAATAAGTTTGGAAACTATTTTTCGTTCCTTTTTAACGGCTGAAATGATGACAGGAAGTTGCAACAGCAATTTAAAAGTCAGGTTTTTACCATTTTTTGGATAGCTGATATTGTATGAAGGCAATTCAAAACATTTCAACAAAGGAAATTCCTTTTGAAGCAACTTCAATGTATCACCATCACTAGCCAAAATTGGTTCGTAATTAGCCTTTAACAAAGCATTAATAATGGGAATGCAACGCGTGGCGTGTCCCAATCCCCAATTTAAGGGTGCAACAAGAATTTTTTTTTAGAGATCAAATCCAATATCTTTTCTGAAATTCATTTTATCAAAACATATTTTATCAATGTTTTGATACGATTTTTTTAACGCCTGTTTAAAATCGGCACCAAAAGAAGTGATTGCCAAAACACGTCCGCCATTGGTAACCACGTCATTATTTTTATTGGTGGTGCCTGCGTGAAACGCGATGGAACCTTCCACTTTATCCAAGCCATAAATCACTTTTCCCTTTTCATAAGCTTCCGGATAACCGCCAGAAACCAACATTACGGTGCAAGCGCTTTCTGGCACAAACTCAATAGTTTTGGTGTGCAGTTCATTTTTTCCGGCAGCGATGAGCAATTCCAGAAAATCACTTTTTATTCTTGGAATCACCACTTCACTTTCCGGATCGCCCATTCGGCAATTGTATTCTATCACTTTTGGTTCATCGCCCACTTTTATGATTCCGAAGAAAATAAATCCTTTGTACGGAATTTGGTCTTTTTGCAAACCATCCACCGTTGGTTTTATCACCTGTTCCTCAATTTTATTCATAAATACCTCATCAGCAAAAGGCACTGGAGAAACTGCGCCCATTCCGCCGGTATTTAATCCTTTGTCGCCTTCGCCAATGCGTTTATAATCTTTGGCGTTCGGAAAATTTACATAATTTTTTCCGTCGGTTAACACAAAACAGCTCAATTCAATACCGTCCAAAAATTCCTCTATCACCACTTTGCTGCTCGCGGCCCCAAACTTTTCATTTGCCAGCATTTCTTTCAATTCGTTCTTTGCTTCCTGCAAATCGTTCAAAATCAACACGCCTTTTCCTTGTGCCAATCCGTCGGCTTTTAAAACATATGGCGGATTCAGGGTTTCCAAAAATTGAAAACCTTCCTCCAAATTATTTTTTGTAAAACTTTGATAGGCTGCAGTCGGGATTTTGTGGCGAACCATAAATTCTTTGGCAAATTCCTTGCTTCCTTCCAGTTGCGCCGCCCATTTTTGGGGACCGATCACCGCAACATTTTTCAATTCGGAATCGTTTAAAAAGAAATCGTGAATGCCTTTCACCAAAGGATCTTCCGGGCCAACAACCACCAATTCAATCTCGTGTTCCAAAACCACCTCTTTTACCGATTCAAAATCGGTTGGCTGTATTTTTATATTGACGCCCAATTGATCGGTTCCTTCATTTCCCGGCGCGATAAATAGTTGCGTTAACAAATCACTTTGTGCTATTTTCCAGGCCATTGCGTGTTCCCTCCCTCCAGAGCCTAATATTAATACATTCATAATTTCAATCTATTTTTTCTATTTATTATGTTGAAAATTTTTAAAATATTTGTTCCAGTATTTTTTGTGTGATGACATAAGTTGGGCGAACACCTGTGGTTCCCAGTCCTCCGGAAGCCAACGTGCTTCCCGTTTCCAGCGGATTGTCCGAAGCGTAATAGGCATAGCGAACTTTTACTTTTTCAGAAATATTTCCCCTAATTTTTGAAGCCGCCTGAATCGCTTTTTGATAGTGTGCGCCTTCCATTTCCAGTCCGACCACTTTCCAGGTTGAATTGTAAAAGAATTTTAAAATGTCTTTATTTTGAAGCGATGTTCCCAAAACAGAAACCATTGTGCCAGAATAAACATCAACGCCGCAACCTTCAAACATACTCTTTTTAAGCTGATTTTTAAACGGATAATTGTCGGCTGTGCCTTCAAAAATATGCGCGGAAGGAATCATAATATCGCCTTTTTCGCCTTCCAAAATACCTGCTTTACCCATAATTGAAACAGATCCCACATTTAAGTGATGGTTTTTGCCATTTTCATCCGTGTAAGGTTTTAACAACTCATCCATCGTCTCATAAGCCTGCTCACCAAAAGCATAATCCATTACAATCAGCACCGGTTTTTCGTCGGTTGGCAATGTACTTTCAAACTTATAATTTGTTTTGCTAAGGTCTATTTTTTCAGTATCAATAATTTGAACATCGATGTAAGTTCCTGAGGTATCTTTTATTTGAATAAGTCCATTTTTTTCAGCATAAGCTTCCACTTGGGTCCGTAAATCTTCATTTTTTGGATCACTTAACAATTCAAAAAGGGAAATTGGATTATTGTCTTTAATTTGTTTTGGCAACACCACCGGAGCGTAAATAGAGTTCATTACGCTGTGCATATTGGCGCTGATAATATGGATTGGGCGCTCAATGAGGTTTTTTTCCAATAAAATTTGTTTAATGTTATTGGCCCAAATTTCACCATAAATATGATGTCCGATGCGTTCTCGCAAAACCGGACTAAAAGTGATGGTTCTTTTTAAGTCGTGAATTTTCTCGTTAATCGCCAAAGTTCCAAGCCAAAATATAATTTGAAAAAATCGGTCGGGATTGGTTTTTTCCTGAACAATTCCGTGCACCAGTTGTGTTTCTTCAAAAGTTCGGCCTAAAATACTTGCCAAATGCGCCAACATAATATCGCGCTCATCACTTGACAATTTTATGTTGTTTAACACAACTTCTTCCAATTTTTTCCATTCCCTGTTGGTTTCATTGCCCTCACTAATTAAAACTTTGTTAGCTATTTTATGGGATTCTATGAATAAAAAAGTTAAATGTGTTAAAACATCATAGATTTCCGATCTTCCTCGGGTAACTTCAATATTCATTTGATCTTTGTCTATTCGGTAACAATTTCTTCTTCTTTTTGGCGGAACAATGGCTTTAAAATGCGATTTTCCGTAGCCTTCTTCCGAAGTTAAATTGATAAACCGACATTCTTCAATCCCAATTGGGAGTCTTTCAATCACATAAATCAATCCATTTAATTCTACTTTTTCTTCCGCAATGGTGCCATAAATTTCAGGCCGAAGCAACAATAAAGACTCTCTTAAAGTATCTCCTGAAATTCCCATAGGTTTGTAAAAACCTCTGGTAAATATGTGACGCATAGAAATATATAATCGCTCAATGGCACCCGATGATTCCTGTGCGCGCGTTCTCTCTTTTATTCTTGAATTTTTCATCTGTTATATTTTATTTTTTATTGGTACAGCTGCTGCCGGCTGGCTGGTTCGCCATTAATCATTCCTTTGCGTATCAAAATTTGTTATGCTCGTTTCATTATTTGGTTTTGATGGGTAAAGATACTGTTAAATCGTTTAGTTGTTTAGTTGGGTATTCGTTTAACTGAATACTGAAACCGCCAACTGTTTACTAATTGTTTTGTCTTTTTTCTATTTGCCGGATTGTCGAATGATTTTATGATAATCTTTCTCATTATTTAAAATGGAAACGGCTTTTAAAATCACCTTGTCGAAGATTGCTTTTTGTTGATAAACGCCTTCTGTGTAATAATAGCGTTTGATGATTTCTTCGGATAAATTATTGATGATTTCGGCCTTATTTTTATCTAATTCCTTGAATTTTTCTTGTTGAATTGCGTTTAAAAGTTCTGAATATCCTTTGGATACATTTCCGTTTAAATTTTCTGCTGATGCTGTTTCCAGCGCTTTTTTAAATTCGGCTTCTGTTTTTGTTTCAAAAGCATCCTGATTTTTAGCCAGATAATTTTTCAATGAAACATAGTCCGCATCCGTCAAGGTAAATTTTGAAGGTTCAGCAATGGTTGGATTTTCGTAAAAATATTGGGTGGCGTAATTAAAAAATGCGTCCGAATTCAATAGGGCTTCGGTAGTTTTTGTGGTTTTCGATTTTTCTATTTCAACATCGGGAAAAATGCCGCCGCCGCCATAAACGGTTCTTCCTTTTTCAGTTTTGAAAGTTTGTGTGCTTTCAGAAAATTTGGGCACATTGCCTTTTTCATCGGTTTTGCTATAATCCAATTCCTGAATGCAGCGGCCGCTTGGGGTATAATATTTAGAAATGGTGATTTTCATTTGGGCGCCATAAGAAATCGGTAAATAACGCTGTACCAAGCCTTTGCCAAAAGAACGCTCTCCAATAATAACCGCCCTGTCATAATCCTGCAGTGAACCCGCCAAAATTTCTGAAGCCGAAGCCGAACGGTTGTTTATTAAAATAGCCACGGGAATTTCCAAATCCATTGGCGCCTGCAGGGTTTTAAAAGTGTCGCTCCATTTTTCAATTTTTGCTTTGGTGGTCACCACAATTTTATCCTTCGGAATAAAAAAATTGGCAATGGAAACTGCTTCATTCAGTAATCCGCCCGGATTTCCGCGGACATCAATAATCAGTTTTTTCATTCCCTGTTCTTTCAAATCCAAAAATGCCTTTTTGACTTCAAAAGCCGCTTTTTCATTGAATGTAGTAAAGGAAATATAGCCTACTTCATTGGCCAAAATCGTATAATAAGGAACCGGATTTACTGTAATTTTTTCACGAACTACAGACAGCTCCATTTTTTTGTACTGGCGTTCAATTTGAAGATTCACTTTAGTGTTTGGCAAGCCGTTTAGCAATGCGGCAACGCCGGTTTCATCAAAATCCTTGACTTCAATGTCATTAATTTTTAAAATTCTGTCGCCCGGTTTCATTCCTGCCTTTTCGGCAGGGGAATTTTTAAGCAATTCACGAATGGTTAAATTGTAGTTTTTGTAACGGGTTACAACGCCAATTCCGCCATATTCGCCCGTAGCAGCAATTCGCGCATCCTCAACGCCCTGTTCATCATAATAACGCGTATAAGGATCCAGACTTTCGAGCATAGAACTGATCGCTTTATTTGAGAGTTTTGCCGGATTCACGGCATCAATATAATACATATTGAGTTCTTTAAACAAGGTGGTGTAAATGTCAATTTGTTTGGCTATTTCAAAAAATTCAGATTGAAATGCGGTGGTCACCAAAAGTACCAATCCAACCAAAATGCCTATGGTCCATTTTTTAATTTTCCCCATCTTCTTCAATTTTACTTAAAAATTTAACGAACACTTTTTTAAATATTTCTTCTAAATCGGTATATTTTAGTTCGTCTTTGGCCGTATAAATAAACATAAAAATATAGGGTTCTTTTATGTTTTCGGAAATTAAATATTTGTTTAACCGATAGGCTTCCCGCATCATTCTTTTAATCCTGTTTCGGTCAACCGCCAATTTCACAACCTTTTTAGGGACTGAAAATCCGACTTTTACAGGAAACTCAGAATCGTGGCTGATTTTCAAATATATCAACTGCAAAGGAAATGATTTTACGCGTTTTCCTTCCGCAAAAAGGTGTTCAATTAATTTGCGGCTTTTTAATTTTTCGTCTTTTCCCAGAGTAAATTTCATCAACACAAATGTAAGGAATAAAAGATTTTAATTGCTAAATTTGTAAACAACAAAATATAAAACCAAA
>Ga0209643_1001060_pt1 | contig 30245 bp, 25 predicted proteins | sample AutmiccBRH37_all_FD_187383 | JGI IMG/M metagenome (GOLD analysis project Ga0209643, IMG submission 187383) | Deep subsurface microbial communities from Mt. Terri, Switzerland - Autotrophic microbial communities BRH/37_all (SPAdes) (version 2) | ecosystem: Environmental > Aquatic > Deep...
GTTAAGCACGCCGCCAGCGTTCGTCCTGAGCCAGGATCAAACTCTCCATATAAAATTTATGAAAAGCTATCTTTAGCTCTTACTTACTTTTTTATCTCTTCCCGCATTCGAACTTCGAACTTCGAACCTCGAACCTCGAACCTCGAACCTCGAGAAGAGGTCTGGCTTAATTTTGTTTCCATCTCCACTGTTTAGTTTTCAAGGACCAGTTTATTTCTGCCGCCGTTCTACCGCCGACAAGAGCTAATTTTACCACTCTTGGGTTCGTCGGTCAACAGGTAATTTCTGCTAACCCGCCGTTCCCTTTTATTTCTTTTCGCCGCCCGGCTTTCTTAACCCGCCGGCAAGAAGTAATGTTACCACTTCCTGCAATAATATGCAACTGGTAATTTATGACACATCAACGGCTTCATAATAACCTTTGCCAGTGCTCTTTGCGCTACCTGACCTGGTCAGTTTTGACAGACAGCTTAAGACCGCCTTCTCCGGCTGTTTGCCTGGAATTTCGTTGCCCTTATGGATTATAAGGTCTGCCAGGTCTTTGTAATGGACTTGCTGCGGGTAAAGATCGGCCAGCATTTCCAGAACAACACCTGTGAGGGCGCCGTTGGTCAGCGCAGAATTTCCTGGGCAGTTTTCCTCCGGAGAAAGAAATCTCTTCAGCGATTGAATCTGGGTTTGGGCATTTTGAATACGAAGCTTGTAGGATTCAATCGTTTCCTCTAGGTCAACAACTTCTGACTCCAGTTCAAGAATGGCATCCTCGGCAAAGGATTTAATTTGTTCGAATGCTGACATTTTAACGACCTCCAAGAACGTATGTTTTATATAATATACAGCGAACACACGTTTCTTGTCAAGTTATTTAAAGGCTTCCCTTAACACTTCCCGAATGGATTTTCCTTTGGTTAAAATGGTAACGCAGCCATTGTATGGGAGCTATTGCTTTTCGTATCTCCTCTGAGATTTTTTTGATATAAGTTTACTAAACAGGCACACAACAAGTCTTATGAATAAATACACAGAGAAGATAGCAATAAAACCCCATAATCCATAAACCACATCTTTAAACTCCATAACACCTCTACCAGTTATCTTTTGTTCTATTTCCAGGCCAAATACAATTACTATTAAAACTGTCAATGTATAAACAAAAGAAACCACTGAAATACTCCATCTGGCTACCTTTTTAAAAAAAGCGTCAGCCAGCAAAAAAATAACCATCCCCGTTACCCCAATTACCCAAAAATGGAGCCCCTTATCATCCACATCAAATTTCAGTAATTTTACAGCAGCGGAAATCCAGTCATGAAGACCATTTATTACATAGGCAATAATACTTAATAACTCAGCCATTTTAATCCTCTCAAAAAATCTCCGCAGATTTATAATAATCAATTATATTTCGGCATGCTCAGAAAATAAACCTTCCTAATGTAATCACTGAACCGGTTTCAGTCCGTCCGGAAAAAAACAGATGACCCCCGGCAAAGCCTGGAGGTCATTATTTCCCATAATGTTCCCAGTATGTTCCCATTTCGCTTTTCCTCGGCCTATTTCGCCGCTATATAATCAGTATTCATGCGGCTTACGCGCCTTTAATCCTGCTCGGTGTTCCCAATACATGTTGGGGACCTCTATATTTACCATTTAGAAAAGATCGCGCAAATTAACGGTCAGTCCCAATTTGGCTTCCCTGCGGCTCTGAGCAATCCTGACCATAACATTCCTGTCTTTTTTAATAGCAACTGTGGTCATGTAACTTTCTGCGTTTGGTTTCTTTTTTACCCGCTTCAAGCCGGCTGTTGCAGGGGTGGGCATAATGGAAACACCTCTCCTTCTGCGTGTATTACCCTTCTTGCCCAAATTATACTCCCCCCAAAGACACTTTGTCTACAGTTATGCCCTTTTTGGAGGATATAAAACGCCTTTTTACAAAAGAGTCTTCAGCAAGACCCTTTATTTTTGAGTGGGGTTAGTGGGTTCAGCCCTTGACATTTGACAGAGACGTTTAGCGCAGTTATTTTGATCCCACATCCTCTCTTATTTCCTTTATCTTGAGAAATCGCTCATTTGCTTTCGTAACTCACGAATAGCTTAACTTCCTGAAACGGGCTACTTGTCCTATTTCAAGGGCTGACCCCTTCTACATAGTTAAACCGTTGACACGTATCATTAATACGTGTCATTATTTAACTATGAGGGAAAGTTACCATAACGCACCCGGTAAAGGACATACCAATCAAAACGGTAAAGAGCATTTTAAAACAGGCGGGAATTACAATCGAGTGATTCATCCCAATAAAGACTAAGGAGATGGTTAAAGTGACTAAAGATAAATACATCTATCCGGCAATCTTCGATTATGCCGATGATGGCATTTCTGTCGAATTTCCGGACCTGCCCGGCTGCCTGCCCTGCGCCCATAACTCCGAAGAAGCGTTTAAAAACGCCAAGGAAGCCCTGGGTCTCCACCTTTGGGGCATGGAGCAGGACGGCGATCCCATTCCCGAACCGACACCCGTAGAAAAGTTGCATCCTGAACCCAACCAGGTAGTGGGCCTCATTGAAGTCTGGATGCCCGCCTTTCGGGAATCTATAGAAAGCAAGGCCGTAAAAAAGACTCTCACCATTCCCAAGTGGCTTAACGACTTAGCCGAAAAGGAAAACATTAACTTTTCTCACCTGTTACAATCGGCAATTAAAAATCACCTAGGCATTGAGGGTTATAAGCCTCTTGCAAGAAAGCAGCCTTAAGTGGCTGCTTTCAAAATTTATAGCAAAAAAGAGTCCGAAGAAAAAGACCGCTAAAAAACAAAAATAATTAAACTGTCAACCAAGTGTCCACCAAAACGAGTTTTCATACTTTCCGCTGAAAAAGTCAAGCCCCGCAAACTTTGCGGGGCTTGACTTTTACTGGCGTCCCAGAAGGGATTCGAACCCCTGACCTACGGATTAGAAGTCCGTTGCTCTATCCAGCTGAGCTACTGGGACTTGACGCAAGGTACATATTAGCAGAAAAATTATTTCGTGTCAATGGATGATCATGGCTTATTGTGACGGTGGGTTTGTTTTACGTGTCGGTGCCGAATACCACCACGCGGTTTTTTAATATTTTGGCCCGGTACAGGGCTTTGTCGGCCAGTTCGAGCAGTTGTCGGGTTTCACCGATATCTCCTTCGGATATGGACACTCCAATGGATATGGTTACCGGGAGGTCGTGGCCGCTGAAGGATTCTTCCACCTGTGCCCTCATTCTTTCAGCTATGCTTTTGGCCTTTTCCAGGGGCACTCCGGGCAGCAGGACACAAAATTCCTCTCCTCCGTACCTGAATATCATGTCGTTGTCCCTTATGTTGGCACTCATTATTTTTGCCACTTTCCTTAATGTGATGTCTCCTTTTATATGTCCCATGGTGTCGTTGTATTTCTTGAAGTTGTCTATGTCGATCATTAAAAGGCTGATGGGCTGCTTGTTTGTCAGGCACCGCTTTATTTCCTGCTTGAGGGCCATGTTCATGGACCTGTAGTTGCGCAGGCCGGTAAGCCCGTCCCTCATGGACTGCTGTTCGAACTTCCAGAGCTTTTGGGTGAGGACCCAGGCCAGAATTGAGGCCACGAAGAAAACCAGTGATCCGAAAAAAATCTCAAAGGGTGTCAGGTTATATACCTTTGTGGCCAGGAAAATATAGCAAATAACCGACACAATCCCATTGGCTATGGAGGGTAAGAGACCCAGGTATGGATTTCTCAGCATTATCAGCATGTACAGCAGGAGCCACAGCATGGTGCGGTAATCCACCAGTACTATCAGCAGGGTTAGTGCCAAAGGGTTGTAAACTCCGATAAATACTGCAACTACCCGTCCTGATATTTTCTTTCTCAGTGAGGAATGCAGTATATTAAGATAGAGAGATATTATGAAGACAATTAGTATAAGAAAAAAATGAAAGCCGGAAATTACCTGGAAGAAGACATTGGAAACCAATATGCTTAGCACTATTAGAGCGTGGGATAAAAAATCCAGTTTATGCAAATCTGCATTTAGTCTTGGCATTTATCATTACCACCGTCTTAGTTTCTTTGCATATTTAAATACTATCAGAAATGTTTAACAAATAATATATTCTTTTCGATAAATATATTAAAACCTATTCATTAAATGGTTAATATTTCCTGCTTTATTCCATCGGTTTAACTTCAGAGGATAATGGTCCGGTTCCAAAAGTGATGTCTATAAAAACCACCTCCGGGCGGCTGCCAACACGTATGGGCGGGCCGAAGGTGCCATAGCCCGAGGTCACCACCATATTAAGCTCTCCCCTTTTCAGGTAGCCCCAGTCAGTTTCGTATATTTTTTTTGTAATGAGATTAAAGGGGAAAAACTGCCCCCGGTGGGTATGGCCGGAAATTTTGAGATCCACCCCCGGCTCCGGATCCCGTCCCCGCATGGCAGGCTGGTGATCCATTAATATAACCGGCAGTGAAAGGTCCATTCCCGTCAGCAGATCATTCAGTTCCAGGCGCGGTTTACCGGTAAAGCGCCCTCCGGTGAGATCATCCCTGCCCACTATGTAAAAACTGTCGGCTACCTTTACCTTCCGGTCCTTCAGAACCTTTACCCCGGCCCCCTCCAACCGGCTTAATATTTCCTCCGCCCTTCCCCCTATGTATTCGTGGTTTCCTGGAACGGCATAAACGCCGTATTTGGGCGAAAGGCTCCGGATAACACTGGCCATATCCTGCCTGGCAAAGGGCACCGGGGTTTCTTCTATTATATCCCCGGGCAGCAAAACCAGGTCCGGATCCATATCGTTTATCATGTTCACCAGCTCTTCCAGCCGGCGCCTGTTGACCACTTCCCCCAGGTGAAGGTCGGATACAGCCACGAGTTTTAAGTTTTGTACTTCTCCCGCCCTGGGTATATTCACATTGTATTGAGTTATCCGGGGAGATCGGGCGTTCCACCAGCCGTATGCCAAAGTCCCGGCCACCAGCAGCACCACCGCCAGCCCGACGACCGGGGCCTGCAGGAAAACCGGGGCCGGCAGTTTAATAATTCCGGTTATTCTCACCAGCAGCCTTACTGCATCAATAAAAAGAAGGGCCAGGGTAAAGTAAATTATCGCACCCATCCAGAAGGACCCCGCAATGATTAAAAGGCTGCTGATTTCCCAGGGAAGGATTTCCCTGCCGAACCTCCCCACAGGATAAGCAATAGCTGCGACACATAAAACCACCCAGTATAAACTGACATTTACATTAGGAAAATATCCGGTTAACCACTGCCTGCCACGCCGCCCTATCCAGTAGCTGATTAGCCCGTATAGTAAAAAAATGAGTATTATAAACACTGTAAAACCAAAACCGGTCATGTTTTCTGTCTCCTTCTTCTGGAACAAACTCGTCTTATCGGGCCACTGGCAGTCAGCTGCTTTCCCTATATTATAACATTATTTGTCCAAAGATTTAAAAGGCTCACGGCTGCCCGAGGCAGCCGTGAGCCCAGTGGAGAAAGGAGGTTTGGGTTTAAACTGTTTTCATGCTGGGGGTGACGGGTACTCCCTCCTCCTTTTGCCCGCTGGAAACCACTGCGGACAGCACGAACACGAAGAGGGAGACCACCACCAGGAACAATGTCAGGCCATGCAGACCCATTTTGTACAGCCAGGAGAATTTGGTCAGGGCTAACAGGCCGAAAACCGCTACTCCCGCAACCGCCGTCCAGGCCAGGGTGAGGCGCCCGGCGGAGAGGTTTTTACCTAACTGCCAATGACCGGCTTTTTCCACCAGACTAACCGCCACCATGGCCAGTATGTTCATGGACATTCCGAAAAATACCGGGTGTACATTCAAGTAGAACTTGACCGGGCTCCAGTTGCCCAGGTAGTACCACGAAAGGCCGCCGGCAAATCCTACGGCCATTGCCGTCACAGCCGCCCTGCGGGTGGCCAGGGGCCAGAAAAGGGCCGCCATTACCGGCGCAAAGGTAGCCCCGTTGCGCAATGTCCAGGCCAACACGTTCCACCATGCCGCCTGCTCGCTTCTCAAAAGGGACAGTATAACCACCACGCCGGTCAGCAATACCAGAGACAGCCTTGTGTATTTCACCTTCTGGGCATCGGTCAGACCGGGGTTAACCGCCCCCGCAAAGTCCCGTCCCATGCTGGTGGCGCCGGAAAACTGGCAGGGCCCTCCCCATCCCAGGGCGCAGGCCCATATGCCCATGAAAAACAATCCCACCAGCGGAGGGGGCAGAACCTCGCTCAAGTACAGCGGAATGCTCACCATTCCGCCTTTACCGCCCGGGGTCACCACAGCCGCCGCAAGGCCGAACAGAACCCCGCAGATAATGAATATGATGTTTCCGCCAAAGGCCCATAACAATCCCCTGCGCCCCTCCTCCGGGGTTCGGCAGGACAGGGCCATCTGGAAGGCGGCCTGGGCAACCACAACGTTAATCAGGAAGGTGGCAAACCACGCAATGATAAGCTGCAAACCCACATTGTCCAACGAAAACAGTTCCGGACGGGCGCTGGCAAGCTGTGAAAGGCCTGCCGGGCCGGGGTTTAAGAAAAATGCGTATATACCAATGATGAACATAATGGCAAAGGCTATGCTGTTGGCCGTCTGGGTAACCACCACAGACCACATGCCCCCGGCCTGCAGGAAAATCAGCAGGAGCACAGTGCTGATGATCACCGTGACAGGAAGAGAAAAACCGGTCAGAACGCTCAGCGCCACGGCAAAGGAAAGCGCGTTGGCCACCGTCCACATGGGAAAGGTGAAGGCTGTTATCAGCCCGGCCAAGCCCATGGCCAGCCTCCCGAAATGATCGCCGATAAGACCTGACACCGTCACCATCATGCGGCGCCGGAAGTTGCCGATAAGCAGCAGGGCAATAATCAGAACGTGTATCATTTCGGCAACGCCGTACCAGCCTGCCGATATACCTTTAACATAGGACAGTTCCATGATGGCTATGAAAGAGGATCCTGAGAAGAGTCCGGTAATACATACAAAAACCATCCAAGGCTTGAATGACCTCCCGCCGACCCAGTACCCTTCACCACCCTGAGCCTTGCTTTTGACTATGTTACCAACTATAATTAGAACGGCCGTGTATAATACTGCCATTCCCAGTATCCAAGTCCCGTAAGTGTTCAAAACTTTGTCCTCCTTTCTTTAAATATCCCCACCTTATACAACCTATGTAGGCGGAAAATTATGGCGCCCTGACAAGGTCTTAATTTTCCCCTACCGGGTGGGGAGCAAAAAACATGGCTTCGGTAAATTCCTCGGAAAAATACTCCGAGGTCGACAATTCCACATACTCTACCATTTGGCGGACAGACCCGGCCTGCTCCATCACCTCCCGGTCCAAAAGTACCATCTTGGCTCCCTGGTGGGCCGCATTTCCGACATGCCTGACTCTGTCCGGGGGCACCGCCGGAATTATCCCCAGCCGCAGGGCTGCGTCCTTACCGATATAGCTGCCGAAGGATCCCGCCAGCAACACAGCTTCAATGTCACTGTCCCCGATCCCAAGCTTGCCCTGCAGAATCCTGATGCCTGCGCAGATAGCTCCTTTGGCCAGCTGAACCTGCCGGATGTCCTTCTGGGTGATGGCAACTCCCCCCGAAAGCATGAACTCCCGGCCCTTTTCAGTCTGCCTGATCCTTGACGCCAACCGCGGTCCCGCAACGGAAACGGCCTCATCAGCCTCCAGGAGGCGTCCGCCGGGATCCACAAGCCCCGCTTCCAGCATTGCCGCCACCGCATCGATTAAGCCGGAGCCACAAATCCCCTTCGCTTTCCCGTTACCGATAACTGAGCAGACCACTTCATCCCCGTCCAACACAACCCGATCGATGGCCCCTTCCGCAGCCCTCATGCCGGCGCTGATATTGGCCCCCTCAAAAGCCGGGCCCGCAGCGGCTGCACATGCCAGCAGCCGGTTACGGGAACCAAGGACAATCTCCCCGTTAGTTCCTATATCGATGGCAAGAGTAATTTTTTTGCTCAGGTGCATGCCGGTGGCCAAAATGACCCCCACGGTATCGGCGCCGACGTAGCCTGAAATTACCGGCAGGAATAGCACCGGAGCCCGGGGAGAAATGTCTATCCCGATTTCTACGGCGTCTGCAGCATATGAGCTGTGAACAGAGCCGCTGAAAGGAGGCGCAGACAGACCGGCGGGGCTGATACCGGCGAAAAGGTGAAGCATACAGGTATTTCCCACCACAGCCGCGGCATATATGGATTCGGGCCTTGTGCCGGCTTGGCGGGCCAGCTTTTTGATTATTCCGTTCACCACATTTCGGATCATTGAGTTAAGATTGCCCAGACCTGAGGGAGAAGACACCGAATAATCAATGCGGGAGATTATATCGGCGCCGTACTGATTCTGCCTGTTTAAATCCGCCGCAGCCGCCAACTCCCTTCCGGTGCGGAGATCGACAATGCTTCCCGCCACGGTTGTGGTCCCTATGTCCAGGGCCAGCCCATACAGTTCATCGACATTGTCGCCTTCCTCCAGGGCAATCATCAGGTGGCCGCAAATTACGGCAGTTATGGGCCCCCGGCGGTCTTTCAGCATCTCCGGCAGCACACGCAATACATCCAGGCTGGGAGTGGCTTTTACACCTTTCCCGGCCAGACTTTCCTGAAGCAGATCCCAGTTACCCCGAGGGTTTTCCAAATCGGGGGGCGACATCTGAACCGAAACCTTTTTTACCGGCGGATCTGATGCCCGGCAGACAGCGCCGGTCAGGCCGGCCTTTACCAGGCGGGGCCTGTTTTGCCCGGGAACCTCCACCGTCAGGGGATCACCATCAGGCAATACCTGGCAGGCCAGGCGCCATCCGTCTGAGGCCTCTTCCCGGCTCATTGCCTGCCGCTCCGCAGAGGTTAGCTTTTGGGTGGAGTTATGCACCCGCACACGGCATTTGCCGCAGGTTCCCCTGCCCCCGCAATGGGCTTCCACGGGTAGCCCCGCTTCCCGGGCGGCTTCCAGCACTGTCCCGCCAGCCGGAACCTTGACTGTAATATTTTCGGGTATAAATGTCAGAAAAGTTTCGTTCATCGTTTCATCGTCCGCCCTCTCTCCGGCTGCAACTGTCTCTATGCCCGATGGCCAACAGCTTCAAATCACTCCCCCCAGACGTATGTCGCTTGAGGGTCGCTTTTAAAGCAGGCTGTCACTATTCTGGATTCTGGCTCCTGTCTCCTGGATTCCGCCGTCTGCAAGACGGCACCGCCAACAAGGCGGTTTTTTACTGTGACAGTTTGCCTGAGGAAATACAACCGCTGAACAATCTTGCGGCCAATTCACCTCCGGGCTCGGTATGGATAAACCCGGGCTGGTTAAAGGGTTTTTTCAGCAGTCCGGCCAGCCAGTCCGCAGACCCCCTGATTTCCAGATAATCAAGCCCGAAGAAATCCGCCACCATCCGGACGTAAGCCCGGTGGCCCTCCATTAAATCCAGTCCGGTGTCGATCAGGGCAAAACTGCTGTACGATTTTATCATTTCCCTTGTCACCCAGAAGGCCTCCTCCTTATCCAGAAAGGAAAGGCAGCGCCTGTATTCCTTGTAGGCGTCACTCCCGTACCTGATCCACCCCGGGCTGAAATAATAGGTTCCGGTTTTGTCAATTTTTCCGGGATTGCCAAAAACGCTCAGGCCGTGAAGGATCGGTATACAGTCTTCACAGTCGGGTACAATCAGGCGGCTTTTTTTAGATCGGATGCCGTCCAGGCCGTTACCGCACAGACCATAGGCCAGCAGTATGGTATCCACTCCCCCGTTGGCGTCCAGGCCGTCAATCATGCCCTGCAACGTACTGCGAAGAATCAGGGGATGACGGTGCAAACCCTGGGGCAGAAAGTAACAGCGATCCGCATTATGACCCAGCAACTGCTGTAACTCAGGCCTGAACACTTCACACGAGATAATGGCGCAACCATCTGCTGTCACTCTTCCGGGTACCCCCTCACATCGCCAATATAGCTCATTGCCCACTGGTCACGTCCCAGCAGCAGGTCGGTGGCCTTAATTAGCCTCCTTAGACCGGGAGCGGTGGGATCCATTATCGGACAATTGAGTCCGGCCTGCAGAGCCAGGGCAAAAAAGGCCATATTGATAATTTTCCTGTCCGGGAGGCCAAAAGAAACATTGCTGGCGCCCAGGGTTATATTGACACCCAGTTCATCTCTCACAAGCCTCATGGTCTCCAGAGTTGTTAATGCGGACTGCTGATCCGAAGATACTGTCATGGCCAGACAGTCTATCACAATGTCTTCGGCCGGTATCCCCTCCTTTTCGGCGCGCTCCACCAGTTTTTGGGCGATTTTTAACCTTTCCCCCGGCTCTCCGGGAATGCCGTCCTCATCCATGCAAAGTCCTATAACGGCCGCCCGGTATTCTTTAACCAGAGGCAGCACCCGGGAAAGTGAATGCTCCTCGGCGGTTACCGAATTAACCAGCGCCTTGCCGCGGTAGACCCTTAGAGCCGCCTCCAGCGCTTCAGGCTTGCTGGAGTCTATACACAACGGCGCATCCACCGTGCGGCTGACCAGATCAACAGCTGCCGCCAGCATATTGATCTCATCCACCTGGGCCGCCCCCACGTTTACATCCAGCGCATCGGCGCCGGCCCGCACCTGCTTCAGGGCCTCCTCCTGCACAAGGGACAGGTCTCCCTTAATGAGTTTTTCAGCAAAGGCTTTTCTGCCCGTGGGGTTTATCCTTTCACCGATAATGACCGTTGGCATGCCGTGGCCTATTATCACCTCTTTGCCCGAAGGGCTGAAAATCACTGTTTTCAACATAAAAGCCGTATCTCTCCTTTAATTTTTAAGCGATGTTTAAAATGGAAAGCGCCCTTTCCACTGCTTCCTGGGCGTCCTTGCCATACCCGTCGGCGCCGATTTCATCCGCCAGCTCCTGGGTGACCGGGGCTCCGCCCACCATTATTTTCAGGGGCTTCCCGGGATAGGCTTCTCTGATTACCCTGATGGTCTCACCCAGCCAGTGAAGGGTTGAGGTAATCAGAGAAGAAAGGCAGACGATATCAGGGTTATACTCCTCAATGGCTTTTACAAATTTTTCAGGGGAAGCGTTGATTCCGATGTTATAGACCTTGAACCCGGCGCCTTCCAGCATCATAGCCACAAGATTTTTGCCGATGTCGTGCAGATCGTCTTTAACAGTGCCAATAAGCACCGTCCCAACGGGCTCCTCAGCGGAGGACGCCAGCACCGACTTCAGCGAATCCATCCCCGCGTGGGTGGCCTTTGCGGCTATTAAGACCTCGGGCACAAAAACATCCCCGTTTTTAAACTTAACCCCAACCACACTCATTCCGGCTATCAACCCTTCCCTTACAATGACATTGGCGTCTATTCCCTGATCCAGTGCCCTGTCGCAGAGTTCCTTCACCTTTGCCGGCTTGTACGATGCCACTGCTTCTTTGATTTCTTCCAAAATTGACATCTTTTTTTGTCCCTCCAGTCATACCTTGTCTGATTGTTTTTAAGCGGTTATGGCGGCAATTTTTTGGCAGTGCTCCAATACCGTGTTATGCATGGCCCTGACGTTCTCGTCAGGGGTGCCGTAATCGCAGCCCACGGCGTCAATGGAAAGCTTGTCCAGCGGCCCGCCGGTGTCGATCAAGTCCCGGACGTCCTGGGCTATTTCCCCGGCGGAGCACTGCAGCATTCGCACCGGATCTATCCTTGCGTTAATATGGACGTCAGGCATCAACCGGCGGAGCCGGGCAAGGTCGGTCTTGGGGCCCACTTCCAGGAATGAAAGGCCTGATATCTTGGAATAACCCTCCAGCACCTGATCACCCTTCCCGCAGTGATGGATACCAAAGGGCTGCAGTTGTTTGGCCAGCTTCTGGTCGTAGGGCAACACAAATTCTTCGTATAAATCATTGGATACGTGCACCACCGTGCAGTTGGGCAGCACATAGGTTTCCGGCCTGGCCATGGGGGTTACGGACTTACCCAGTGTCCCTGTGCGCGCCTTTACATAATTAGCCAGTTGTATTATTGTTTCAGTGCAAGTGTTAAACAGATGGTGAACAAGCTCGGGATTTTCGTAGAAATCCAGGTACAACTGGTCTCCGCGTACTTTCAGGCCAAGGTTCAACACACCCGTGGTGTTAATGTCGCCTGTCACCCGGCCATATTTGCCCTCCAAATAATCCATCTGGCGGATTATTTCGGTCATGGGGTAAGAGTTGGTTATATCGGGAACCTTCAGGCTCATTATCTGTTCATCGGAAAGATTTGCCGGGTTGGCCCATGGTATTGCATCCTCGAAAAAGGTAATTTCGCAGCCGAATACTTCCGGAAGCAGTACCATCCCGTAGTCAACAAACGGTTCTACCGGGGGATCAGGATTTCCCATTCCAATGTCTCCGAAACGCTGGTGAAGTATCTTTTGCTGCTCCCGAAAAACTTCCAGCCGGTGATCCGGGTCCATGTAATACTTGCGGTCAAGGGAAATGCCATAATTCTTGTGCCACCAGTTGGGGTAAAAGCCTACTTTGGCCGTTATTTTGGTCACCGGTTTGCTCATTACACCACATCCTTTTTATGAATTGGCCGCCTAACTGGTATCGACGGTTCTCGTTTTAATATGATACGCAATACCCATGCCAAGAAAAAAACCCTCATTATTAAGGGTTTTTTCTGCTTCCCGATAAAATTGGCGGAACACAGATATTCCACCCTGCCGGCCCGATTATCTGCAACTGCAACTTAAAGGACAAGTATAGCAGGAGATACTACTCCTGGAACATTAACGCACCTCTGGCGGAACAGATCTGTTCCGCCAGAGGTGCGTTGGATTTTAAAAGCCTATTGCTGATAATCTGAGAGATTGTACTGCTTCATTTTTCGCTGAACCGTTGTGTGGGTCACCCCAAGAACCTTCGCCGCCCTTCGGGTGCTGCCGTGCTCCGCCAGAGCTCTTGCAACCAGCTCCTTCTCCAGGTTTTCCAGCGCATCTTTCAGAGGAAGAGCGCCTCCCGGACGGAAGTGTATCTGCCGGCTGTCATGGTTATTTATAATTTTTTGTGGAACATGGCGGCTGGTGATTAATTCGCCGTCGCTCATTATAACCGCCCTCTCCACCACATTTTCAAGCTCCCTTATGTTGCCGGGCCAGCTGTAGGCCTCCATCAAGGCATATACCTCGTGGCTTATTCGCCAGCTAAAACCGTACTTATCGTTGTACCTTTGCAGAAAATAGGTGGCCAGGGGGATGATATCATCTTTCCGTTCCCTTAGGGGCGGGATGTTAAGGTGGATCACGTTAAGCCGGTAATAAAGGTCTTCCCTGAATTTGTTTTTCTCGACCATCTCCTCCAGGTCTTTATTGGTGGCGGCTATAATACGGATATCCAGTTCTGTCGGCTTTACTCCGCCCAACCGGTAGATAACCCGCTCCTGAATGGCCCGGAGCAGCTTAACCTGCAGATTTAACGGTATTTCGCCCACCTCGTCAAGAAAAAGGGTTCCCCCATTGGCCGCTTCCAGAAGTCCAATCTTTCCCTGTTTACTGGCGCCGGTGAAAGCCCCCGTCTCATAACCAAAAAGCTCCGACTCAAGAAGGTTTTCGGGAATTGCCCCGCAGTTAATCTGAACAAAGGGCTGCCCGGCGCGGGGGCTGACCTTCTGGATAAGTTTCGCCACCACTTCCTTGCCGACACCCGATTCCCCTGTAATGAGCACGGTGGAGTCGTGCTGCCCCACCCGGAGGGCAAGTTTTATCACATTTTTCATAGCATCGCTTCTGGACACAATATTTTTTATGTCTATCTGTTTTGCCCTGAGTTCCCGCAATTCGGCAAAGTAGCGGGCTGTTTCGTCTCTGGTCTTTTTCATCTCCTGTTTAAGATGGATCAGTTCGGTCATATCCCTTATATTTAGCACAACCCTCTGAACTTCATTATCGATCTCGAATTCAGGGTTGCCGGTAAAGGCTATATCCTTGTCTTTTATTTTGCAGCTGGCGCTCACCGTGGAACGTCTGTTTTTGGCTTCTTCAAGCACATACAGCAACTGTTTACCCGGCTCTTCGGGAAAATGCCTCAACGTCATCCCAGCGGCAATTTTCTCTTCCAGACCCAGTATGGCCCGGCTGCGGCTGTTGGCCCGCAGTATTTCCCCATCCCTTCCCACCACCAGTATACCGTCATAAGAGGACTCAATAACGCTGTTCAACTCATTATTCAGTTCCCGGGCAGTGTTCAGCTCGCTGGTCACCGAGGCAAGCTCCGAAATATCCTGAAATACGGAAACAGCACCGATAATTTCATTTTGGTAGTAAATGGGGCTGCGGTTACATACCAACTCAGTGCTGTTAAACGTCAACCTTTGTCCAAACCTGCAGGATCCGTCTTCAAGTATGCGGGGCAGCTCAGAATTGGGTATAATGTCAGTGATTTTTCGCCCTATGGCCTGCGAGGCCTTTACCCCGGTAAATATTTCGGCGGCCCTGTTAAAAAGGATAATGCACTCTTCCAGGTCAATGGCGACAATGGCGTTATGCACCGATTCAAGCACCACCGACAACTCATTCCTGGTTTCATTCAGCACTTCAAACACTTTTTTTATGAGCTCCACCCTGCTCAATATACCGGTCAGTCTGCCATTGCTGTCCGTCACCACAAAACGCTCCACCGCTTGGTGACAGGCAACCATTTCAAAGCTGTCGTCTTCGTTGATGACCGGAATATTGGTCTGCATGACTTCGGACACACAGGTATCCTTTTCCTGGCCGGCCAGCAAAGCCTGCACAAGGTCAGTAATTGTAAAAATCCCCAGAACATCGCCCTTTCCGTTTAAGACCGGCGCGCAATTCACGTCGCAACTGACAAAAAAACGGGCGGCCTCCCCTAATGTCCGGCCAGGGGCAAGGGTAAACGGATTGCTTATCATGACATGCTTGACCTTCATTATAAATATCACATCCGTATAATAATTTCGTCAAAATTATATTTAGTATTATATCATTTTTATTACCCGCCGTATCCAGGTCAACAGTAAATCCATGCCATTCGCTGCGCCATCAGGAAATAAAATCTCCCACCGCCAGCCCAGGAAAGTTTATCACAGTACGGCCAGGCCAAAGGTCAGACGGCGGCCTGCTAAACTGATTATTTCCATAAAAAATTAACTCCAGTTGCCGCTGCAAGCTAACTGGTAGTTATTTCCATGTTAATCTGTGTTTGATTATTATGTCCATGGACTATCGCCTGTTTGATAACGGCAACCTTTTAACCGCCCCCTACTTACGCTCAGTTGGACGCCATTCTCTCCCGCTGCATTTCTTCCAGTGCCTGTTCAATGACCCGCGGGATGACTAGTTCGTCCATTATTCTTTTAGCCGGGGTCAACTCGTGTTCATCCTTTTTTGACACGCCCGGCATATAAACTTTCTCTTAACCCTGGCTCCCCCGTGACACGGTTAAAACGGTCGGATTTTATTTTTCCTGGACGGCTGTTCAGGTTTGTACTGTGCTCTCGCTTATAATATAATCTAACAAAAAGGGTTGCGTTTGTGCCTTTTCAGGAAGGAGGACTCCGTAATGCAGCGGAGGTTTAATGTCATTTTGACATGGGATAACGAATCGCAAGTCTTTGCTGTATCTGTCCCAACCTTGCCAGGTTGTGTTACTCAGGGCAAGACCAGGGAGGAAGCCCTGGAACGTATCCAGGAAGCTATTGCGGGCCATATTGAAGCCCTAAAATTAGTAGGTCAACCGGTTCCGCAAGGAGATGTTGAATTTGCTGAAGTACAGGTAAACGTTTCATGACCAGGATGCCAAGGATCACTGGCAAGAAAGTTGTATCAGCCTTAAAGCGCAGTGGATATACCGTTGTCCGGATAACCGGCAGTCACCACCATCTTTATAAACAAGGAAGCAATCTGGTTACTGTGCCAGTTCACTCTGGAGAGATTTTAAGCCCTCTGGTACTAAAAAGCATCCTGGATCAAGCTGGCCTGTCGGTTGAACAACTTATTGATTTGCTTTAATTTTGGCCATCTCTAAATTTTAGAGGTTTTTCCTTCGGGCTCTCATCTTGTAAAATTGGGAAGCATAAGTCTGCCGCTGTGGCAAACTTATGCTTCCTTTAAAAAAATGGAGCGGGTGATCAGAATCGAACTGACGTAATCGGCTTGGAAGGCCGACGCTCTACCATTGAGCTACACCCGCTTGTTTTGGCTATTCATTTTTTTGCAGCAAAAGTATTATAGCATAATTTCCGGGCCGGAGTCAAAGGGTAAGGCCCTGGTATTTTCAGGTTTTGGCAAATTTAAAGATAAAATATCTCGGGCTTTACCGCGCCGCCTTCAATCTCCAGTACACCATAGCTGAATTTGTTGCCTCCCCGGGGATCGGAAACGCTGCCGGGGTTTATGATCAGGAGGCTGTTCCTGTTGGAACCGCCGGGAACCTGAATAAAGCCGTAGCCGGGTATGTGGGTGTGACCGTAAACCGCCACCCCGGCCTTCAGCTCCACCGCCCTGTTGTACAGTCCGCAGATGGAAACTTTAACATTGTACCGGTGGCCGTGGGTGATGTATATAGGAACTCCCTCCACCTCCAGCAACTTTTCAACCGGGCCGTCCATGCGAGAGTCGCAGTTTCCCACCACGGCATGGACAGGCACATTGACAGAGGCTGAAATTTTAGAGGCGTCCCGGTAATGATCCCCGCAGTGTATCAAAAGGTCGATCTTTCCCATGGCCTCAGCGGCTCTCATGGCAGACTCCAGAAAACCATGGGTGTCACTCAGCAATCCAATTCTCATCTTAATGCACACTCATTCTGAATTCTGAATTCCAGCCGGCCGTAGGCTGGCTATTACCTCTCTGGCCTGGTCAAAGGCCTTGCCCCGATGGCTGATGAGGTTTTTTTCGGACATGTCCAGCTGGGCAAAGGTTTTTCCCAGCCGGGGCACATAAAACAGGGGGTCGTAGCCAAAGCCGCCCTCACCCCGGGGACGATCCACTATCACTCCCTCACAGGCGCCCTCGGTGGTAACCACCCGGCCGCCCGGCAGGGCCAGGGCCACCACGCACCTGAACCTGGCCCCCCTCTTTTCCGGCGGAACACCTTCCAAAAGCCTCATCAGTTTTTCATTATTAGCCCGGTCGTCCTTTTCCTCTCCGGCGAAACGGGCGGAATAGACCCCCGGCGCCCCATCCAGAAAGTCCACCTCCAGCCCGGAGTCATCGGCCAGGGCCACTTCACCTGTGGCGCCGGCCACTACCCTGGCCTTTTTGGCGGCATTTTCGGCAAAGGTTTCGCCGTCTTCCACCACTTCGGGGATATCCGGATAATCAGCCATGGATTTTATTTCAACGCCCAGGGGGCCCAGCATGGTCTCAAGTTCCTGCAATTTCCCAATGTTTCCGGTGGCCACCACTATCCTCAAGGCTATTCACCACCTACCCTTAATCTCCCCGCAATGTCACCCAGCACCTCCCGCTGGCAGCCAATCAAAAGCGATATTCCCTCGGCTGCCATGCTGATCATCTCATCCATTTCATCCCTGGAGAAGGTGGCCTCCTCCCCGGTGCCCTGTATTTCCACAAACTTGCCCCTGCCTGTCATGACAACATTCATGTCCACATCGGCCGACGAGTCCTCGGGGAAACACAGGTCCACAACCACCTTGCCGTTAACTTTTCCCACACTGGTGGCCGCCACGAAGTCCCTAAGGGGTATGCCTGGAAGGAGACCGTTGTCCACTAGTCTGTTAAGGGCATCAAACATGGCCACAAAGGCCCCGGTTATGGATGCCGTCCTGGTTCCCCCATCGGCCTGTATCACGTCACAGTCCAGAAGAACTGTTCTTTCTCCCAGGGCTTGCATGTCCACCACCGACCTCATGCTGCGGCCGATGAGCCTCTGTATTTCATGTGTCCTGCCGCCTATTTTACCCTTTGCAGATTCCCTGGGGGTCCTTACCCCGGTGGACCTGGGAAGCATGGAATACTCGGCGGTAACCCATCCCCCCAGTGACTCCGCCTTCCGAAAAAAAGGAACCCTTTCTTCTACCGTGGCGGTGCATATGACCCTGGTGTCGCCAACCTCTATCAGCACCGACCCCTCGGCGTGCCTGTTGTAGTCCCTGACAATCTTGACCGGCCTGATCTGGCCCGGCTTTCTGCCGTCAACCCTGTTCAATGTTTACCCTCCCGTATTAACGCCTAATTTAATAAACAAAATATGTATCACCCTCGGTGGCTATTTCCACATTGGCGCCATAGCCTTCCCGGGCCTGGACCCTCAGCTCCTCCAGGTCATATTCCGGCCAGAAATGGGTGACAATAAGCTCCTTCACTCCGGCTCTCCGGGCCAGTTCCCCCGCCTGCCGCGCCGTCATGTGGGAGTCCTTGACGTAGTCGGAGTCCTTGTCCAGGCCGCTGGCCTCACACAGAAAAATATCGGCCCGCCGTGCGAATAGCTCCAGGTTTACGGTGGGAGCGGTGTCCCCTGAGAAAACAAAATAGCCCGACCCCTCCACCCCTACAGCGTAGGACGGAAGGGAGTGCCTGGCGGGAAGCAGGCAATAGCGGACAGGGCCTATGCTGAATACCCTGGCGTCAACCCCCGGCGGCACTTTTTCCAGGGGCAGGTCTTCAATAAAAATACTGTCAAAGGCCTTTGTTAAGCCGGCTAGTCGGGAGGCCACTTCCCGGGGCTGGCCCGGCAGCAGCAGCGTTACCGGTCCCTGCCTGCGGCTGCCGTCCCGCAGGGACCCCTCTATGGCATGCCTCATACACTCAATATCGGCAAAGTGGTCCGGGTGCAGATGGGTCAGAATAACCGCCCTGACAGTCCGAAAATCGAACAGACGGCACATGCTGGCAAATGAACCGTTTCCCATGTCCAGCACCACCTTGGAGTCTCCGTCCTGAACCAGATACCCGGAACAGGCCCCGCCCGCCCTGGGATAAGGCGCCCAGCAACCCAAAACAGTTATCCTCATATCTACCTCCCGGGCAATTAATAATCGTCGGAATTCAGAAGCCAGAAGCCAGAAGCCAGAATAAAAAAGGATTTGACTTCTTCTTTCTATAAAATCCTAATTTACTTTGGCTGCAAACATTTTCTGAATATATTTTGAGACCGAAAACAGAATCCATAAGAAAAAATTCTGACTCCTGTATTCTGTATTCTGTATTCTGACCCTTAATATATGCAGGATAAGCTATTGAAGCATCTCTATGAATGAATCAATCCTTATCTTTGTCCTGGCGTCCAGTTTGTTGGGCCTGTCCCCCTCCAGAGTGAGAACGGGTATTTTAACCTTCCTCCGAATAATCAGGTCCTCAATCTGCCTGTAGCAAAAGCTCTGGGCGTAGTGAACAAGTCCGTGCAGCCTGCGCTTTTCAACCTCCCGGTTGATATCCTCCAGCCGGTAAAAAATACCGTAGGGGTATGAATAAAGCCTGTACTGTTCAACCAGGTCGGAAGCGGGAAAGGGCATGGAAAATTGCCTCTGAACCTCGTTATAAACCACCCTGGCCCCCCGATCCTCAAGGTAATCATATATATCGTCCATGATGGGGGGGACTCCAATATATCCCAGCCTTATTTCTCCGGCCTTCGGAACCCCGCCCTTCAGTCCGGAAATAAATTTCTCAACTGTTTCCCGAAAAGTCTCCGGGTCTCCGTCCATGTCGCTGCATGATACCTGGAAGATATGGTTATCCCGGCCGCTTACCAGATTGTCCCGCCAGGTCATCAGGTCCACCAGGTGCACCCGGGATCTTATCCGGCGGAGCCTGTCTGTGGTCCGCATTACTTCCTCCCAGCCCACCCCCAGGCGGTCGGCCAGCTTTTCCATCTGCAGCCTCAGCAAATCCCTGTCCCGGTCAAAGGGAAAGGCAAAGGGTATTATATCAACACCGACCAGCTGCAGGGTTTCCATGAGGGCGTGGGTGTTGCTGCAGTCACCCTGGGTAACGGCTATGATGGCGCCTATGCCGTGCTTTAGGGTGGCGCTGTATATTCCCTTTATCCATGCGCAGACATTCCTGGGGTACCCGGCCAGCTCGGCCTGGTCCACCAACTGGGAGGGATCGGTATCCTTGATGAAAATATTGTTCAAATCCACCGGTATATATCCGGCGGCATAAATTATTTCCGACGGTACCGTTGTGGTAATACCTATCTTTTTTTCCATATTCAGTCTCCACAAAACAATACTGACAAACGGCAAATGTTATCCTTTCTGATTATATCTATTTCCCCGGGCAATTCCAAGAAAAAAGGCAAATAAATCTCCTTGCAGTCCGTTAGAATTCAGAATACATGAGTCAGGAGCCATTAAAACACTTAATCAATTAATTCTAATTCCCTGGCGCGTACAATCGCATCCAGGGAATTGTTTACCTCCAGCTTTCGATAAGCGATCTTGGTATGCGTTCTTATCGTGTTCAGGCTACGCCCTGTTTGTTCAACAATTTCAGCATTTTTATAGCCTTTGGCAAGCAGTTCCAAAACACGTTTTTGTTGAGGAGAAAGCTTGACCGGGGCGACTTCGGCGTTGTGGGTTAAGCCTTTGAAATGTTTTGATTGTTCATATGCCGCGATGTAAACTTCTTTGGTGAATTTGTACAGGCCGTCGGACTGTTCATTTTCTTTCTCCATCTTTTTAATGACGGAGGACAGGATTGGCAGCACAGCCTTTCCATCATTGGCGATAACTCTGATAAATCCATATTTTTGCATGGATGACAATACGCCGTGAAGCCTTATTTGGGCTTCTTTCCTTTTGCCCGTAACCCATTCGATTATTGCCAACAGTACATCAGCCTCGGCAGCGTCAAGGAGCCTGTCATAGCTTTCCGAAAGCGTTTTGAGCTTGTTTAAGGCATCGTAGGCTTTATCCATTTGCACAAGCAAAATACAGGCTCTTGCAGTTGTAAAATTACGGTATATTTTATAAAATTCATTAAAAGACTCATCGTTTACATAATAGTTTTCAAGCCATTTCTCAGCGGCGGATTTTTCGCCATTGGAAATTCCCGTTCTTGCTTCATATGCCGATAAATTCTTTAATAGATATTGACTGGAGCTTAACGAAATATACTCTTTCACTTCTTTAATTGCAGCCTCAAATTTATCTCTTTGGTTCTGCAATAAATAAATCTCGGCAACCAATACATAAACGGCGTATACGAACTCCGGGCTCATGCTCTCATCTATTGTGCTTTTTAAAAAAATGGCAACTTCAAGCGCTTCGTGAAGCTTGTTTTTTTCCATCAACAGTCCGGCCTCAGCGCCTCTAAACATGATATCAATATTCTGCTTTATCAGGTTTGAAGAATAGTTTCTGATATGATTCATTATCTGCGGATCCAATAATTCATAAAAATCCCGGGCGCACCTGTGCAAAAACGGTAATTGAAAAGTGAAAGTCGGAGATTGTAAAGTTGCATGCTTTAACGTAACATTCGGCAGCTTTTCCAAACGTGAAGCAAGCCCGGAAAGTTTAATCCTGTGGTCCAATAATATAATACTTGTCAAATTTTCCATAGCTTCCGGATATGTATCGGCGATTAACGGCAATATTGGATATAGTTTGTCAAATAAGCGGCTGACTATATTTGCATCTCCGTTCAAATACGAAAAAAATATGCGTGCAATGTATAAAAGCGGCATTTTATCGCAAATTTCATCGGGTATGTTATGCAGATTATAAAGCTTGTGAAATTCAACGTATTCATCAAGTGAAAATGTCTTTATACTATAAAAGCTGCGGATAGCCTGTGAAATGGCCTTTTTATCGCCGCTTTTCATGGCATAGTTTTTAGCTGTGAGGAAATTGCCAATATTTAAATAATAATCGGCAACCCGTTTATTAAGTGCTGTTTTATCTATATCGCTCTGGTTTAATTTATCCCGTAAAAACTCTAAAAACAAATTATGATAACGGTATTCCATTCCCACAAGGGATATATTAACATTGCCTCCGATTAGAAAATCCAATGTCTCTTTGCAGTGATCGCTCTCCGTCAGATATTCGCAAAGCTCTAAAGTGAACTTATCCGGCACTGAGGTTTTGATGAGAAATTCACGCAAATCAGCATCCAGCCTGCTCCAGATGTTCTTTTCAATAAAGCCGTTAAATGAAGGCATCTGGCTTTTATATGCAACATCAATGCTGCCGCTCATTACCATCGCATTTAATGCGATTGCCCAACCCTCGGTATATGTCTGAATACCCTCAGCCTCTTCCTTTGTGATAAACCGACCATAGGTTGCGAAATGCTTTCTGATCTCTTCACTGTTAAAAGCAAGCTCGGCAATTCCGATCTGTGCAATGGTTTCCTGCCCATATAGAGAAGAAGCAGAATCCGGCAGGCTATTTCTGCTTAAAACAATTACTGTAACCATTATGGGAAGCCGCTTCAAAACATATGGGAGCGACTTCTTTATTTCCTCATTCTGTATTACATGAAAATCATCAAGCACAATGGCATATTTACAATCCTCATAGGCCAGCTGTGATAACAAATCAATGGTGCATTCAACCGGCGAAATATTAAAAGCGGGAGACTTTACTCCTTGGAAAACCTTCTCGTCATGTGGTATCACCGACAAAATACTCATGCAGAAAAGCCTGTAAAACAGCGTTGGAGTATTATCGTAAACGTCAAGTGAAATCCAGACGGTTTTATGGTTAGATTTTTTGAGCCATAAGAGCGTTGAAATTGTTTTACCGTAACCTGCAGGAGCCTGAACATATATGTACTGAGTTTTCGCAGCCTTATCGAAAGTTTGCAGCAGCTCCGCACGCGGGGCGCAGATTTCTGGCAGTGATACCGGCGTTTGTTTGGCTGTTTGATAGAGATTCATATTTATTAGCCCCCCCAATCAATACTAATTATATCACATTCACAAGCGTTGCCATTAACTTCAATGTGAATTTCTGAATAGTGTTAAAGAAATTTAATAAATACGGGCTCACATTATAAATAAATATTCTAATTAAACATCACATCCTTGGGATTGTGCTTTTATGATAAAGCTTTGAAAATATAAGTAAAGATTTGGTCAGGAGGAATAAGGATAATGAAAACAACAACAAAGAAAATACTGTCGGCTATTATGAGCTTTGTGCTTATGCTGACAATGACGGGCGTTTCTTCAATAACCGCACAGGCGGCAGGCGAATATGTCTGCGAGGTAGTCGGCGGGGAGCAATATACCTCATTGGATGAAGCGCTGGCGGCAGTGGTCGGCGGGCAAACCATCAGGCTATTAAAGGATGTTGTGCATCCCTCGAAGATTGAAGCGGCAAACAAATCATATATAATTGATGTGAGCGGCTATAAGCTGACAGTCAATGCCGTAGGCGATAACTGTGTTTCTGCAATCAACGGGCAAAGCATAACGATTAAAGACAACGCAGGCGGAGGCAGCCTTGAGGTAAACGGCTCGGGCAAAAAAGACGGATACGGAATACACGGACTGCACGCGGATGGTGACTCCAGCACAATCACCGTGACCGTGACCGCAGCAGTCAACGTATCGGGAGAAAGTAATATTGGCGTTTATGCGGGAGGAAAAGGCGTTGTGGACGCCAAGCATACAGACGTCAACAATACAGCCGGGAGCGGTTATGTATACGGTTTAATCGTATACGAAGGCGGAACAGCCCATGTCAATAATATAAAGGTCATGCCAAGCGGAAATTGGTGTATTGGCGTGTATGTATACGGCGATGTTCTGAGCCACGGTCAGACAACCGCAACCGTGGATGGCACAATCACAGCCGACGAATACACCCGTTTCGGAGCACAGACAGTGAATAGCTCAAATGAGACGCTTCCCACAACAAAGGACGGTTATCGGACTTATAAGCTGGACAGCGCCGCAAACGCCAATACGGTGTGGGTTAGCATGACCGACGCGGAGAAAGTAGCGGCAGACAAAGCGGCCCTGACATTTGACGCAATCAGGAATCAAAACACGGCCCCCTCCAGCATCACCGGCAATCTGGTCACACTTCCGGCGACAGGCGCTAACGGCTCGGCAATTAACTGGTCGTCAAGCGATTCAAGCACGGTATCCAGCTCTGGATCAGTGACCAGACCTGCAAACGGTACAGGCGACAAGACGGTTACATTGACGGCTGCCATAACAAGCGGCGCCGCATCCGATACGGTTGTGTTCAGTCTGACGGTGAAAGAAATGACACAGACAGCGGATGCCACATTATTTACGCTGAGCCCTGCCAGCCTGTCGCAATCTGGCGGTACGGTAACTGCTACGGTAACGGGCACAAACCTCAATGCCGCAGGAACGGATTTGAAAGTGTCGTTTGATGGTGGTACAACCAAAATTGGAACAGTATTAAGTAATACCGGCACCAACGCTGTTATTGTGTTTGATGTACCGGAAAATACAATGGCAACCGACCGCACCGATACAGTCACCCTGTATCTGAACGGGGCTGCCACAGTCCATAGCGCCACCGTTACCATGGCTGCACCGGTAACCCCCGCACCGCTCCAAACGCCCACAATCAGCCCGAACGGCGGCGCCTTTACCGGCAGCGCAACTGTCACCATTACTGGCAGCGGCGGTACCGTTTACTACACCACCGACGGCTCAAGTCCAACAACGGACAGCACTCAGTATACAGCTCCATTTGCGTTAAGCCAATCGGCTACAGTAAATGCAGCTGTCTATAGCAGCAGTAACGAGTGGAGCAGTGTTGCCGGCGCGATATTCACCATTATTGCTTCACCAAGTGGCGGAGGAAGCTACACTCCCACACCTGCTACGGAACCGGAGCCGGCAGCCCAGGTGCTTGATTCCAACGGGAACATAAGCGAATCTATCGTCACCAAGCTGGATAACAGCACAGGCATTGCGACAGTAGAAGTAAATTCAGCCTCATTAACCAGTGCATTCGATAAGTCTAAGGCTGATGATAAAGGCATTAAAACAGTAGAAGTTAATATACCAAAAATAGAAGGTGCAAAAGCATACGAGCCTATTCTGCCCGCAAGCTTTTTGACATCAAGGGATGCAATAAAAACAATAGAAATAAAGACCGACATAGCAGCGGTAACAGTGCCCGGAAACATGCTGGCGGCAGCAAATGCGGCAGTCGCGCAAAAGGCCTCTCTGACAATAGCTGCCGGCGATAAAAGTAAGCTTGCTGCGGATGTTCAGACGCAAGTAGGCAGCAGACCAGTCATTGAACTGAATTTGAAAATTGACGGCAAACAAACCTCATGGAGCAATGAAAGCGCACCTGTAACGGTAGCCGTACCTTATACCCCGACAGCGGCGGAGCTGGCCGACCCTGAACATATCGTCATATGGTACATCGACGGCAGCGGCAAGGCGGTTTCCGTACCCAGCGGACGCTACGACCCGGCCACCGGCACCGTGACCTTTACCACCACCCATTTCAGCTGCTACGCCGTAAGCTACAATCAAGTGCGCTTCAAGGATGTGTCGGCAGGAGCGTGGTATGGCAAGGCGGTTTCCTTTATAGCCGCAAGGGAGATTACCACAGGCACGGGCAACGGCAATTTCAGCCCGGAATCAAAGCTGACCAGGGGCCAATTCATCGTCATGCTGATGAAGGCATACGGCATAGCCCCTGATGCGAATCCAAAGGATAACTTCACAGACGCGGGCAACACCTATTATACCGGCTATCTGGCTGCGGCAAAGAGGCTTGGCATATCCGCAGGCGCAGGCAACAACCTGTTTGCACCGGAAAAGAAAATCACCCGCCAAGAGATGTTCACCCTACTGTACAATGCGCTGAAAGCAATCGGCAAGCTGCACCAGGGCAATTCCGGAAAATTGCTGTCAGCCTTCAGCGATGCGGGTGACATAGCTCCCTGGGCAAAAGACGCCATGACGCTACTTGTGGAAACCGGAACCATCAGCGGCAGCGGGAACAGGCTTTCCCCAAAGGATACCACCACCAGGGCGCAGATGGCTCAGGTGCTGTATAACTTGCTGTCTAAATAGCAGGGTTTAACAGCCTCGTCAATAGATCCTGCAAATACTAAAAAGCCGGTGTGTGGCACAGAATGATACCGCATCCCGGCTTTTGTTTTCTTTAATTATCGGTAAAATACCTCATCCAACAACAATTGAAATATCCGTTTTGATGTTTCCCTGTCCCGGATTGAGATTCTCCATTTCCTTTTCTCCGCCGAGTGCCTCACAAATTCGGTTGCAGAGGTTATTCAAGTCGATAATATCGAGGAAGGCTTGAGTCCCCTTTCCTTAGCCGGCAACGCCGACAAGGCGGTTATTTTATCGTTAAGGAAAGTATATGCCCTATTAAAGCATTAAAGCGCTAAGGCCTTGTTGTGCCCTGGCTCCTCCGGGGTCGCTTGAGGGTCGCTACATGGTCGCTAATGGGTAGGCGGAGCGATTTAAGTCCGGCCTGCATAACCTCCTGCTGCAACTGTCTCTAAACTCGGTCGCCAACGGAATGCCGACCATTTTGGAGGTGGGAGGCCAGAGGTTAGAGGTTAGAAAACTTGTAGGAAACGACCTCAGAGCTATTTCTAGCTTAATCCGATTTCCGACTTCCAACATCTAACCTCCAAATTCGTAGGCTCGGTCGTTAAGAGACAGTAGCAGCCTCCGGGACATTCCGCACGGACTTAAATCACTCCCCCTCACTGCATGTCGCTGTGGGGTCTCTTGAGGGTCGCTTTTAAGGCAGGCTGTCACAATTCTGTCTCCTGAATTCTGAATTCTGGATTCCGCCGTCTACAAGACGGCAACGCCCGTCAGGGCGTTTTTTTATTTTGCCCCCAGATAACCTGCTATACCCTGGGTTATGGCCAGCGCCGCCTTCATCCGGAAGGAATCGTCAGCCAGTAATTTCTCCTCTTCGGGATTTGAAATAAAGGCCACCTCGGCCAGTGCCGCCGGAACCTTGGACTTAACCACAACAACAAAATCAGCCTGCAGAACTTTTATATCCTGCCTTTTAAGTGTGCCCAAAAGACTGGACTGTATGTTTCTGGACAGGTGCACGCTTTCCATCCTGACCTGATCCATTCCCCCGTCGTCCGACCTCCGGAAGTATGTGCTTGTTCCCGCAGCACTCCTGTTGGGACTGGCATTGGAGTGAATGCTGACGAAGAGGTCGGCTGCATTCTTGCCGGCCATTTCAGGGCGGCTGTATAGATCGACGTAGATGTCGCTGGTCCTGGTCAGTATTACCGTGGCCCCCTGGTTTCTTAATATCTGGGCGGCCTTCCGGGCTATATCCAGGTTAACGCTTTTTTCGGTCAGCCCGGTTGGTCCGATGGCCCCGGGGTCTCTGCCTCCATGTCCCGGGTCCAGCACTATCCTGGCGCCCGAAAGGGGCCTGGCGCTGCGGGGCATTACTTTAATATTTAACCGGGTGCCGTCGGTGGAAAGGAGTCTGTCATACTTGACTCCTTTTTTGAGATCAATCACCACCCTGGTAACACAGGGGTCTTTGCTGTACAGCCCCACCCTTACCCCTCCCACCAGGGAGGAGGAAAAAATGATGTTTTCCGGAACCGGGCCGGGCTCCAGGTCACTTAATTCAACCACCAGGCGGTCGGGATCATATACCGTGGTCATGGAGTATTTTATCTTGCTCCCGTCCGACTGCACGGTAACAACTGTGCTGTCACCCTCTGTCCTGGCGGATACCGACTTTATCAATCCCGCCACCGGTTTCTGCGGGGCCGGGGATGGGGGCGAGGGAGGAGGGACTATGCCAGTCCCCTTCTCCACAGTTTTTGGGGGCGCCGGGGCGGGCGCCGTACCGGCATTCTGACCCGGCTTTGATGAATTCCGCCCTGTTTCTGCCTGGGGCCTGTCCACATCCACCAGCCAGGCCACCACCCAGCCCATTCCGCCATTATCGGTCCTGACCTTATACCAGTCCTCGGCACTGTCCACCAGCAGCAGTGTGTCTCCCTTGTTTGCGCTGGAAACCACCTTGTAGTTGGTGCCGGGACCGCTCCGTATATTGACCTCTGATCCTTTGACCACTGCCTTTCCTGATCCTGACGGTGCGGAACGTTCCACCGACCCCCGGGAAGCAGTTATGGCCGCTATTTTAACATACTGTTCGCTAATCCAGCCCGATGCGGCTCCGGACGGTATTTTATACCATCCTCCGGACTTGTCCAGCACATCGTACTGACTGCCGCCCCCGGCCTGTCCGATAATCTTAAAGCCGGTGCCGGGACCGCTGCGTATATTTACCCCGCTCTCGGTAACCTCAGCCCGGTAGGAGGTTTTTTCTGAAGCCGGAGGGTTGTTTGTCCCTTCCCCCGCCTGGAACCCCGGGTCAACGGTGGGGGAAGGTTCCCGTTTTATATCCACCAGCCAGCCGGCCACCCAGCAGGTAAGGTTTCCCTTTTTAACCCGGTACCAATCTCCCTGCCTGGACTGCACCTCCAGTTTTTCACCCTGGACGGCCTTACCCACTATATCACTGGAAGTGCTGGGCAAAGACCTCAAATTGACAATGGCTTCCTTCACCACCGCCTGTTCCTTGCCCTGATCCCCAGGCTGTTCCGGAGTCCAGCTTACAGTCACCAGCCAGCCGGCCACATATCCTGACAGGCCGCCCTTTTTAATGCGATACCAATCTCCCTGCCTGGACTGCACCTCCAGTTTTTCACCCTGGACGGCCTTACTCACTATATCACTGGAAGTGCTGGGCGCGGCCCGCAGATTTACCACGGCCTCATTCACCACGGCCTCATCCCCCGCATTAGCTTGAGGCGCAAATAAAACCAGGGATAACAAAACTGCCGACAGCAAAAGAAATCTTCCGGGATTAAATCGAAGCCCGATCAACAATGCCATTTATCTTTCCCCTTTTAATCAACTATATAGTATGACTGCAAAGAGGCCCCATAAGTTCCCAATAAATAAGAAATTTCTACTGAAAATGACACAAATTTCTTTATCAGAAGTAGTAATTAGCTGAGGGCAGCCGGGAAAAAATATATAAGGCCACTGCCCGGTGATCAAATCTATTTACCATCATGGAGGGAGACTGTTTGGCGGCTATTATTGCAAGACTACTTCTTTTCATAATTACGGCTTGCCTTTTTTTACCGCTGGAAGCCGGATCCCAGCCTTCCACTCCGATAATATGCCCCATTAACTGTGATCAGCCGCGGGAGCTGCACTTCAGCAACCCGCCTCTAAAGGGTGAGGATGTCAGGGGCCTTCAGGATTCGCTCTATAGCCTCGGTTTTCATAATACCTCTAGAAACGGCGTATTTGACTCCCATACCGAGAAGGCGGTGTGCCTATTCCAGAAGCAGTATGGTTTGAAAGTGGACGGAAGGGTAATCAATGATACCTGGGAGGTAATGGCCAGGGCCATTGAAAAGCCAAACCCGGCAAAGACCAAGTCACCTCCGCCGGGAAAGAAGGTTATAGTTATTGACACCGTAAGGCGTACCCTTACCCTGTTCAATGACGGCGATCCTTACCACCAGTTTCCTGTAGCCGTGGGCAAATACCAAACTCCCAGCCCCATCGGAAATTGGGAAATACTCCGCAAGGCCGCCAACTGGGGGACCGGTTTCGGAACCCGCTGGATGGGGCTCAGTGTAAAATGGGGAGTGTATGGAATACACGGCACCAACAGGCCTTATTCCATAGGTGGCTACCAGAGTCACGGCTGCATACGCATGTTTAACGGGCATGTGGAGCAGCTTTACCGGTGGGTGCCGGTGGGAACCCCGGTGATTATTGTGGGAAACCCTTTTCTATATATGGAGCAGCCTTACAGCAATTTAAAGAGGGGAGACAGGGGGTCGGCCATAATGGAGGTACAGGCCGCCCTGAAAAGACTGGGCTATGACCTTGAAGTGGATGGGATATGGGGATCCGGGATGGAGAAGGCCATAATAAAATACAGGAAAGACACCGGCCTTCCCTTCGACAATCAGGTAGATGCCGCAATGTACAAATCTTTGGGGCTGAAATAAAATAACCGCCTTGTCGGCGGTGCCGTCTTGCAGACGGCGGAATCCAGGAGCCAGAAGCCAGGAGCCAGAATGGTGACAGGCTGCCTTAAAAGCGACCCCACAGCGACATGCAGTGAGGGGGAGTGATTTAAGTCCGTGCGGAATGTACCGGAGGCTGCTACTGTCTCTTAACGACCGAGCCTACGGAATGCCGAGCCGGCTGCAGGACGCAGCCGG
>Ga0209643_1001061_pt1 | contig 30217 bp, 28 predicted proteins | sample AutmiccBRH37_all_FD_187383 | JGI IMG/M metagenome (GOLD analysis project Ga0209643, IMG submission 187383) | Deep subsurface microbial communities from Mt. Terri, Switzerland - Autotrophic microbial communities BRH/37_all (SPAdes) (version 2) | ecosystem: Environmental > Aquatic > Deep...
TTCTGCAGATTGAACCGGACAAAATAACGGTATTGGAGGCCGATACCGAAAGAAGTCCTTATGATATAGGCACTTTCTCCAGCAGGGTAACCTACGTAGCGGGGAAATGTGCATTAAAGGCAGCTGAAAGTATAATGGAAAAGATAATGGATCAGGCAGCTGCAATTCTCAATACCTCCAAAACATATCTGGTTTACCAGAAGGGTTATGTGTGGATGCTTGGCAATGAAGAGAACAAGCTGAGCTTGAGAGATATAGGGGTTATTGCCCAGGTGAAGCACCAGCAGGAGCTTATTGTGACCGAGAATTACAATAATGTTTCGAACCCGGGTTCCTATGGTGCTCATTTTGCAGAAGTAACGGTGGATACCTGCACCGGTATGGTAAAGGTTACCGACTATCTGGCTGTTCATGATATAGGACAGGTTATAAATGCCGGGATGGTTGAGGGCCAGGTGGTCGGAAGCGTCCAGATGGGCATCGGTTTTGCACTCTGCGAGGAAATCAGGCTTGATAAGAAAGGTAACCCCACAAACAGCAGTTTTGCAAAGTATACCGTAATCAATGCACCTGACATGCCGGAGGTGAAATGCAGGTTTTTAGAGTATGGAGAGGATGACGGTCCCTTTGGTGCGAAAAGCTTGGGGGAAATTGCCATTGTACCTGTGGCAGGGGCTGTGGTAAACGCAGTGAACGATGCCCTGGGAATGACGTTGTGCAGCCTTCCCCTTATACCGGAGAAGATTATTGAGGCTTTATCTGAAGCGGAAGTAAACAAAGCCGAAAAAAGCAGGCAGATGGAGGTGAAACCATGAAAATTGCTTTCAAGGTAAACGGTAGAAGCTATAATGAGGAAATAGATCCGGCCTTCAGGCTGATTGATGTTTTGCGTGAAAAGCTGGGATTGACCGGCACAAAGGAAGGCTGCGGCGAGGGGGAATGCGGCTCCTGTACTGTTATTTTTGACGGTGCGGCGGTTTGCTCTTGCTTGGTGCTTGCACCGCAGATCGCCGGCAAGGAGATATATACAGTTGAATCACTGGGTGAAGACGGTCAGCTTGACCTCCTGCAGAAGGCTTTTATAAGAAATGGTGCCGTCCAGTGCGGATATTGCACTCCCGGCATGCTGATGTCGGCAAAGGCTCTTCTTATGAAGAATCCAAATCCTACCGAGCTGGAAATCCGGACTGCCATTTCAGGGAATTTATGCAGATGTACGGGCTACAATCAGATTGTGAAGGCAGTAAGAGAGACTGCAGACTATTCAGAGTAATTTAGAGAGGTGTCATTGATGAAAGAGATGCGGGTAAGTACTCCTGAAAGTATAGCCGGGTTGGTGGATATATTGGCAGCATCTGAATGCAAATATTTGATGCTGGCTGGTTGTACGGACTTGTTGGTGGATTTGAAGAAGCATTTGAACGGCTGTGAGCTGATGATTGACCTTTCGGGTATAAATGAAATGCGTTACATCAAGCTTCAGGGCAAAGATCTTGTAATCGGTGCATTGACAACATTTGCCGAGATCTCGGAATCCCGGCTGGTCAGGGATAATGCGCTTTGCCTTGCTCAGGCAGCAGGGTCGGTAGGGTCGCCTCAAATCAGAAACAGGGCGTCAATAGGCGGGAATATAGCAAATGGTTCTCCTGCAGCGGATTCTATTCCTGCATTGCTGGCCCTTGATGCATGGGTAAAGTATATTGACAGAGAAGGAAGTGCTCATAAAGTTGGGTTGGAGGACTTTCAAACAAATATTAGAGAAAAAATGAAAGCAGAGCGTGCTTTTATTGAATGCATCGGCATTCCGGTAAAAGAGGGTATAAGCTTCAGCAGCTTTGCAAAGCTTGGCTCAAGAAGCCAGGTGACCATTTCCAAACTGAGTCTGGCGGTAACATTTGCTCTTGACGATATGGGCAAAATCCAGGAACCAAGGCTTGGACTCGGGTCTGTCGGCAAAAGGGCTGCCAGAATAGCAGCGGCTGAAAAGCTGATGGAGGGAAGGCTGCCCGGGGATGTGCTGATACAAGAATTAGGTTTGCTGCTTTCAAAGGAAATAGAGGAAAGGATCAAGGAGAGAGGATCTATGCCATATAAGAAAAAGGCGATCATAGGCTTGGTCCAGGATTTGTTTGCTTACGATAAAGAATTATGAGAATCGATCCTAATTCCAATAGGGGCTGTTGCAAAATTTGCAGCAGTCCTTTCTGTTACACATTATACCCCGGATCATATCATTATAGTCAACTCGAAACAAAGCGCAATAAGTAAAATTCCGCATAACGGAATAGCAAAAAATTCAAAAAATATAAATTATAGTGTTAAAAAAGTATAATATTACTGTTATTAAACCCTAAAAAATGGATATATCTATAGAAATTTCGTAATTATTACATGTTGGTATTGACGCATTTTGTTTTTGATATTATACTTAAAACAAGTTAGAAAACTATTCATGAAAAATAAAATTCCATAATACGGAATAATGACGAGGTTAGAGTATGATACAAACTGAACAAAGGACAGTAAAATCCTCAGGACTTCAAAAAACACTCAAGCAGCTGAAAACTGACCGTGTGCTATACCTGATGATTGCACCAACCTTTCTATACTTTTTTATCTTCCGGGTATGGCCTATCATCAACATGCGTCTTGCATTCTACAAGTATAAGGCTATTGGCCCTTGGGAATGGGTGGGACTTAAGTATTTCATGACTGTGTTCAGTTCAACGGCTTTTAGCAATATTTTAACCAACACGCTGATTATAAGCTTTATGAAATATGTACTGCTATTCCCCTTTGTGGTGTGTTTTGCAATTTTACTTAATGAGCTGCGCAACCGCTATGTATCAAAATACGTGCAGATAGTCACCTACCTGCCGCATTTCCTTTCATGGGTGGTTATAGCGGGTATCTGGATTTCGCTGATGTCTCCCTCCGGCGGTGCTGTCAATGAGCTGTTAAGAATTTTTAATCTTCCCTCGGTGGATTTCATGACAAATAAAGACACGATCAGATGGGTGCTGTTCTATTCGGAAGCATGGAGAAGCATTGGCTGGGATTCGATAGTATACATTGTCGCTATTTTGGGAATAAACCCCTCCCTGTATGAAGCGGCAGAGGTAGATGGTGCAAACCGCCTGCAAATTATTTGGAATGTTATTATTCCCGCACTGGTGGCACCAATGGTTATGATGTTCATTCTAAACCTTGGTTTCTTCCTGAACGCGGGATTTGATCAGGTATTCAACTTTACCAATGACTCAGTCAACAGCGCGATAGATATTTTAGACACCTATATCTACCGTCTGGGTCTCATCAACGCCCAATATTCAATTGCGACTGTCGTAGGCCTGGTCAAGGGTGTGGTTGGATGTATACTTGTTTATATCACCCATATTACAGCGAAAAAGTTTACCGGAAAAGGGGTATGGTAATGAAAAAGAAATTCAAGCTTTCCCAGCTGATTCTTTCAATCTTTATGATAGGCATCACCCTGACGATGGTTATTCCACTGCTCAATGTGGTGGCAAGATCTTTTTCGGATCCTGCGTTATCGCCCCAGATGACCGGCCTGGAAATTCTGCCCAGAGGCTTTAGTCTGGTTAACTATAAGGTTGTGTTCGGACATCCGGTATTGATGCGGTCCTTCATGAACTCAATGTTTATCACGTTTGTAGGAACTGCGATCAATATCGTTCTGACAACCACAGCTGCATATGTACTGACAAGACCCAACCTGGTGTTCAAAAAGCTGTTTATGGGATTTTTAATCTGTATGATGCTGTTTGATCCGGGACTGGTTCCTGAATACCTGGTAGTACAGAAAATCGGTCTGATGGGAAGCCAGTGGTCGGTAATACTAGCAGCGGCTGTTAACGTCTTTTACCTTATTATTCTTATGCGGTTCTTTTCGGATATCCCCGCATCTATATATGAAGCAGCAATAATTGACGGCACCGGACATATAACTATGCTCACAAAGATTGTCTGTCCCCTTGCAAAGCCGGGGATTGCAACAATCACCATGTTCTATGCGGTTGCGCGCTGGAATGAATATTTCAAATCCGGTATTTACATCAGCTCACAACAAAACACTGTATTACAGGTAATTCTGCGTAAATTCGTTGTATCTAATGAAACGAGGACGATTGTAGGTGCTCAGAATCTAATGAATTATAATTCGGTGGCACAGCTGGATTATACAGCACTCAAAAGTGCCACAATAGTAATTGCAATTATTCCGATTCTCTGTATCTATCCGCTGGTCCTGAAATATTATACCAAGGGCATTATGACCGGTGGAGTAAAGGAATAGGTTGGAGCCTCTTGCTCATAAGCAGAGCAATGCGGTTCACAATATATTTAAGGAGGGTATTATGAAAAAACTACTTTGTACAGTTTTGGCACTGATCCTTGTATTGACACTGGTAAGCGGATGTTCCAATCAAGCAGCCCAAGTGGGAACAAGCTCACCCGAACCGGCATCCACAGCAGACGCATCCAATGGCAAAATAGGTGCACCTGATGCCCCTGTTACAGTGAAGTACATATGCATGGACGTCAATCCGGAGGATGACAGTATTCCGGAGATGGTAACCGAGATAGAGAAGAAAATGGCTGAACAGGGCAACTATGTAAAGCTTGAAGTGCTCGATCAGCCGGGAAGCGACCACTATAGTGTAGCATTACCCCTTGCGTTCAAAACAGGACAAATCAATCCGGATATAGTTTACTTCCAGGGCGGAGACGAAGCCTGTTCCGCTGAAGGACTCCTGGAGGATCTTACTCCTTATATCGAAGGCTCCACTTATGTGAAGAGCCTGTTGGAAGGACACAGCTCAGCACGTGTTGCAAACTATCCTTATCTTTTGTGGCTTGCTCCACCGAAGACAAATGTTCCTGTAATAAGAACAGACCTGCTGAACAAGCTGGATTCAGCCAAAGCTTTGCTTGAGAATCCGACACCTGAGAACTACAAGGCACTGATGCAGGAAGCAAAAGACAAGGGTATCACAAAATATGGCATTACCAATGACGGTAAGCTGTTGCGAATGGACAGCATCTTTAACCACGCCTTTGGCATTACCACTACTTTGGTGCAAAAAGACGGAAAATGGGTTTATACAAAAGCAACAGAAGCTGAAAAAAATAAGATAGCATACTATGCAGAGCTTTATGCTGCAGGGCTTCTTGATCCTGAATACATTACAAAGAAATGGGACACTATGGAAAAAGCTTTCTATGAGGGAGATGCTCTGCTCATCGCCGGCGGCGCTGGTGACGTCATTAATATTTACGATAACAAGCAGATGCAGACTAATGGAGAAGGTGCCGCACTTACTGTACTGCCTCCTGCAAAGGGTATTTCACAGGATTACCTATCTGTTGATGTGACTAAGGAGACCCGTGGCTTTGGTATAAGCACATCTTCCAAGGTCAAGGATGCTGCATTTGCAGTGCTTGAATTCATGGCCAGCCCTGAAGGACGCATGATCGATAAGCTGGGAGTGGAAGGAATCCACTACAAGGTTGTTGATGGTAAGGTAGTGTTTACTGATAAATTTACTGAATGGTGGTCAAGATTCTGGAATACCACATACAAATTCGAGCCTACCATTCCGCTGGAAAAGCCTTGTTACACCACTGCGGCTCTTGATTCTCTTGAAAAATGCAGTGAGTATTATTTCCCAGATGTAAATGCTCTGATTCCTGAAGATCTGACTCCTCAATGGGATGCAATGAATGCACTCTACAATGAATATACTGCTGATATTATCACAGGCAAGAAACCAATCAGTGCCTTCGATGAATTTGTTATAAAGTGGAATGCGGCTGGTGGGGACGAGTTCAGTGAGTATTTCGGGACAATAGATATCAAATAGAAGCTGCATGTATATAGTTCTGGAAATTCGAAAGGAGAAACTATGTTAAATCGTGAGTATCTGATCCAAAACAAAGAGGTTGCAAAGGATAGGGCAATAGGCTCCTTGTGCGGCCTTGCTATCGGAGATTCCTTCGGTGATGCGGCGCGTAAGCCTGACAATCAGCGGGACTTCGGTATCACTACAGATTTCAATAAGGGTGCATCCTGGAGCACTGATGATACGGAGTTTGCACTGCTGACAGTAGAAATGCTCATCAACTGCGGCGGCAACCTCAAGGTCGGGAATGTAATTGATTCATGGATGAAGCATGTTGCAACGGAGGATGAGCTGCGCCGCGGCGGATCAAGTGAAGTGGAAGCTGCCACCAACCTCAGAAGAGGAATAATGCCACCTTACTCCGGTGAATACAATTCCTATTTCTGCAGTGACGGAGCAGCCATGCGAAGCGGCCCTATCGGTATCATGTGCGCCGGAGATCCCGAGAGAGCCGCTGAAATTGCTGCAATTGATGCTTCCATCAGTCATTACCGTGATGGTATATGGGGTGCACAGGCAGTTGCAGTGGCAGTTTCCCTTGCAATGGTAGACGCCGAAATAGATGAAATTCTCAATGGGGTTCTGGAAGTGGTACCCGAGGATTCGTGGTTTCATGCAACTCTGCTGCGAGCTTTCAAAATTGTGGACGATGCCAAGGGTGATATTTATACGGCATGGATGCCATTGCATTACGACCTGTTCTCTACATACCGCGCTTCTGTGCCGGAGGCTGTTTCTCAGGCTTTCGGGGTTTTAAAGCTTGCAAACAAGAGCTTTAGGGAGGGTGTAATACTTGCGGGCAACTTTGGACGTGACGCCGACACTATCGGTGCAATCATCGGAGCGGTTCTGGGGGCGAAATACGGGGCCAAAGCCATTCCCGATGCGTGGATCCAGAAGACCCGCTATCCCAGCGGTACCTGTCTGACCTTTACAAAGGGGATTGACATTATTGACAGGGCAACCAAACTGGCAGAACTGATCCGATAAAAAACAACTGGCTTATCTGTCCAAGCTGACAGATAAGCCAGTTTAATAGCTACTTTGACTGTAGTTCATTGGAGAGCTTTGCGCCAATTCCGCAGATATATCCGATTTGCTCTGTCATGTGGTTATTTTTCATACGTTCTACCGGGCCGGAAACTGAGATGCTTCCCAAAAGACGCCCACCGGAAGTAAATATCGGAATGGCAATTGCCATCAAGCCCTCATCTCTTTCGCCAAGACTGATTGCATAACCATTTTCTCTAACGGAGGAGAGGGTGGCGAAAAATTCTGGAGTGGCATCCGGTACAAGATGGATAACCTGTTCGGGGCTTAGATAAGCTAACAGAACCTTTCCGGAAGCACCTTTGGACAGCGGCAGGATCTGTCCCACCTCCATGACCTGTCGAAGGGCGTGGGTGGATTCAAGCCGGGCTACACAGATCCGCTTGTCATCCGAGCGCTCATACAGAGCAATGCTTTCGTTGAATTTATCCCGCAGCTGATGCATGTATTTCATAGCAAATGAAATATAGTAGGCACGATCTACAGGGGGAAACAATTCCGCCAGCTTTTTCATGGATGGTCCGAGTATGATTTTTTTACTTCCGCTTTTCCTGGCAAGATAGCCACGGGCTTCCATGGCTGTGCACAGCCTGTGAATTGTACTGGGGGGTAAACCAGTCTTGGCAGTCAATTGTGTGATGGACAGCTCGCTGGCATCATCAAGAAAGCACTCAAAGATGTCGAACACCCGATCCAAAATTTTTATGCTGGAAAATTGATCTTTCAAAGGATTCACCTCAAGTCCGGCCACATGACAGCGGCGCTGTATTTAATATGGATATTATAGCACAAATTCATAAGTATTGTTGTTGATTTTACTTACGAAAAAATAAAAATGTAGAATTGAGAGAGAGAGAAATATATGCCAAAGGCATTACAGAATATAAGAGTCATAGATTGCTCCACCGTAATAGCAGCACCATTTGCCGCAGGACTTTTAGCGGACTTTGGCGCGGAGGTTATCAAGGTGGAAATGCCCGGAAAGGGTGATCCGCTGCGGACCCTTGGGCCATATTACAATGGGGAGGGAACCCGCTGGGCAACCTTCGGACGTAATAAAAAATGCATCACACTGGATTTGCATTTCGAAGAAGGCAAAGAGCTTTTCTTGGAGCTGGTTAAAAAATCCGATGTGTTAATTGAGAATTTTAGGACCGGAACACTTGATAAATGGGGACTTGATATTGATACATTAAAAAAGGCCAACCCCAGGATCATTGTTATCCGGGTAACCGGCTATGGTCAGACTGGGCCGTATAAAGACAAGGTAGGCTTTGGTACCCCTGCCACCGCTTTTTCAGGTATGACTTATATTTCAGGCTATAAAGACCGCCCTCCGGTCAGTCCGCCATTTTCACTGGCAGATTATATCGCAGGATTATATGCGGCTCTTTCAGCGATGATTTCGCTCTATTACCGCGATGTGAACGGCGGGGGCGGCCAGCAGGCAGATGTAAGCCTGTATGAAGGTATTTTTCGAATGATGGAAATACTGCTGGCTGATTACCAGTTTAACGGCGTTGTACGCGGGCGTGCGCCAAGCCTGAACGGAACCTCCAGTCCGGGTGGGACCTTTGAAACAAAGGATGGGAAATGGGTGGTACTGATTTGCAGTACAGATGGCACTTTTGAGCATCTGACAAAGGCAATGGAACGTCCTGAGCTGATGGAGAAATATGCGAATAATGCGGACCGTCTCAAGGAGGATGTTTATATGAACAGCCTCGTAAGTGACTGGATTCAGGGACTTGACTACGAGCTTCTCGCTGAAAAGGCAGACAAATATGGCGTACCTGTCAGCCTAATCTTTAGCATTGAAGACATCATGAACAATGAGCAGTACAAATTCAGAAATAATATTTTAAAGATACCTGATGAACAGTTGGGCGAAGTGATGATGCCGGGCATAGTACCTGTTCTCAGCGAAACACCCGGAGAAGTGAAATGGAGCGGCCCTGCAATAGGTGCACATAACAGTGAAATTTTTTCTTCACTGCTGCAAGTGGATGAGGAAAGGCTGGCTTATCTAAAAGAAAGAAACATTATATAAAAACTGAAATTGGGAGGATGAAAGGATGAGCTATCCAAAACAGGTATATCTGTGCGAGGTGGGCTTGCGTGACGGGCTACAGAACGAGACAAAGCTGATGACAGCTCAGCAGAAAGCTTCCTTGACTCAACAGCTGATTGCAAGCGGAATCAAAAATATAGAAATAGGTTCCTTTGTTCATCCAAAGGCGGTGCCTGCAGTTGCGAATACCGATGATATGTTTGCGCTGCTCACCCAGGAGGACGGTGTTTGTTACCGTGCTCTTGTCACTAATGAAAAAGGAGTACAGCGGGCGGTCAACGCAGGGGTTCCCCAACTAAAGATAACCGTTTCTTCCAGCGACACTCACAACCTGAATAATTTCAAGCGAACTACAAAGGAAACTTTAGAGGGCTTTTCGGACTGCTGTCAGCTTGCTGAAGCACATGGCATCATAGTTTCTGCGGCAGTTTCCACCGCATTCGGATGTCCTTTCGAAGGAAAGATTCCTCTTGAGCGGCTTGAGATGGTAGTGTCAGTACTAATTGATCTGGGCATTACAGAGTTATCACTGTCAGACACCACGGGAATGGCAAATCCGGTTCTGATTGAAAAGGTCTGCGGTCATTTTATAAGAAAATATCCGGAACTTCGTTGGAACCTGCATCTGCACAATACCAGGGGAATGGGGCTTGCCAATGTGGTAGCTGCGCTGCAATGTGGGATTGTACACTTTGATTCCGCATTTGCCGGGCTTGGCGGATGCCCGTACGCTCCTGGGGCCTCGGGAAACATATCCACAGAGGATCTGGTGCATATGCTGGGTGAGATGGGTATTGAGACCGGAATCGATTTGAAAGCGTGCATGAAGACTGGCAGGGAAGTGGCGGATTATTTCGGCCATCACGAAAGCAGCGTGCTGCGGAGTGGTTCAATTGCAGACTTGCATAACTACAAATCAAGTTGTAATGAGAAGCCAAGATAAATTATCATGGCAGTTCATATCCCCTGTTAATATTAATTTACGAAGAAAAACATATTATGCTATAATTAATACATAACGCTTAAGGGGGAGAATGTTTATATGAGGAGAATCACAGCAGCAATTATGGCATTTATTCTGATATTCCTGGCGGCAGGATGTGCCGGAAAGTCAGATACATACTTGTACACGAGCAAGGATGAAGACTGGAGCGTCAATATGCCGAAGGAGTTCATAAAGGATAAGGAAGAATCGGATGAGCAGTTGAAGTCCAATACTATATCCTTTAAGACTGAAAATGAATCATTTCTGGCTATAAACGAAATAACAGATGAAAAAATTGAAATCAGTGAAGAGATATTGAAGGAAGAAATGGAGGAAGACCATTATCTGAAGGTTGAGCGATATGATACAATAGAAATCAAAAACATCGGCAAAGCATACGGCGCAGTAGTTTCTGATGAAGCTACCGGTATGGCAATGCTGTACTACAGGCTGAAGTACAAGGATAAGGCGGTATCCTTCATATTTTATAGGAAGGCCTCATTCTCTACGGAGCAGGAAGCCAAGGCTATAGCAACGATAAGCACCTTTAAGGGCTTGAAATAATATCAGGCAAAAAACGGGACTGCCGGCAGTTAAGATCGGCAGTCCCGTTTTTAATATATAGTTTGACAATATAATTAATACATGATAAATTAATATTAATATATGAAAGTGGTGCGGAAATGGATAAATATCAGAATAAAGGCGGCAATACAGCCATAATAAAAAAGAATAATCTGTCGTTAATTGTAAGGCTGATAAGAGAAATGGGTGTTGTCTCCAGGACGGAATTATCCCGCATTACAGACTTGAGCAAAGGCGGGCTCACGCCTATCATTCAAGAGCTAATAGAGAAAAATGTGATTCGTGAGACAGGAGTTATTGATTCTGCTGTTGGGAGAAAGCCTATTGTATTAGAGATAAACTCAAATATCAGTTATGTTATTGCAGTGGATATAAACAGAAGCAAAATGCAAATAGGCCTGGTGAATTTCACAAATCAACTGCAATCTTTTTATGAGTATAAATATGCAGCCAAGGAAACAGCCCAGGAAATAGTAAAAAGATTGAAGAGCATGATCCGCTTTTTTATTGATCAGAATCAGGACAAGCATATTGCGGCTATTGCTGTCTCTGTACCCGGTCCTCTGAACTATCAGAATGGAATTATACTGAACCCTCCTAATTTTGAGGGATGGGAAAACTTAAATATAAAAGCACTTCTTGAAGAGGAGTTTGGTATTTCTACTATTTTGGATAAAGATGCCAATGCCTATGCAATGGCTGAAAAAACTGTAGGCCTAGGGAAAAAATATAAGAATTTCATACATATAACCCACTGTGAAGGCGTAGGCTCCGGCATTGTACTTAATGACAAGCTTTATAGAGGGGTAGACGGCTTTGGAACGGAAATAGGCCATATTATAGTTGATTTCAACGGCAAGCAATGTGATTGCGGAAATAAAGGCTGCCTTGAGAAATATGCTTCAATGAATGCAATAATAGAATGGATTGAGTCAAAGCTCGGCAGCGATACCGATAAAGCCAATGATCCCATCAGAACAGTATATGAGCGCAGCGGGAGAATTGAGTGGGATGATGTTATCGATGGTCTGGCAAAACACGTGCCTATCTGTTTGGAAGCAATGGAGAATGCAGGGACTTATTTGGCATACAGCCTGGTCAGCATGATTAACATATTTGCACCGGAAGCCATTATTATAGGCGGACCTTCGGTATTGGTAGGCAAATACTTATTAAAGCCAATAAAAAAAATAATTGCAGCCAGGTCCTTTTTCAGGGATTATTATCTTTCGGATGTTCTGCTGTCCGAATTAAAGGATGGCGCATTAATTGGTATCGCAGGTATTGCCTTTGAACATTTACTAAATGATTCAATAGAAATATTACTTGGAAATGATTGATTTTTAAGCAGAGCAAAATTTTTTATTCAATTAGTTATATTATATAACAAATCAATAATACAATATAATATGCAACAGGAATTAATTAGGTTGGATAAATATCAGAGACAAAGAAAGGCATTACGAAGGGGAGGATGAATGTTGTACAAGCAATACTGGATTGGGGTTGACTTGGGAGGAACTAATATACGTACAGGACTAATGAATGATGCAGGTGTCATTCTCCGTGAACAAAAGGAGCCGACTGAAGCATACAAGGGTTCAGATTACGTAATAGAAAAATTAAAAAACATGATTGAAAATACCGGAATGGGTTATGAAATACAGGCAATAGGGATTGGGATGCCAGGGCCGTTGAATCCGTATAAAGGCATTATTATGAATCCGATCAATCTGCCTGGTTGGAATAATATATTCCTGGGAGATATACTCAAAGAGCATTTTAATGTTCCGTGCTATATAGACAACGACTGCAATGTTGCTGCTTTGGCTGAAGCTTCGGAAGGGGCAGGGAAGGATTATCCCATTGTGTTCTATATTACTGTAAGTACAGGAATTGGTGGAGGATTGTGCATAAACAAGCGGATTATATCCGGTGCCACAGGTAATGCAGGAGAGATCGCAAATATTGTTGTCAGCAGAGATTCCATAAAGCATAGCTTTCTGAATCCCGGCTCACTGGAGGGAATGGCAAGCGGAATCAGCATTTTGAGAATGGCGTCAGAGCACGGGCTTAAGGTAGACAAAGCCCATGAAGTGTTTTTCCTGGCCGAAGCCGGCAACGCTACTGCAATCAAAATAGTTGATATAGTAGTCGATTCTCTTGCCCGGGGCATGGCGACAATTTCTCATGTTGTAGACCCGCACATTTTTGTGCTGGGCGGAGGGGTATCACTTGCTGTGCCGGGCTTTGCCGAAATGATCAAAGCAAGATTCGAACAGTACATATATGAGGTTATGCGCAGCCAAATAGCTGTAAAACCGGCTCAATTATCCGACCCCGGAATTGTAGGGGCTGTATACATGGCCAAAATGAGAATTGAGAGGGAGGCATATGAATAATATATTTTTTTTCCAGCCACTGTTTAAGGAGAAAATATGGGGAGGCAGCAGACTGAATACAACCTTCGGGATGAGCATCCCATCAGCCCGGACAGGGGAATGCTGGCTGGTCAGCGCACATACTGAGGGAGAGACTGCAATCAGAAATGGTGCATATGAAGGGTGGACACTCCGGGAGCTTTGGGAAAAGAAGAGAGAGTTTTTTGGAAATATGGATGGGCAGGAGTTCCCATTGCTTATAAAAATTATTGATGCCGCTGCGGATTTGAGTGTGCAGGTGCATCCTGACCGGGACAGCCTTCTGGTAAACAACAAGGACATAAGAAGCAAGACGGAGTGCTGGTACATATTGGACTGCGAAGAGAATACAGAGATAATTTATGGTCATAATGCAAATTCAAGAGAGGAATTGAGAGAAAATATCCGGGCAGGAAAATGGGAGCAGCTTTTAAGAAGGATTCCGGTAAAGAAGAATGATTTTGTCTATGTACCCGGGGGCACGGTGCATGCTTTGAAGAAAGGTATGCTGGTGCTGGAAATTCAACAGTCCTCAGATACGACATTTCGTTTGTATGATTATGACAGGCTGGAAAATGGAAAGGCCAGGAAGCTGCACATTGAAGAAGCCATTGAAGCTATTAATATACCTCATATCCCCTGGAATCCTGCTTATGAGGTGATTAATGAAAATGGAGTTGACAAGACAGTCTTAGCACATACACCGTTTTTTACAGTATCTATGTATAAAATTGATTCTCAGGCTATACTGCATCAGGATAAACCCTTTTCAATCATCGGGGTTTTGGATGGTGAAGGTTCAATTGATAATATTCCGATTCACCGGGGGGACCATTTCATGCTGCCTTACGGTTATGGAAGCTATGAGCTGAAAGGCTCCATGTCCATAATTGCTTCTACAATATAAATTTAAAAAGGATGTATGATTATGAATGCAAATAATAAAAACTTCTTCCTTATTGATAAATTTAATAAAGAAATAAAAGATATAGCTTCTTTAATATATAGAAATATAAAACGTATAAATGAGTTTTATTGTCTTGACTCAAATCAGGAGGACATGTATCCTCCGGAGAGCGTTCTATGGAAAGAATGCAGCTTGAATAGTCATTGGAAGGGAAGAGACAAGTATGTCTGGGTTAAATTCAATGTCAATCATGAGCTTCTGGATAAAGACAATAAGCTTGTTGCTTTTGTCGATTTTGGCAGCACTGACGGATGGCATAATGAAGGGTTTGAGTCCTTATGCTTTGTTGATAAGGTACCCTTCCAGGGAGTGGATCAAAACCACAGGGAAATAATACTTCCCCGGCGCTATGACGGTAAGGAGGCAGATATATGCCTTAAGCTGTGGTCGGGTTTGGAAGGTGGGGGCATACCCAGGGAGACGCAGCATACCTTTAAAGAGCTGTATACGGCAGAGCTGGACGTGAAGGTTGACGGATTGTATTTCCTGGCAAAGGCTGTTGTAGAAACAATTATGCAGCTGACCGATGAGGATGAGAATAAAATTATTCTGACAGATATTATAGAGGGCATTTTTCAGCAAATAGACTGGACCCTTCGATACAATCAGGATAAGTTTTACGAATGCTTGCATAAAGCACATGACCTGCTGCATGAAAGGCTGTCCCAACTGGATAAAAGCTCAGGAATACGTATTTCCGCAGTAGGCCATACACATATTGATGTTGCGTGGCTGTGGCGCTTGAAGCATACAAGGGAAAAATGCGCACGTTCATTTTCAACAGTTCTGAGATATATGGACTTGTTTCCCGAATACATATTTCATCAAAGTCAAGCACAGCTTTATGAGTTTATAAAGGAGGATTATCCGGAAATATTCGAAAAAATAAAGCAAAGAGTTGCGGAAGGCAGATGGGAGCCCAACGGTTCAATGTGGGTGGAGGCCGACTGCAATATTACGGGCGGAGAAAGCCTTGTAAGACAGATTCTTTTTGGCAAGAGATTTTTCAAGGAAGAATTTGATGTTGACTGCGACGTACTGTGGCTGCCGGATGTTTTCGGCTACTCCTGGGCACTGCCTCAAATAATGAGCAAATCCGGGATCAAAACATTTATCACATCAAAGATAAGCTGGAACAAGTACAATAGAATGCCTTACGACACCTTCTTATGGAGAGGGCTTGACGGGAGCGAAGTACTGACTCATTTTATAACCACACCTGAAAGTCAAAGCTATAAAAGCGAATGGAAGTCGGACTTTCATAACACCTATAACGGGCATCTCACCCCTTATACCGTCAGGAGAACCTGGGAGAGATATACAAATAAGGACATATATAAGGGTCAGCTTATCCCCTTTGGTTATGGAGATGGCGGCGGTGGTGTAGACAGGACAATGCTTGAAATGTATGGGGCAATGAAGGCGCTTCCGGGGCTGCCTGTGATACAGCAGGAAAAAGTATCGGATTTTACCTCTAACCTTCATGAAGCCTTCAAGAATACTGATAAATACAAGCATATATGGGATGGAGAGCTTTATCTGGAATACCACAGAGGGACATATACCTCTCAGGCATTTATAAAGAAAGAGAACAGGCAATTGGAGTTCAAATACAGAAGGGCTGAGATTTTATCAACGCTTAATGCGGTTATAAACAACAATTTTTCATTATATGAGCAGGAGGCATTAAACGACGGTTGGAAAATATTATTAAGGAACCAGTTCCATGATATTATTCCGGGAAGCTCTATAGCAGAGGTGTATGAGGATGCAAGGAAGGAATATATTACAGCGAATGAAACAGCAGACAATGTGATTGCGGGCTCAATGAAGAGCCTGACTGCTGATCAGAAGGATCATTATACGCTTTTCAATTCCTGCAGCTTCGGAAGGACTGAGCTGACTTATATAAAAAGAGAGGGAAGCACTGCTTTTTATGACGAAGAGGGAGCCGTACTTGAAGCAGCAGAGGTTGAGGGTGGTTATTTAGTAAAAGCACCGGCTGTACCGCCCTTGGGCTGCAAAACTATCAAAGCAGCGGACAGTGTACCGGTGAAGCCTGATACTGTGCTTGGTTTCAGTAACAATACCGTTGAAACACCTTTTTACAAAATAGTATTTGAAAAGGGATGCATTGAGTCTGTTTATGACAAGGAAAATGACAGAGAGGTATTGTCAAAGCCGGGGAATGTCCTGGAGGTTTTTGAAGACAGGCCGCTGGACTTTGATGCATGGGACATTGACATTTTCTACAATAATAAAAAGCATGAAATGGATGAGTTGGTTTCCTTTGGTCTTAAAGAGCTGAATAATTTGAGGCTTGTATTGAAGGTTGAGTGGAGATACAAGAATTCAAGTATATCGCAAGATATCATATTCTATAAGCATTCGAGAAGGATCGACTTTGTGACAAGTCTCAATTGGAATGAGCACCAGCAGCTGCTGAAGGTGAAATTCCCCGTTGAAATAAGGGCAACCAAGGCTTTATACGATATTCAGTTTGGCAATGTTGAAAGGTCGGCCAACTGGAATACAAGCTGGGATATGGCAAAGTTTGAGGTGGTCGGACATAAATGGGCCGATATTTCTGAAGGAGACTATGGTGTAGCATTGCTGAATGATTGCAAGTATGGGTATGACATCAAAGACGGCAATATGAGACTAACACTGATCAAGTCTGCAATTCATCCGGACCCTGACGCAGACCAGGGAGAGCACTTGTTTACATATTCATTATATCCCCATAGGGGCTCCTTTAAAGACTCTGAGGTAGAGCAGGAAGCCTGGGCATTAAATGAGCCGCTGCAAGTCTTCCATGGAAAAGCTGTGTCAGGCATTAGCAGTCTGCTGTCGGTCAATGCCGGGAATGTTCTGATAGATACCGTCAAGAAAGCGGAGGACTTGGATGCAATTGTCGTCAGAATGCATGAGTATAAAGGCTGCCGCTCAAAGGTTGAACTATTGTGCGCCTTCGATTTTGAATGGTGGCAGGAAGTTGATTTGATGGAAAAGCCTTCAGGTGAAATCAAAAAGTCAGGTATTCATTTATCTATGAAGCCTTACGAGATCAAAACCATACTTATAAAGGGGATACTAGCTCATGAAAAATAGTACTCTGATAAGAAGAGAGAGGCTAATACTATATCTGTTCATTTTGCCGGCGCTGATAGGATATATCATATTTGTAGCTTATCCGGTAGTTAACAATATCAAGCTGAGCTTTACAGATTGGAATGGTATTGCGCGCACATACAACTATATAGGCTTTGATAATTATAAAAGGTTGTTTGCGGATGAACGGATCAGGGGTGCCTTCATTAACACTTTAAAGTATGCGTCTATAAAAACAGTACTAATGAATCTCCTGGCGATACTTTTAGCTTTGGGGCTGACACAGAAGATAAGGTCTGCAAACATATTGAGAACCACTTTTTTTGCACCATCCATATTCAGTGCATTGATAGTAGGCTTTTTGTGGAAATTCATTATGGCGCCCTTTATGGGCATATTCTGGGTTTTATTCGAAAAGCTTGGCATGGATCCTGTCAACTGGCTTGGAGATCCTTCTATAGTAATATACTCGATAATATTAATCGGTGTATGGCAGGGGACAGGTTGGAGTGCAGCGATATATATAGCCGGACTGCAGGGCATTCCGGAAAGCTATATGGAAGCTGCCAAGATAGATGGGGCTAATGCCTTTAAGCGGTTCAGATATGTGACATTGCCCCTGTTGACACCCGCGATTACCATCAGCCTTCTGAACTCATTGATAAGCGACTTGAAGGTCTTTGACCTGATCATGTCGACAACTCAGGGGGGACCGGGATATTCATCAGAAGTTATGACAACCTTGCTTATTAATATGGCTTTTAGCGGGAGACGGGCAGGCTACGCTTCATCTCTGTCTGTGGTATTCCTCTTGTTCATACTGGTTGTATCGGCATTACTGCTGAAATATATGAAACAAAATGAGGGGAAGGTGCAAGGATGAAAAGAAAAATTGATTTAAACAAACTGATTCTGGAGGTATTCCTTATAATTACCGCTGCCACTGCCATGATACCGGTTTACTATTTGTTTGTTTCAACCTTTAAGTCATCAAATGAGACTCTGCTGCATCCCCTGGCATTGCCAAAGGCCTTCACTCTGGAATACTACAAAAGTGCCTGGGAGCAGATGGACTATTTGAGAGTATTGGGAAATACGGCATATGTAGCGATACTTGCATTGATATTTATAATATTTCTGGGCTCAATGGCAGCTTATGGGATATCAAGATGCGAGTCAAAGCTTACAAAGATCATTTTCATGTTTTTCCTCATGGGAATGATGATTCCGGCTCAATTGAATGCCCTGCCATTGTTTAATCTGATGAAAAGCCTCAAATTAATGGATAGCCTCACAGGGTTGTCAATATTGTATATATTCTATTCAATGCCTTTTACGATATTTTTATATACAGGTTTTATTTCTACTGTTCCAAGGGATCTGGAAGAAGCCGCCAGAATAGATGGTGCCAATATTTTTCAGGTATTCTTCAGAATAGTGCTGCCGCTGTTAAAGCCTGTTACAGCTACAGTTGCTACTCTACAGACACTTTACATATGGAATGATTTCACCTATCCCCTGTTGTTTATACAATCCAGGACCAAGCATACCATTATTAAAGAGGTTTACAACAATGTCGGGCAATTCACTGTGGACTGGGCTGCCATGTTCCCAATGCTGGTGCTTGGAGTAATACCGCTGCTGATATTTTACACCTTCATGCAGAAGTACATTGTAAAGGGTATTACATCAGGTGCGGTCAAGGGTTGATGCCTCGTATAGCATATCACTTCTGGAGCTGGCGAGGCACCAAACAGATGAAGTACATTTTTAACATTGGAATATAAGAAATCAGTTGTGTTAAAAAGTACTGATAACCATTGTATAATATTATGCTCCATAATATTATAAATAAATTCTAAATTGTGGGAGGTAATAAAATGAGGAAGATTTCTTTATTAATTGCAGTTGTTATGATCATGATGACAGTATTCGCAGGCTGCGCTCCAAAGGCTGCGGCACCGTCATCAACAAATGATCAGCCGGCTGCCGAACCGACAGTAACTGAAGAGAAAGTGACTTTAAAGGTAATGGGATGGACCAAAGAGGAAAACTTTAAATTCATGTTTGACAAATTTACCGAGCAATACCCCAATGCAACTATTGAGTATCAGTTTGTTGATAATAAGAGCTATGACACTGCATTAAATACTCAATTGGCTTCCGGTTCAGGTCCTGATGTCATACTTGTGGGTGCACAGACAAAGGATCTTGCAGCAGCCGGTTATCTTGCCGATATTTCAGGTGAAACCGTTGTGCAGAAGTACCATCAGGCAGGTCTGGATGCATTTATGTATGAGGGAAAAGTATATGCTGTTCCGGAAAGCGGCTGGATGGAAGGGATATTCTATAATGTTGAGCATTTCGAAAAAGCAGGGGTATCGGTACCTAAGACCTGGGACGATTTCCTTGCAGTACATAAGGCTTTAAAGGCCACAGGATACAAGATACCGCAGGTTATGCACTGTGCATCCTGGGAACCTCAGATGAAGCAGTCAATAGCACAGGCAAATGCATGGGTACATTCTGTAAATCCTGAGTTCTCACCAAAGTTCGGTAAAGGTGAAGGCAGCCTGTATGAAACATGGTTGGACCCCTTTAAGGATTGGGGACGTATTGTCAAAGAAGGGTACATAACACAAGACATGTTAAGCTTGGACTATAATCAGGCTCAGGATATGTTCGCACTTGGAAAGGCATCAATGTGGGAAAGCGGAAATTGGGCAGTAAATGATATTAAAACAAAGAATCCTGATTTAAAATTTGCATTCTTCCCCATACCGGCTAAAAATGGCGAGGGCTGGGTGATTGGTGGACCTGGAGCCGCTTGGGCCGTTAGAGAAGGCGGGAATACCGAATATGGAGTGAAGCTCCTTGAGGTATGGTCAACACAGGAGGTTCAGGGCGACTATCAGAATGCAAACAGCGGACCTATGTTCCTGAAGGACTTCAATAATGTGCTTCCGGCAGAATTGGACGGAGCTGCTGTAGCATTAAGCAGCGGAAGAATATATGCGCCATGGAATGACTGGCTGGGTGCTTCCGAGATAATTCAGACAATAGGTAAGGGCTTGCAGGAGTTTATCAGAACCAAGGATGACAAAACAATAGAAAAAACCTTAAAGGCTGCAGATGCTGCGAGAGATGCGGCAGTAAAAAAATAAATATGCGGCTAATGAGGTTGTTGTAAAATAATGAATTTCGGATGGGTCAAGACCCATCCCTACAATAATGCTGTGCATTTTCAATATTGGTAACACAGTATGTAGGGAACGGTCTTGACCGTTCCGTATTTTGCAGCAACTCCTTAAAAAATATGATAGATGAGGCATTTATATATGAAAAAGCAGATAAGAAAAGTTCATGTGATTTATAAAACACATCTGGACATAGGTTTTACCGACTATGCAAGGAATGTTAAAACCAATTACATGGACAGTTTCATACCTAAAGCCATTGAGCTGGCGGAAAAAGTGAATAATGAAGGGGAACAAAAAAAGTTTATCTGGACTACAGGTTCCTGGATAATTAATGAGTGTCTGCAGCAGAAGGATAAAGAAAAAGCAGCAAAGCTGGAGGCTGCCATAAATAAGGGCTATATCAGATGGCATGGATTACCCTTTACCACACATACAGAATTAATGAATGAAAGAAGCTTTGAGTACGGTATATCCATATCAAAAAAGCTGGACAAGCAATTTAATAAACATACAATAGCTGCTAAAATGACTGATATTCCGGGACATACCAAAGCAATAATACCAATACTGGCGCGAAATGGCATAAAGTATCTGCATATTGGTGTCAACCCCTCATCAAAGCTTCCGGATGTTCCCAAGGCGTTTTTGTGGAAGGGCAAGGATGGAAGTGAGCTTGTAGTAAATTATGCGGCAGGATATGGAGAAATACTGGAGCTTGACATTTTGGACCAGGTGCTGGCATTTGCCCACTCGGGAGATAATGAAGGCCCTGCCGGTGAAGCATCAATTAACAGTAATCTCGCGTATCTCAGGCAGAAATACCCTAATGCAGTGGTAGAAGCTTCTACCTTGGACAACTTTGCTGAAGCACTATATAGCGTAAGGGAATACTTACCTGTTGTTACGGAAGAAATCGGGGATACATGGATACATGGAATCGGGACCGATCCTGAGAAGGTGTCGTACTTTAAAGAGCTTCTCAGATGTGCTGAAAGGTGGATAGAGGAAAAAAGGCTTGAAGCCGGCAGTGAGGAATACAATGCCTTTTTTAATGAGTTGATTTTAATACCGGAGCATACCTGGGGCATGGATCTGAAGAAGCATTTTTGTGACTTCAGGAATTACCGGAAGGAAGACTTTATGCATGCAAGGAATAAGGATTTGATAGAGAACTCAATACCTTCCGAATACTCATACATTAGTGCCTTTACAATGGATAATGAGGCAGAAAATGTACATTCCCGGGCATACAGCAAGTTTGAGCAATCCTGGAAGGAACAAAGGCAGTATATTTATAATGCAATTGATTGTTTGTCCGATGATAAGCAGAAAGAGGCTTATGATACGCTGCAGAAGCACTTGCCGGTATATAACGTGCCGGAGGGCGGAAAATTGGATACTGGTATTGAGTATGAAATTGGTAATTATCGCGTTAGTTTTGCAAATGACGGCTCAATTAACGGTTTAAGAAATATAAATGGAACCATATATGCTGATGAAGAGCACAGGATAGGAAGATATATATACGAAGTTTTTGACGCCGATGCTTATAAATACTGGCTTGAGCACTATCAAAGAGATATGGAGCAGCATTACCGGTGGTGCATAGCAGATTTTAGCAAACCCGGCCTTGAGCTGATTGAAAAGCCTGTGCAGCATGCCAGATACCTGGGAAGTGTGGAGAATATGGTTCTGCATGAAGGAGAAGGCTGCTGCAGGATTTTTATAGAGCTGAAAATGCCTTCGGAATGCAGTATGGATTACGGTTCCCCTGAAAAGCTGCTTCTCATATATAGCTTTTACGGTAATGGATCCGTCGGATTTGAGCTGAACTGGTTCAATAAGGATGCCAACCGGATACCCGAAGCTTCATGGTGCGAAATGAATTTCTTTGCCGTGGATGAAACAAAGTGGCTGATGAAAAAGATGGGGGATTATATATCACCTTATTCTGTAATAAGCAATGGAAACAGGAATATGCATTCAGTTGAAGAAATTGCTTATAACAGTGAAAAGGGTATTGCGGTAGAACCCTTGGATGCCCCGCTTGTTTCCATTGGGGATGCGAAGATATTAAGGTTTGATAATGAAGCTGCAAGTCTGTCAAAGGGTATGTTTTTTAATCTGCATAATAATATCTGGGGTACAAATTTCCCCATGTGGTTTGAAGAAGACATGAAATATAGATTCTTAATAAAGCTGAAGTGATAGGAGAAGAAATATATGTTTAAAATACTTACTCTGAATATGCATTCGTATTTTGAGCCAAGAACTTACTGGGCTTTTTATAACATTGCAAAAGATATTTCGGATAATAAATATGATGCCATATGCTTGCAGGAGGTAAACCAATTAAAATATACAGAATTGATATCCGGGGATATAAGGTCGGATAATGCTGCTTACATAGTGAAGCTGATACTTGAAAAAGAGTTCGATGCTCACTATGACCTGTTCTGGGAACGTGTTAAAATCCTGGACGGTTTGATTGAAGAAGGAGTTGCGATACTGACACCGCACAAAATAATACATAGAGAGAGCATGTATGTTTCGACAATCACAGATATAAGTAATTGGAGATGCAGAAAAAACATATATGCTTGCATCATAAAGGATAATGTGGATTATGATGTTTTCTCGGTGCATTTTGCATGGGAGGATGACGGTGTCGAGAAATTTGAAATACAGCTTGACAGGTTTATTCAATGGATAAAGGGTAAAGATAAAAATATGATTATTGCAGGTGACTTCAACACTGATTATAAGGATAAAGGTTATAAGCTGATCGGACAAACCGGATGGACCGACATTGCAAAGGCAACAAATAATGAAGCTATTAACACCGCTTATGACGAACAGAAAAAAGAAATTCATATCGATTATATACTTACAAACATAATTGGCAGCTATGATTACAGAATAAAATTCAACGGAAAAGATGAGGTATGCGTATCAGATCATAAAGGCGCTTATGCATGCATTAAGTAAAAGCAGCTGAAGGGAAAACAAAAACACTACCGGGAAAACCGATAGTGTTTTTTATACGCTTAAATCAATATTACCGCCCTTGTGAGGAGTAACAGAAAGCTCTAAAGTTTTGGCACTGGATTCCTGCAAGCTTTTTATTATGGAAGCTACACTTTGAGCATCCTGTTTCATAGCCATGCGCATATTAGCTACACCCAGAGCTTGTCTTACACTCTGAAGACCTGAAGTATCAATGGATATGCTCATAAACATACCTCCTTATACATATTATAACATTTTTATTTATTTTTGTACATTATAATACATGTTATAATGAGTAACGATAATAATATATTTCGCGAAAAACATTTTACATTCATAATTCAAATTTAGCGAAATGTTACCTTGATTTTTATTGAATTCGCACTTTGCCCAATGTAAATTCTTTTGTGCGTTCAATATTGTGAAAGTGAATAAAATATAATTTAACATTTGTAAAGGGTGATATTGTGATGAGATATAGACTTATTGAAGTATTTGTAAGGATTTTTCTATGGATAGTAGTATTTATAATTAATATATTGTATTTTGCAAGAATGATGGAGTCTTTTCCTGACTGGCTGGAGACGCTGCTAATTACGGCAGGTTTGTCCATACCGGTAATATTGGTATGGTTTATGCCTTCATCAATGGCAGCCAGAAAGGTCAATACAGGCCTAAGATACTTGGATAAGGACAATGATAAGGCGGTAAGGTATTTCGAGAAATATCTTGAATCAAAAATGCTTACAGACAGTGAAAGAAAGAATGCTCTGAGAATTTTAGGAGTTGCCCACCATAAGCGGGGAGATGATGAGGAGGCTATACGCTGTCTTAATCAGGCACTTGAGGGGCAGGACAGGGACAATGACCTGAAGGTTGAGATTATGGGTGCCATTGGGATAATATATTCCGAGTCGGGAGAATATGAAAAAGCAGTGGAATATTTTGACAAGACCTTTGATATAATATTTTCCATGTCAAAAGCTCATATTGACAAATCCATACTGATTCAGGTTGTAAATGCCTATATAAGGGCAGACAATAAGGAAAAAGCAGTCATGATTTATGACAGACTGCTGATGATACGGGGATTCAAGAGAGATAAGAGAGTGGAGGAGCTGTTGGGTATATAACCGGCTTGTCTTTCTCCAGTCTATTGTGCAGGTTGCGGAGAAGTTCAAATGACTCAAGGCCGCAGTGAAAAGAATTGCGGCCTCAAATACTATTTTCAACTGTTAATGTTGCAACATTAACAGTAATTTTACACTGGATTAATTTGTTTTTACAATTGATATTGTATAATGAATATGGCAAAGCATAAAAATATGCTCTAATTATATTTGCTGATTATATTATGAAGTCAACCGGAAACGACTTTAAAGAAAAATATAAGGAGTTGTGGCCTGTGAAATACAATGAAACAAAGGCAGAATATAATTACATGGATATATATAGAGATCTGAGCAAAGCCATAGAAGAGAAGACATATATGCATGGAACAAAGCTGCCCTCTGAAAATGAATTGTCAACTCAGTATAATGTGAAAAGATTTACCGTCAGAAAGGCTATTCAAAAGCTAATCATGGATGGGCTGGTATTTGCAATAAGAAATAAGGGCTGCTATGTAAGATTTAAAGATATTAATATAAGAATACGGAAGGAATGCAGCTACACCCAAAGTATGCTTGACAAAAAGATGATTCCGAGGGTTAAGCTTTTGGAAATTAAAACAGTATGTCCTAACCAAGAACAGAAAGAGCTGTTTAATATGAAAGATGAAGATGTGCTGTGGGAGATATATGTTTTAAGGTATTATAATAATATTCCCTTTCTGATTGGTAGGTCATACATACCCTACAACAGAGTTCCCTCCTTTAATCTGCATTTTTTAAAAAGTATGTCAATTCATAAGGCTTTGTGGGAAGCAGGTAGAATAAAGCTGACAAGAAAAAGCTCAACGTGCAAAACAAGTATTTCAGATAAAAAAGAATCAAGGCTGCTATCGATTTTTGAAAATTCTCCACTTCTAAGAGTTACAAACATCAATGTGGACCAGGGCAATAACCCTATAGAGCAAGGTATATCTACATTCCGTGCAGATATTGTACAGATTAGTATAAGTCTCTAGAATATAAAAATGCTTCAATTGAAGCATTTTTATATTTTAGAGACTTATTAAGCTTTTTTGTTGGGTTTACCCTTAGGAACAACTAAATAATAATTCCCCAATTTTGAAGCGGCTATTTTCCGCCAATACTGCGTTGTCGTCAGTTGCAATAACACCATTATTACGCCCTCCGACCCCTTGTCTTGACGAAAACTATCTCGCTTGAAAATCGGGTTTTATTATTTAGTTGTTCCTTAACCTGTTTACTATGTAAAACTATGATTAATGTCATAACATTATTTTTCTTTTTACATTACGATAATACTGCAATAATACTAAAGTTTTATGATAAACATACAACAAAATTATTATTTGAGATAGGAGAGGTTATGTATGAATACAAAAATCAGATTGGTTTTACTTGCAACTATGATTTTCGCAATGTCCTTATCCTTATTTGGCTGCGGAACAAAAACTCAAGAGTCGGTTACCGCAGCAGAAGCTAGTACTGAAGTGGCTAATAAATGGCCGGAAAAGCTTGTGATGGGTTTTTTGCCAGGGGAGGAGTCAACCCCGGAAAACAAAGCTGGTAACAAAATTCATCAAAAAGCGCTTTCTGACTACCTGGGTATTCCTGTAGAGGTCATTATCTGCGAAGACTATAATGCAGTAATCGAAACAATGAAAAACAACAAGACCCACCTGGCTTCCTTTGGTCCATTCTCATACATAATTGCGCATGACAGAAGTAATGCTGAAGCGATCGTTGTCAACTGCAAAGAAGGTAAAAAGGAAAACGCATTTTACACATCCTTGTTTATCACAAATCCGGCCTCGGGAATAAAGCAGCTCTCAGATTTGAAAGGCAAGACTTTTGCTTTTGTTGACCCAGCTTCAACCTCCGGTAATCTTGTTCCCCGTTCTATGTTTGTTAAGGAATTTAATGTCACCCCTGAAGAATTAGACACCAAAGTATTTAAAAGTACACAATTTTCAGGCTCTCATAATAACTCTTTGCTTGCAGCAGCGAATAGATCGGTTGAAGCAGCTGCTTGTACAAGGCAGACATATGAAAACGGAATAAAAAATAAGACCGTAACGGAACAAGATGTCGTCATATTTGCAGAATCTGATCCGATACCGAGTTCTCCAATCGCTGTAAGAAAAGATCTTCCTGAAGATCTGAAAGCAAAGATAAAAGCGTTTTATTTACAATGGCATGATGAAGAATATCAGAAGCTTAGAAATATTGTAGGGTACAGATATATGGAAATAAATGATTCGGATTATGATACGATAAGAACTATTGCAAAGCAAATGAATATGAAACCGGAAGACCTCTTGAAATGAAAAATATATTTTATTGGAGCATCCTACGATGCTCCGGTAAATAACATGAAAGGATGTTAAAAAATGAAACCTATTTTAAGCATTAAAAATGTAAAAAAGACATATGCAAATCAAACCCAGGCCTTAAAAGGCGTTTCCTTTGACCTTCATGAAGGTGAATTTGTTGCAATAATCGGTTCCTCGGGTTCTGGGAAATCGACCTTGCTGCGGTGTATTAACCAATTGATAAGTCAGACCGAAGGCAGTATTGTTTTTAAGGGAATTGAGGTTGAGAAGCTAAAGGGAACGCGCTTAAAAAAAGTAAGGCGTGAAATAGGAATGATTTTTCAGCATTATAATTTAATTGACAGGCTGACAGTCATTCAGAATGTACTTCATGGCCGATTGGGTTACATGAGTGATTTTCATGGGATTTTCGACCTTTACAGCATGGAGGACAGATGGAAGGCATACAGCATACTTGAAAGAGTCGGTCTTGCAGATGAAATCCATAAAAGGGCAGACCAGCTTAGCGGAGGACAGAAACAAAGGGTTGGAATTTCAAGGGCTTTGGCCCAGAACCCTTCATTAATGCTTGCAGATGAGCCGATCGCCAGTCTTGACCCTGTTTCATCAAATACAGTTATGGATTATTTGCATGGAATTTGTATGGAAGATGGTATTTCTGCAATTGTGAGCCTGCATCAGGTAGATTATGCAATAAGGTATGCAACAAGAATTATCGGAATAAAAAAGGGGCTTATTGTTTTTGATGGAAAAGCACAAGACCTTTCAGATTCAGTAATAAACAATATCTATGATAGAAAAAGCAATGAAAGCAACTATGAAGAGTCAACACATGAAATGATTCAGAGTGGGAGTTTGGCTGTATAGCTTCGTGCCATGACTATGAATTATTAGGAGAAATAATAATGCAAATGACATATTTACCGTTAAAAAAGGAAAAGAGCTTTTATACTTGGGCAGGCGTTTTTATCGTTATATTCACCGGAGTTGTTACAGGCTTCATATCGCATTTTGATGCTATTGAGGCTATAAGAATAATACCTGGAGTCCTAAGCTTCATTTTTATTGATTTCTTACCTCCTGCGCATACAGCACTGCCTAACATAGTAAATCCTCTTTTGGATACGTTTTATATGGCTGTAGTTTCAACGGTTACTGCGGCACTTATCAGTATCGTACTTGCTTTTTTATGTGCGACACCGACCATGCCGCATCCGGTGTTTAAAATTGCCATTAGAGCTTTTGCATCGCTGCTTAGAAATATTCCTGCTTTAGCATGGACGATTATACTGGTCCCGGCTTTTGGAATTGGAAAGTCAGTAGGCGTTATTGCACTTACTATTGGTTCACTTGGAAGCCTGATACGCTTCTTTACTGAAACAATAGAGGAGATTGATACAGGAAAGATTGAAGCGATCAGATCTTCAGGAGGCTCTTACTGGCAGGTGTTAAGGGCTGGAGTCATGCCACAGTGCACCCCAGGCTTAATATCATGGACACTTTACAGTTTGGAGCTTGACATTCGTGCTTCAACGATAATCGGTATGGTTGGCGGCGGCGGTGTAGGCTTTTACATCCAGTCAACCATAAAACTTTTCAAGTATGATCATGCAGCGATGGCAATAGTGATAGTCGCGATGTTGGTCTTAGTCATTGAGTATTTATCAAAGAAAATAAGGGAGCGTATAATGTGAGTATGGATATGAAAGTTTCTCTTGTTCCAAAAAAACAGAAGTACTTCTATATACTGTTCTTTCTAAGCATGGTATTGCTATATGCTTTCAGCCTTTTCCAATTGAAGCTTAGTTACGGGAGTGGGTTTGAAAGTGTTAGAAAGGCTTTTGGCTTTATTCTAAGGATGTTTCATTTCAATTTTACAGACTGGCAGGATATATTGTATGCAGCTTTAGAGTCCTTATCAGGTGCTGTTCTGGCTACAATTATTTCTGCGATTCTGGCTTTTCTTATAAGCTTCCTGGCAGCAACAAATGTTTCAGCCAAAGGCCTTCCGATATTTATAAAGGGCTTGTGCGCATCCATACGTGCTGTTCCAACCTTGGTCTGGGCTTTGATTTTTGTGGCTTACATAGGACTTGGACCCTTTGCAGGTGTCTTGGGGCTTTGCTTTCACAGCTTTGCCTATCTGGTAAAAGCTTTTTCACAGTCCATAGAGGAAGTGAATGCAGGCAGCCTTGAGGCTATGAAAGCAACAGGTGCCTCATGGCTGCAAACAATGGCAAGAGGCGTTGTGCCGACTATTAAAACTTCAATCATTTCATGGACAGCTTTGCGCTTTGAAATCAATATTGCACAGTCATCCATATTAGGTTTGGTTGGGGCTGGAGGCATAGGACACGAGCTTAGCCTTTATATGCGGATGTTTGATTTTGAGAAAGCAGGATTTGTCCTTATGGTTATTCTTTTTATGAGCTTTTCTGTCGAAATGATCTTCAATAAATTAAAAATCAATGTGGATATAAACAAGTTTTAGTAAATCAAAATAATCATGTGCGAAAGAGTGTGAAATGATGGATAAGAAAGAAATGTTCAGGATAATGGCCCGAAGTCATAGGGATAAGATCATTGAGCTTGCGGGTGAAATTGAAAAGAGCCATCAGGTGGTAGTGGTCAAAAAACCTGCCAAAACCCTTGTAATGCTTAAAATGCTTGAATCGGTGGCGAATTCGGAATACTTTCTGGGAGAGCTGCTGGCCTGCGAGGCGATGGTTAAAATCGGGGAGAAGCGGGGAATGGCGCTTACCGCAGGGGATGACTTTGAAAAAGTACTTGCAATGGCGGTTATAGATGCCGCATTTAATGCAAGGGTAGATGAAACCCATTGGCTTACCGACAGGCTTAATGAAATGGGCACTTTAGTAAGCAGCCAGGAAAGAAAAGAGTTTGGAAGAAGTTTGGAATCCAAGGTTCAGTTTAGAGTAGTGGAGGGACAGTAATGATAAAGTATAGCGCCTTTGATGATGTACATGATTGCCAGGAGTCCTTCAGACTCATGTTGTACGCGATATCAAATCCCGGTGAGATTGTATGCATCAATAAACAAGCAGAAAAGTTAAAAGAAGATTGCGGGGTATTGTTAACCGTAGCATTAATGCTATTGGACAAAGAAACAAGTTTTTCGGCAGTAGACAACGAGGCTTTTGCAAAAACTGCGGCTGACCTTACTTATTCAAAACAGGTATCAGAAAAGGCAGACTTTATTTTTGTCACAGAAAAATGTTCTCGGGAGGACATCGCAGATATATTTTCCAGAGCAACTCCCGGTTCGTTGGTTGAACCTCATACCAACAGTGTTTTAATAATAGCTGTAGATAAATTTGAGGAGACGAGTTGTTGTTGTCTTATAGGTCCCGGGATAAACGTATCAAAACAGGCAGGACTTACGGCGTACGCAAAGCAGTGGATTGTACAGAGAGA
>Ga0209643_1001062_pt1 | contig 30153 bp, 45 predicted proteins | sample AutmiccBRH37_all_FD_187383 | JGI IMG/M metagenome (GOLD analysis project Ga0209643, IMG submission 187383) | Deep subsurface microbial communities from Mt. Terri, Switzerland - Autotrophic microbial communities BRH/37_all (SPAdes) (version 2) | ecosystem: Environmental > Aquatic > Deep...
ATCAAATTTTTCTTGATATTTGATTCCGGCCTTGACCCCGACAGCGTGGAAACCGGTTGGTGCCGAAATTCCTCCCTTAACTATCTTCCATCTGCGATTCTTCGTATTCATTATCTATCCTTCCTTTACATTGCTTGACACTTAATCTACGGCCATAATCCTGTAGTTTCCAAACCTGTAGTTTCAGGTAATCCGAACAAAAGATTCATATTTTGGATAGCCTGACCTGACGCACCTTTGACAAGGTTATCTATAACTCCTACCAAGACGGCTTTGCCTGTCCTTGGCTCATATTTTAATTGAAGAAAAGCATGATTACTACCATAACAATATTTGGTCTGAGGCCATATCCCTTCAGGAAGTAAATGGATGAAAGGTTCCCCCGCATAGTAATCTTGCCAGCAGTTACGCAGTTCTTGATCGCTTATCTCACCCTTGATATCTGCATAGATGGTTACCAAAATTCCTCTGGTCATGGGTACAAGATGAGGTGTGAAATTGATAATAACTGAACTGCCTGCGGCCAAACCTAATTGTTGTTCGATTTCTGGAGTATGTCTATGTTCACCTACTCCATATGCTTTAAAGTTTTCATTGACTTCTGAGAAGTGCACGGCTTGGTTCATTCCTCGCCCTGCCCCGGATACTCCAGATTTCCCATCGATGACGATACCTTCTTTTTTGATAAATCCTGCCTTCAATAATGGCACTAGAGAAAGAAGGGATGCCGTTGGATAACATCCTGGATTGGCGATAATATTTTTATCTTTTATTTCCTGCCTATATAATTCAGGTAGTCCATACACTGCATCCTTAATTATTGTAGGGTTAGGATGTTTTAATTTATACCACTCTTCATAGACATCAGCCTGCCTGAGGCGGAAATCCGCTCCGAGATCGATGATTTTGATTCCTCGCGCTAATAATTCTTCTGCCCTGGATGCTGCTATTCCATGAGGGAGGGCTATAAATAATAGATCGACATCAGGCACTTCTTCATTTTCGAGGATTAACAAACTAGTATCAGTAAGATGAGGATATATCTCAGCTATTTTCTTGCCCGCTGATGTAGAAGATCCAATATAGACTACTTCAACTTCAGGGTGGTTATTCAAGATTCGAAGCAGTTCCTGCCCTGTATATCCCGTTGCGCCTAAAATCCCGACTTTCACTTAGATAACCTCCTCAAATCGATTTTATTATAATTATACATTCTAATGTATAATTATTCAATAATATTTTGCTAGCTTGTTACATTTATATCTTTATCTTTCTTTTATCTTCATAAATAAAATTAGTGCCTCTTCTACTCAGCTTGAGTTTCAGGACACTTCAATTATCTATGTATTATTATATTTTTACCTCTTTCGTTTATTATATCCTTAGACTCTGAATCTATAGCCTGCCCCCCAAACAGTTTCGATATATTGTGGATTAGATGGGTCTATCTCAACTTTTTCTCTTATTCTTGCAATGTGTACAGTTATGGTAGCAGAGTCTCCTAAAGCTTCTAATCCCCAAACACGTTCAAATAATTCTTCCCGTCCAAACACTCTATTCGGATTTTGGGCCAGATAGATAAGTAAGTCAAACTCTTTCTGAGCCAAATTTACTTCCTGGTTATTGATAAAAACTCGGCGAGCACCTTTTTCAATTTTTAAGCCACGGATGGTTACCGAATCGTTTCCGTGTGAACCGTCCCTGAATTTTTGTTTCAATCTTTCATAATTGACCATATTTGCTTTTACCCTGGCAACCAGCTCTCCCGGGCTAAAAGGCTTGGTTATATAGTCATCCGCACCAAGACTTAACCCTTTGATTTTATCGATTTCTTCCTTCTTAGCAGAGACCAAAAGAACTGGTATATCTTTCTCTTCTTTTATCTTGCGGAGAATATCTAAACCATCCATACCAGGAAGCATGATATCCAGAATGAGCAGGTCAAAATGATCTTGCCTCATTACTTCTAACCCTTCTAGGCCGTTAGAGCATACTTCCACTTCAAACCCTGCCACTTCTAGATAATCTTTTTGTAACTCAGAGATACTTTTATCATCTTCGATAATCAGAATCTTTTTCATATCCGTTCCCTCATTTATGATTTACTTAGTGAAATCATTATGCTGGTACCTTGGTCTCCATGAGTTAGGGCCCATACTTTGCCTCCATGGCCTTCGATAATTTGTCTGGCGATGGCCAGTCCCAGACCACTTCCTTTAATTTCTCCTCTTGCAGTATCTGAACGATAGAAGCGGTCAAAGATGTAAGGAAGATCTTTTTCCTTGATACCTATTCCATTATCCCGAATCTCAATAATTATACTGGTTTTTGTCTCTCTAAGGAATATTCTTATTTCTCCTTGATCCTTATCCATGTATTTGAGCGAGTTATCTAGGATGTTCATAATGACTCTGTTCATTCTTTCCTGATCTAGCAGGACATGATGGTTTCCTTTTAAGTCGTTAACCAGCATAATCTTAATTCTATGCCTATCCAACTCAGGTTCGCTTTCCAAGATGCATTTTTTAATGTACTCTTCTACCTCTGTCTTTTCAAAATTAAAAGGTATTTGATTGAGGTCCAGTTTAGCATAAAGTAAAAGATCATCAATCATTTCATCTACTTGTTGGGCTTTTGTATAAATGGTTTTTAGATATCTATCGGTTTTTTCTGGTGAATTGGCAACCCCATCAAGTATTCCCTCTACGTAGCCTTTGATTGATGTAACCGGCGTCTTCAGATCATGTGATATGCTTGATATAAGCACCTTACGGTTATCTTCGAGTTTTAATTGTTCATTAACAGCGTTTTTCAGTTTAATCCTCATAAGTTCTAAATCTCTACATAACTCCTGAATCTCCTCATCCCCCTCTTCAACTATCTCATAGTTGAGATTTCCGCCGCTAATTTCTGCTGCTGCCTTCTGAAGGTTATTCAGGGGCTTCAAGATGGTTAGGGAAAACTGGCGCGATATGAAGATATTCATAAATGTAAAGGATAAACCAAAGGATAATCCTGCTAGGATAAGGATACCCATAAAACCGGCTATTCCCTTTTCCAATGGTGCTAGTAATATTACCAGACCTTCGGAACCGTTCTTTAAATCAACTTCAACTGTTTGGATGGTATAGGATACTCTATCAAGAATTACTGGTTCTTTACTTTGCTCCATCTTTCCTATTCCTAAGACTTTAGCTATCTCTATTTTGCTAAATGGACGAGTGGAAAATACAAGTCTTTCATCTTTTAGGATAACTAACTCTCCATCTAGTCCAGCAATTCTTTCCTCTAGATAACTTTGGAAACTCTTCTCTTCGATAATTTCAGGATTCTTTTGCAAATAACTTTCAGGTCTCGATAACTCCAACGTGATTTGATTCAATCTTTGATAGTTATCAAATGATAAATTGGTGTTTGAGACTTTGCTATAAATAAAAAGATAAGCCAACACAAGCAAAGCAGTAATAATTACCGGAATTATTACTGTTGCTGCGTTAGCAAATTTTAAGCGTTTGTTAAGGTTCATCTTTCCACCTAATACTCTTTTTTATCAAACAAATAATATCCTGCTGTAAAAAACATTATAGCGTATCCCAGCATTATCAAGAGTTGATTAACAATTGTATTAAGAGGGAACGAACTTGCCAGCCACAAATTATACCAATCTAGCTGGGAGGTAATAAATAAGCTGGAATACTGAGAAAAGATTACTGCACCGGCTTTTAAAATAAGGAATCCTAAAATTGAGACGAAGAATACCGATGTCCCATTCTTAAAAATGTTGGTTAAAAGGATAATTCCTAAGGCCAATACTATCATAGGTATTAGGCTTACACCATAAGATATCACTATCTTGAACAAGCCTATTGCGGTAGCCGAATTAGCATTGAATAAAAATCCTGCCAGCAATGAGAATACGAAAAGAACAAATAGATTAAATAGGATAAAGAATACTATAGTGGTTACTTTAGCACTAAAAATCTTGAATCTGCTCACCGGTCTAGTAAGGGTAACTCTCATCATGTTGTTGGAGAATTCGCTCGAGAAACAATCAATTGCTACCAAGGCAGTAAAAAGTGGGAGGATGGTATTGACTACTACTGATAATACCAGGATAGGGAATTCAACACTACCCACCCCCCTTAGTCCAAATCCCGTTCTCATCCCTACTATAATAAGTTGACCTATGATTATGACGGAGAGGGAGATAATAATAGCTACCATTATTTTTTTCTTTTTATATAATTTTTCTATTTCATTGATTAGTGCTGCTTGGAACACGGCCATTTCTCTCCACCTCACTTACAAAATAATTCTCTAAAGTGGCATAGTTTTGGAGTATGTTATCCGTACGGTCAATATTAAGCATTTTTCCATTATAAATTACTCCAATACGGTCACAGGTCAATTCAACATCATGTATCAAGTGGCTAGAGATAAAAAAAGTTGTCCTTTCTTTTTCAGCTAAGTGCAAAATTAGCTTGCGGATATCGATCATACCTTCGACATCCAACCCATTAAGTGGCTCATCAAGTATTAGAATCTTAGGCCGGGATACTATGGCAGCAGCCAACCCCAGCCGCTGTTTCATCCCCAAAGAAAACTTCTTGGGTTTTTCATGTTTAAATTTAATCATCCCTGTAAGTTCCAGAACTTCATCTATTCTTTTGTCATCAACATCTGGATAATAGCGAGAAAACTGTTTGAGGTTTTCATAAGCACTAAGAAAAGGAAAGGATTCTGCAACTTCTATTATACAGCCCACTCCGGCCATAGCCTGTTCATATTCTTCTGTAATGCTATGTCCGAAAATCCTAACATCTCCACTATCAGGAGCAATAAGACCTGTCATAATTTTCATTGCTGTTGTCTTTCCCGCCCCATTAGGGCCTAGAAAACCAAAGATATCTCCTTCGTAGATCTCGAGGTTAATGTCCATGATACCGCGACCATTTTGATATATCTTATTTAACTCCTTAATTTCTATCACTTTGTTCATGCTTTTCCTCCAAGAATGCAACGATAGCTGCCGGGAATGACCCGGCAGCAACAATCACTTTTAAATAAAATACTATCAATCAAACACTTTGCTAAACATATAGTCATATACCATACTCCTGCTATCCTGATTGATATTGAAGTTTAGCTTGCCTATATACTCGTCAAGATAGAGGTTGCCGCTAGTTGTCTTTCCTGTCTCGGTAGTGTATTCAAAACTGGCTTGACGTCCATCTCTTTCAAAGCTGGCATCAAATCTAAAGTCCAGAGCTCCCTCAGTATACTGTTCATAATCGTCTCTATATTCCTCATAATATCTACCCGAGATCGTAGAATCATCGATATGAGTAATATTTATATATCTCTCTCCAATCTTAACGTATTGTCCATCCTTTTCGATTAGGATATCGTTTTTGAATAGTCCCTGGAATTTTTCCGGATTAGTTATTTCTGGCCCATAACCCGGTCTTTCTACCTCTTTAACAACGTTTTCATTGGTTAAATCCGGCATAGTTACTGTAGTGTTATTAATATCACTCATCTTCACTAAGATTTCGAAGCTCAGCTCATGTACCTGTCCTTGTTTATCCTTACCGGAAAGTAAAGCCGTTCCTAGCATGCTTTCCATAATGCCGTCGGCGTTGATTATGGATTTACCACTGATTTCTTTGACGAAGATATCTTGAGTCAAATGAGGCATATTAGACTGCCTGCCATTAAACTGTTGTTTCAGTTGGAAAGATGCAAAAGCATTTATCAAGGCAGGTATCTGCATTTCAGATAGGGAACCTGATAGTTCTTTACCCCCGTCTGAATTCTCCTCTACCATCACATGATCTTTCAAGCTTCCGACTACTGCATCTACTATTCTTTCTATATCTTCAGCACCTTCCTCCTTGAAGGGGTTATTATAGTAACTCTGATCTCTTTCATTGGTGAATTCAGTTACATAATATGTATCCTGATCTTCACTCCATCTAATTCTCATTTTATCGTCGGAATAATTATAAGAATTATAATCATTTCCATAGACGCTTTCCTGACTTGAAAAACTTTCTTGAGCATTGTTACTTCTATCGAATTTGCTGACTTCATTGCTTGTGATAAGGGTTTCACCGTTATTCTTGACTTCCATAGAAAGATCTAAAGTGAAACTGTCCAGTTCTTCACTACATTTCTCTGCTGTTACCTTTAACCCATCTTTAAGCTGTTCATAGCCGCTCTTATTGACCATATCAGCTAAGGCTGTCGTAGCAAACAGTAAGGCACCCAAAGAAAAACTTATCAGCATTACTGTCTTTTTTTTCAACTTCATGTGCTCAACTCCTTAAGTAATTTATTTTCTAGAAGCTTCCTGACTATATTCTAACCCCTAGGTCTTGACAATCTGTTAACAGATTCTAAACAAATTATAAACAATTTCAAGCACATTAAGCCCTATTAAAGCCTTCCCAGCCAGTGTCTTTCTTTTTTAAATTCTTTTTGCATCTTCTCCAAGAGTATCTTATCTGTAAGAATATCCCATCCTGTTAATGCTAACGCTTTTACTGCTAGGGAGAGCACTTTTTTCCCTTCATCCGAGAGTACGGCTTGAGTAAATTCTATGGTATGAGGTACTTCTAGCCCTTTTCCCAGCTTTAGGTAAGGATGGATTGCCGGGACAACTTGGCTGACATTTCCCAAATCAACCGACCCCATCATAGTCTGTGGAGGTTCAATTTCCCTTATCCCCAGTTCTTGCAAGTTATCTCTAAAGCGTCCCGCAAGGACACTGTTACTTTTCATCTCATGATAGGAATTCTCATAGTATTTCCAAGACATTTGGGCCCCGACAATACTTGCAGCCTTACTGGCCAAGTCTAAGAACTTATGACGAAGTTTATCTAAGTCATCCCTCGTTCCAGCACGCAAATAGAATCTGGCTACTGTTTTATCTGGTACTACATTAGGTACTTTACCACCTTCTATAATAATGCCGTCTATTCTTTCAGATTTGGATAATCTACGTTTGAACTTGGATAGTTTCTCGAATAAAATTAGCAGTGCATCAAGGGCATTTATCCCGTTGTTTTCAGAAATTGCCATATGGCCCGCCTTCCCATAGTAAGTTATCTCCAGAGCATCAAGGGCTAGACTGGATATTTCAGGGACATAACAACTTCCAGGATGAAACATTAGTACTGCGTTCATATCTTTAAATACATCCTGCTCTACCAAGACAACTTTAGCACCGCTTGATTCTTCTGCGGGAGTACCTATAACAATAACCTCTCCGCTAAAACCGATACTACTTAAGACAACTGCTGCCCCAACACTAGCCGCTCCAATCAAATTGTGCCCACACCCGTGCCCGATCTCTGGTAAAGCATCGTATTCTGCTAAGAAGGCAATCTTAGGACCTATATCTTTCCCTCGAAAACTGGCCGAAAAAGCCGTTTCTATACCAGCGAGTGAATTCTCAATGTTAAATCCCTTTTTGCGCAAGAAATTAGTAAGCACCTTATGAGCGAAGAATTCTTTATAGCCTTCTTCGGGGTTATTCCCTATTTCTGAAGCAATCACCCAAATCTCATTTTCAAGATAATCAGCTATATTTATAATTTTGTTTTTATTTTCTTCCATGTTACACCTGCTCATTTTTCTAGTTGTAAGATGATAAACAAATCATAAATCGCCAAAATAATAATCCCGAATATAATATGCAAACGCAGTTCATATCCGAGGATATCTGAACTAATTTCACATTTTAATATTCGGGATGAATCTATTCTTTCCCTTTTATTTGATTATAAATAGTAGATCCTTTTCACTTAATCCTTTGTTAAGTAGTTCCCTAGTCCTTCAAAGATAGCCATCGCTAGTTTCTGTTGATGATCTGCTTGGTTTAGTCTTTCCTCTTCTTCCGGGTTAGAAAGAAATCCTAACTCCACAGTAACTGCGACCATCCCAGTGTTTTTCAAAATAAAGTAACTTTGATTAGCCTTGGCAGCTCTTTGCTTTTCACTCAGTGTATTAAGTTTCTCTTGAATACTTAAGGCTAGTTTTTCACCCTCCGATGAGTTAGGATGATAAAATACTTGGGGCCCAAACTGTCCCGGATCAGGAAAACTATTGGCATGGATGCTTAAATATATATCTGCTTCAGTTTCCATTGCTGCCCGAATCCTGAAAGCTAGATCTTCTCTTTTTCTCTGCATGAGATTATTCGAATTGCCAAAATCTCGATCGTCATCCCGTAACATAACTACATTACAACCAGCTTGCGTTACAAGCAAATTAAGTCTTTTCGCCACTTCAAGATTGATATTTTTTTCCAATGTATTATTATATCCAACCGCTCCAGGATCGACCCCTCCATGACCTGCATCTATGAATACTGTTTTTCCCCCAAGTACCCAGGACCAACCAGGAACGTTATTATCTACCTTAGTGGCTTTATGGAGGATTAGACTCCCTCCTGCAATAACTATACATAAGCCTATCACAATACTAACAATTATTCGATGGTTAAGTAGACTCAATCTTTTTCTCTTATCAAAAGATTTCAAGTATCTTTTCATTTCCTTCCCCCCTCTCACATATATTTATGGGGGAAAAGCTGTTATTATTCGGTATAGTCAAAAAACTATTTATGATCCTCCCCGAAATCCCTTTCTATTTCGGTGTCTGTTGGGGCTGTTTTGATGTTGGTTATCCTGCGTGGGTCTGTGCTGCGATTCAGAAATCTGTTCAATACTCTGGCCTTTTACGCTTATACCACAGTAAGGGCAGACTATCCAATTTGCTTCAATTTCTTTCTGGCAAGAAGAACATTTTGGTTTGTAGTCAGTCTGGGTACCACAAAAAGGACAAACTTTAAAGTCCGCTTGTAAAGGTTTTTGGCATTTTTGACAATGCATTTTTCGCCCCTCCTTGAGTAAATACTCTTTTCTTTCAGTATAGCACTTTTTTTACCATTTATTACAATTTGAATATATGTTTAAATAGAGGGCGTTCGAAATTAAAAACAAAAAAGGAGAGGTAATCCTCTCCTTTGATAATCTGTGAATTTGAATATTAACGTTTGGAAAATTGTGGAGCTTTACGGGCTTTTTTCAGTCCGTATTTACGACGTTCTTTCATACGAGGATCACGAGTTAAGAATCCTGCTCTTTTTAAGGTAGGACGAAGACTTTCGTCAACTTTCAGGAGAGCTCTGGCGATACCCATTCTAAGCGCTCCTGCTTGACCAGTTGTTCCACCACCATGAACGCGAGCATAAACGTCATATTTACCAAGAGTTTCTGTAATCTCCAACGGCTGTTGGACAATCATCTCCAGAGTTTTCTTGCCAAAGTACTCGCTTAAATCTCTATTATTGATACTATATTTACCATCACCGGCCAGAAGTCTAACCCGGGCTACGGCATTTTTTCTTCTTCCGGTTCCTTGATGTTGAAGTTGTGCTGCCATGCTTTAACCTCCTTCCAACCTATTTAATTGGCCATAATTCAGCTTTTTGTGCGTGATGTGGATGTTCGGAACCCTTATAAACTTTGAGCTTTCTGTACATCTGTGCTCCAAGTTTGTTATGAGGAAGCATTCCTTTTACAGCATGTTCCATAGCTCTTTCAGGTGCTTTATTCATTAGAACTCGATAAGTCATTTCTTTAAGTCCACCCGGGTATCCCGAATGCCAGCGATACTTTTTGTCATCAAGTTTTTTTCCAGTTAGTACGATCTTCTCAGCATTAATTACGATAACAAAATCGCCCGTATCCACATTTGGAGTAAATATGGGCTTATGTTTACCTCTAAGCAAGCGTGCGGCTTCTGTCGCTACTCGACCGAGAGGAATACCTGCTGCATCAATGACGTACCATTTACGTTCCACCTCATGGGCTTTCGCAAACTGAGTGGTCATAGCGTTCCCTCCATTTTATTCGCGTCTGAACTTTTTTTTAACATGTTACATGTTGTTATATTATCACCAAAAACGTGGGGCTCAATCACGTTCCGGCAAAATAATCACTCTTAAAATTCTATCGAAAATTGCGTTTTAAGTCAACAATTATCGCCTTTTCTAATTCATTCTCTTCAATATCCGTAAAGATACTACTTGGCTTCCTGCCATCATAATTAACCATAGTAAGCGTTAACCCTGAGGCTGAAACCGTCTTTCCCGCCCGAATCCTTTCTTGAGAAGCGATAATCTCAGGAATCTCCTCTGGTAAAATTCTTCCTTTACCAACATATAAGAGAGTTCCTGCAATAATTCTCACCATATTGTACAGAAAACCGTTTCCTATACAGGTGATTAGGATTTCTCTTCCTATCTGTCTGGCCCTACAGTGGTAAAGTGTCCGGACAAAACTTTTGGCCGAAGATCCGGTAGCGGCAAAAGCCCTGAAATCATGTATTCCTTCTATAAAGGAAGCTGCTTGCTGCATTTGAAGTATATTAAGTGGGACTGGTTCATGAAGGGTATACAATCTCGTAAAAACATCAGGGATTCGTCCGTTATCTATTCTGTAATCATATCTCTTCCATTTAGCACCTAAGCGGGCATTGAAATCCTCTGAAGTATCCTGAGCCTCTTGAATCCTGATATCAACAGGCAGGATACTGTTTAAGGCTTTAGGAATCTTTTCCTCAGGGATACCAATCTTAGAGTTAAAATTAATAATCTGCCCCGCAGCGTGCACTCCGGTATCTGTTCTACCTGCAGTGGTAATGTTAATCTCTTCGACAAAAAGTTTCTTCCAGGCCTTTTCCAATTCACCTTGGATAGTAGGTCCATGCTCTTCGGGCTGACGCTGGAATCCGTGGTAGTTCGTACCATCATAGGCTAATCGCAGAAGGATGTTACGCATTTCCCTCTCCTAAGTTAGGTTCTACCGCATCCATGGTCAGGTTACTTTACCGCAGTAACCTGACCGCTATACAGTTCAGTCAACAAGTTCAACCAAGACCATCTGAGCTGCATCTCCACGACGGAAGCCGGTTCTAACGATCCTGGTATATCCCCCTTGCCTGTCAGCATATTTAGGAGCGATATTATCAAATAATTCCTTGACTACAGTTTCATCGAGCAAGAATTCCATTGCTTGCCTCCGAGCAGCCAGATCACCTCTTTTACCAAGAGTAATCATTTTCTCAGCCAGAGAATTCATTTCTTTGGCTCTTGCTTCAGTAGTCTCGATTCTTCCATGTTTCAGCAATGAAGTTACAATATTTCTTAACAGAGCTTTTCTTTGACTCATGTTAATTCCTAGCTTACGATATGCCAACTGTGATCCCCCCTTTAAGCTTTAATCTTCCGGAGTACGGAATCCCAGTCCTAGTTCTCTGAGTTTATTTTCAACTTCCTCTAGAGATTTACGTCCAAGATTGCGCACTTTAATCATGTCTTCCTCTGTTCTCTGGGTCAGTTCCTCAACGCTGTTAATTCCTGCTCGTTTAAGACAGTTGTAGGATCTTACGGACAAATCTAGTTCCTCGATGGTCATCTCTAGTATCTTGTCCTTCGCTTCCTCTTCTTTTTCGACCATAATCTCAACATTGCCGAGGCTATCGGTAAGTCCTATGAATAAACGTAAGTGTTCACTCAATATCTTGGCAGCCAAACTAGTAGCTTCTTCCGGAGTTATACTCCCATTCGAATATACCTCCAAGGTAAGTCTATCAAAGTCGGTCATCATACCTACACGTGTATCTTCTACAGCATAGTTAACTTTATAGATTGGTGCGAATATCGAATCTACAGGAATGACACCTATAGTATGATCATTCTTCTTGTTTTTCTCAGCAGGTACATATCCACGTGAACGCTCCACATTCATTTCCATAAAGAGCCGTCCATCTTTGTCTAGAGTAGCAATTTTCAAGTCAGGATTAAGAATCTCAATATCAGGGCCAGTGATAATATCGCTGGCTTTGACAATTCTCTCACCTTCACATTCCAGACGAAGAACTCTTGGTTCATCCGTATGGCCTTTAAGTGCCAAGGACTTTATATTGAGAATTATCTCTGTTACGTCTTCCAAGACTCCTGGAATGGTTGAGAATTCGTGAAGTACTCCTTCTATTTTGACCGAACTAACCGCCGAACCGGGTAAGGAAGAAAGTAGAATGCGACGTAAGGAATTTCCTAGTGTTATTCCATATCCTCTTTCCAATGGTTCGATTACGAATTTGGCATAGGTATTGTCTTCTGATCGCTCAACGCACTCTATATTGGGCTTCTCGATTTCTAGCATCGGATGCACCTTCTTTCTCGGAAAAAGTTTAACGTGAATATTTCTCTACGATAAGATGTTCCTCAATAGGAAGCTGAATATCTTCACGTGCCGGTAAGTTTATAACTGTACCAGTTAGATTGTTAGCATCTATGCTGAGCCAAGCAGGAACTGTACGATCTTTAAGTGTCTCAGTCATTTCCTTGATTCTGTTAATACCCCTGCTCTTTTCTTTGATAGAAATAACTTCACCTGTGCTTACTAGATAAGAAGGGATATCCACACGTCTGCCATTCACAGTAATGTGACCATGATTAACAATCTGGCGGGCTTCCGGTCTGGAAGCTGCAAAACCAAGTCTATATACCACATTATCCAAGCGACGCTCAAGTAAACGCAGGAGGTTCTCCCCTGTCATACCTTTTTGGCGATTGCCCATCACAAAGTATCTGTGGAATTGTTTCTCTAAGACACCATAAATCCTACGAACTTTTTGCTTTTCTCTCAGCTGAATGCTGAAATCGCTTGGTTTTTTGCCTCTGCTCTGTCCATGCATTCCCGGGGCATATTGACGACGATCAATAGCACACTTGTTGGAATAACAACGATCACCTTTTAGAAATAGTTTCTGTCCTTCCCGTCGGCATAACCGACAGACGGAATCTGTATATTTTGCCATGCTTGCTTACACCCCCTATACTCTTCTGCGTTTGGGTGGGCGACACCCGTTATGCGGAATTGGTGTTACGTCTCTGATAAGGTTAACTTCCAATCCTGCTGCTTGCAAGGCTCTTATTGCTGCTTCCCTGCCTGCGCCTGGACCTTTAACTAAGCACTCAACATTCTTCAATCCATGTTCCATCGCAGCCTTAGCTGCCGTATCAGCGGCCATTTGAGCAGCAAAAGGAGTGCTTTTGCGCGAGCCCCTGAATCCAAGAGATCCGGCACTTGACCAAGAAACAGCGTTTCCAGTAGGATCTGTAATGGTGACGATTGTATTGTTAAAAGTTGATTTGATATGCGCTACGCCACTTTCAATGTTCTTACGTTCTCTTCTTCTTGTACGAGCCACTTTACGTGCCATGCTTCAATGCCCTCCTTTACTTTTTCTTCTTGCCGCCGATTGCTCTGGCTGGCCCTTTACGTGTACGGGCATTGGTTTTGGTCCTCTGTCCCCGCACAGGTAGTCCACGTCTATGACGAAGACCACGATAACAACCGATCTCCATCAATCTTTTAATGTTGAGAGATACTTCCCGACGAAGGTCTCCTTCAACCTTATATTCTTTATCGATCGTTTCCCTGATTCTAGCTATTTCGTCATCTGTAAGATCCTTAACCCTGGTATCAGGGTTCACCTGGGCTTGAGCCAGGATTTTTTTTGATTGAGAAACTCCTATTCCATAAATGTAAGTCAGAGATATCTCAACACGTTTGTCTCGAGGTAAATCAACCCCTGCGATACGTGCCATCTAGATGTCACACCCCCATTATCGATATTTTGTATTCGAAGTTCACATTTCAATGTTTTTTTATTTGTTTTGATTTATTCAACCAAGACATATAATTTTAGCAGATATTACGTATTGAAGCAATGTTCTTCTGATTTAGCCTTGGCGTTGTTTATGCTTTGGATTTTCGCATATTACCATGACTTTTCCGTGCCGTTTTATTATTTTGCACTTTTCACAAATCGGTTTCACAGAAGGCCTTACTTTCATTGGTAATCCCTCCTTAATCCTTTACTTAAATCTATATACAATGCGTCCTCTGGTCAGGTCATAAGGAGAAAGCTCCACTGTGACCCGATCTCCCGGAAGTATCCTGATAAAATGCATGCGGATCTTTCCGGAGACATGTGCCAATACCTTGTGTCCATTATTCAGTTCCACCCTGAACATGGCGTTCGGTAGTGGTTCCAGAACTTTACCTTCTACTTCAATAACATCTTCTTTGGACATAAGCATTTTCCCTCCTTTGACTTTTTATCCCGCTAGAGACTACGTTCGAGTTAGTATTTCAGGCCCATTTTCTGTGATAGCCACTGTATGCTCGAAATGTGCCGAGGCTCGGCGATCTTTGGTTACTACTGTCCATTCGTCCTCAAGAGTTTCTACATCATATCCTCCTAAGTTCACCATGGGCTCAATCGCCAGGGCCATTCCTACCTCGAGTCTCGGCCCCCTGCCGGGTTTGCCAAAGTTGGGCAGCTGTGGTTCCTCGTGCATTTTTGTTCCGATTCCGTGACCTACATAATCACGTACAACCGACATACCATTTTTTTCTACGTAGGACTGAATAGCATAAGAAATGTCAAAAAGACGGTTCCCTTTCCATGCCTGGGCAATCCCTAGCTTCAGTGATTCATCACACACTGTCAGAAGTCTTTTGTTATCTTCTGAGATCTCTCCAACAGGCAGGGTTATAGCTGCATCACCATAATAATCATGATATACCGCACCACAATCGATACTGATAATATCTCCATTTTCTAGACCCCTTAAACCAGGGATCCCGTGAACGACCTCTTCATTGATTGAAGTACATAAGGTAGCAGGAAACCCATTATAGCCTTTAAAAGCTGGAACTGCACCATAGCTACGAATATATGCTTCAGCGGCCTTGTCAAGATCTTCCGTGGATACTCCCGGCTTAACCATCTCTTTCATGATTTCCAGAACTTCGGCTACGATCCGGCCAGCACTACGCATGCGGTCAAGTTGTTCCTTGTTCTTCACTTCAATCATGGTCTTCACTCCAAGACATCGAGAATATCATGGAAGACTTTTTCTATTTCTTGATCCCCTTGAATTCTTCTAAGCAGGCCTTGTTCACTGTAATAATTTATTAAAGGTTCGGTCTGCTCATTGTAGACTTTAAGGCGATTTTGTGCTGTTTCCAGTGTGTCGTCACTGCGTTGATAAAGTTCACCTTCGCATTTATCACACTGTCCTGGTTCTTGGGGTGGGTTAAACACCATATGATAGGTAGCAGTACACTGTTTACATACCCTTCGACCAGTCAGTCTCTCCAGGAGACTCTTATCGTCAAGTTCGATATTGACTACTCCGTCGAGACCAATATTAAGATCACTTAGAATTTTGGCTAAAGCATCTGCCTGAGCAGCCGTACGAGGGAAGCCATCCAGAAGGAAGCCTTTAGAACAATCTGCTTGAGCTAGTCTTTCTGCAACGATGCCGATTGTAACTTCATCTGGGACCAACGCCCCCGAATCCAGGTATTCTTTCGCCTTAATCCCCAGTGGGGTCTGCTCTTTAATTGCTGCCCTGAACATATCTCCGGTAGAGATATGAGGGATTGTGAAATGCTGAGTGAGCAGTTCCGCCTGAGTCCCTTTTCCTGCACCAGGAGGACCCATGAGTATAGCTCTCATCTTTTCTTCCTCCTTATTTCAGGAATCCTTGATAGTGCCTCTGCATAAGTTGAGCTTCTATCTGTTTCATAGTTTCTAACGCTACACTTACAACGATGAGCAGAGATGTGCCACCCAGGTAAATATTCTGGATTCCAGTTAAACCAATTACCATACTTGGAAGAATAGCAATAAGTGCTAAGAAAAGTCCACCGGCTAAGGTTACTCTGCTTAGAATTTTAAACATATAGTCCGATGTTGGGCGCCCGGGACGGATTCCCGGAATAAATCCACCATACTTCTTAAGATTCTCAGCAACATCAACAGGATTAAAAGTGATTCCTGTGTAGAAATACGTGAAGAATATAATCAACAAAGCATACATCGTCAAGTATGGTATAGATTGCAGGCTGCCGTTCATGGTCATCCACTTCTGAACGAAGAGTGAAAATCCTGATGTACTAGGCATCCAAGAAGCAATGGTAGCTGGGAAAGCCATTAAGGAAATACCGAAGATGATCGGGATAACCCCTGCTTGGTTAACTTTTAAAGGTATATGCGAACTTTGTCCACCGTATACCCTGCGACCTACAACTCTTTTAGCATATTGTACAGGGATTCTTCTTTGGCCTTCTTGAATATAAACTACACCTGCAATAATGGCGGCTGCAATAATTATCAGCCCTAGGATAGCAAAATAGCTTATTTCTCCAACTTTTAAGAGGCCAATTAAATATTTAACAGCGTCTGGTACTGCAGCGACGATACCGGCAAAGATTATCAGGGAAATACCATTACCTATGCCATGTTCAGTTATCTGCTCACCAAGCCACATCAAGAATGCAGTTCCTGCTGTCAGTACTAGAGCAATCATTAAATAAATTGGAATCCTTAATGATTCATCAGGAATGACAAGTGCTCCTCGTAATCCTATTGTCAATCCTAGACCATTGATAAAGCCGAATACTACTGTTGCATAACGAATATACTGAACAATTTTCTTTCTGCCTTCGTCCCCTTCTTTGGAGAGTCTCTCCAGATGAGGGATAACCACAGTCAGAAGTTGAATGATAATCGAAGCGGTAATATACGGCATGATGCTTAAAGCAAATACAGAAAATCTCTTAAGAGAACCTCCGGAAAAGGTGTTGAAGAAATCTAAAATTCCTCCACTTCCTCCCATCATTTCTGTAAGCAGTGTGCGATCCATAAAAGGAATTGGTATATGTGCCCCTATCCTAAAGACTAGGAGCATAAGCAGGGTGAACCCTATTTTATTTCTAATGCTTGGAATCTTCCAGGCATCTCTCAGGGTCTGCACTATCGCCAATTTATTCCACCTCTACTTTTCCACCTGCAGCGGTTATTTTTTCGGCTGCTGTTTTGCTCACTTTATTCACTTTTATTATAAGTGCCTTGGTTAGTTCACCATCACCCAATACTTTAACACCATCTTGAAGTTTTTTAATCAATCCGGCCTCAAAGAGAGCTTCAATAGTGACCTCGGCTCCTTTTTCAAATCTTTCTTCTAAATCGGAAAGGTTTACAACGGTGTATTCCTTACCAAATTTATTATGAAACCCCCGTTTGGGAAGTCTGCGGGTCATAGGCATCTGTCCACCCTCAAAACCAGGACGAACTCCTCCTCCTGAGCGTGCGTTTTGACCATTATGACCTCTACCGGCTGTGTTTCCCAAACCAGAGCCTGTTCCACGTCCAACACGTTTACGTGTTTTTGTTGATCCTTTGGCAGGTTTGAGTTCATGGAGTTTCAAATACGGACACCTCCTTACTTTTTGCAATACTGTCAGTTAAAATAATCAGCTAATTATCTCTTCCACTGTCTTCCCACGTAGCTTGGCTACTTCTGATTCACGTTTCAAGCTCTTAAGTCCAGCCATGGTAGCATTTACTACGTTATGGGCATTGGAAGTTCCTAATGATTTAGTGAGTATATCTTTAACCCCTGCTACTTCAAGCACAGCACGAACCGGTCCGCCAGCAATAACTCCTGTACCTTTAGCTGCCGGCTTTAACAAGACCTGCCCTGCTCCATATTGACCGATTATTGGATGGGGAATCGTAGTTCCTTTGAGAGGTATTGAGATCAGGTTTTTCTTAGCATCTTCTATTCCTTTGCGGATAGCTTCAGGAACTTCTCCAGCTTTGCCTAAACCTGCACCAATAATACCGTTGCCGTCTCCTACTACAACCAAAGCACTAAAGCTAAATCTTCTTCCGCCTTTAACAACTTTGGCTACACGGGCAATATGCACAATCTTTTCCGTAAGCTCAAGTTTGTTAGGATCGATATTTGATGACAATGATTTTCCCTCCTTTACATTAGTTTAGAAGCTAAGACCTGCTTCTCTGGCAGCCTCTGCTAAGGCTGCTATTCTACCATGGTAAAGACTTCCACCACGGTCATATACTACTTTAGTGATCCCTTTTTCTTGTGCTTTCTTGGCTATGAGTTCTCCAACCTTTTTAGCACCTTCAACATTACCGCCTGATATCCCTGCTTCTTTGAAAGCTGCATCAAGGGATGAGGCTGCAGCAAGTGTTACAGCGAGCTCGTCGTTGATAATCTGAGCATAAATATGACTTGAACTTCTAAATACTGCTAAACGTGGTCTTTCTGCAGTACCATGAATTCTACTGCGAACACTTTTATGCTTCTTTTTAAGGATTTCCCTGCGGTCAGTCCTCTTAATCAAAGTTTTTCACCCTTTCATGGTAAGAGATTTTGCCCTTACCTTATTTCTTGGCACCAGTTTTTCCTTCCTTACGGCGAACAACTTCTTTTTCATATCTGATTCCTTTACCTTTATATGGCTCAGGAGGACGTTGTTCACGGACATCAGCAGCGAAGATTCCCACTTTTTCCTTATCAATACCTTTAATGGTAATTTTAGTGGGGGCGGGAACCTCTATTTCTATGCCTTCCCAAGGATCCATCTCCACAGGATGTGATTTACCTACTGTCAAAACAAGTTTAGTTCCTTTGAGAGCGGCACGATAACCTACCCCTACTAGTTCCAGGTTTTTGCTGAAACCATTGGTTACCCCTTCAATCATGTTAGCAATAAGGGTACGTGTTAAACCATGGTAGGAACGGTGTACCGGCTTATCACTAGGACGTGTGACATTAATTATATTATCTTCAATACTAACAGTTATTTCAGGTCTTAATTCTCTGGCAAGAGTGCCTTTCGGCCCCTTAACTGTGACAAGGTGACCTTCTTGTTTGATTTCTACTCCAGCGGGAATAGTGATAGGTTTTCTACCAATTCGAGACATATTCTACACCTCCATCCTTTACCAAATGTAGCAAATGACTTCTCCACCTAGACCTTCATTGCGCGCCTGTCTGTCAGGCATAATGCCTTTGGAGGTAGATATTACAGCAACTCCTAGACCGCTTAAAACTCTGGGAATATTGTCTTTCTTGGCATAAACACGTAAGCCAGGACGGCTAATACGTTTAAGCCCTGTTATAACTCTCTCACGATTAGGACCGTATTTAAGATAAAGTCTTAAAATACCTTGTTTACTATCTGCAATATATTCATAATCCTTAATATAGCCTTCTTGTTTAAGGACTTCAGCAAGATCTTTCTTCATGTTTGATGCCGGTATTTCAACTTTATCATGGTAAACCATGCCCGCGTTGCGGATACGTGTTAAGAAATCGGCAATAGGATCTGATGATATTGACACTGAGTGTTCCCCCTTTCTCCAATAGTGCAGTGCTTACCAACTAGCTTTGGTGATACCAGGTAATTCGCCTTTATGAGCTAGTTCTCTAAAGCATATCCTACATATTCCGAATTTACGCATATAAGCGTGTGGGCGACCGCATACTTTACAGCGATTGTGCCAGCGTACAGAATATTTCGGTTTGCGCGATTGACGAACTATCATTGACTTTTTGGCCATAATCTAAAGCCTCCTTAAATTCTAGTCACGAAACGGCATTCCGAATCCTCTTAGAAGCTCTTTTGCTTCTTCATCGGTATTAGCTGTAGTTACGAAAACTATATCCATTCCCCTGATTTTATCGATTTTATCATAGTTAATCTCAGGGAATATTAGCTGTTCTTTAATGCCTAAGGTATAGTTACCTCTACCATCGAAAGCCTTAGAAGACACGCCTTGGAAATCACGGACACGAGGAAGAGCTACATTAAGAAGTCTATCAACGAATTCATACATCCGCTTGCCTCTTAATGTTACTTTCACGCCTATTGGCATCCCCGCACGCAGCTTAAAAGCAGCAATTGATTTCTTAGCACGGGTGACAACAGGTTTTTGTCCAGAAATAGTCATGACATCTTCTATTGCTGAATCAATGGCTTTAGGGTTTGCAATTGCTTCTCCTAAGCCAACGTTGATTACAACTTTGTCTAGCTTAGGTGTTTGCATGATATTAGTATAATTAAACTTCTTTTGAAGATTTGGGGTTATTTCATTTTTATAAAAATCTATTAAGCGAGCCACCAGAGTACCTCCCTTCTGGAATTACTTCTTTTCTTTATCAGGTAAGTTGTGTCCGCATTTTTTGCAGACTCTTACCTTTCCTTCTCCGGTAATCTTCATGCTCCTTCTAGTCACAGAATTGCATTCTGGGCAAAAAAGCATAACATTTGAAACGTCAATTGGAGCTTCCATATCCATGATTCCACCCTGAGGCATACTCTTGGTTGGTTTCTGGTGTTTCTTAACAACGTTGGTCTTTTCCACTACAACTCTATTCTTGCCAGGGATTACTTCAAGGACTTTGCCTTTATTCCCCGCATCTTTTCCGGAAATAACCATTACCATATCGCCTTTTTTGACGTTTAGTTTTTTCTTCTCGGTGGACATATTTCTTCACCTCCGTCCGGCATGTTACTATAATACTTCCGGTGCCAGCGAAACAATTTTCATATAGTCTCTTTCCCTAAGTTCACGGGCCACTGGTCCAAAAATACGCGTTCCTTTTGGGCTCTTATCATCTTTAATGATTACTGCAGCATTCTCGCTAAACCTAATATAAGAACCGTCAGGTCTTTTAATCTCCTTGGTTGTACGGACTATAACCGCTTTTACCACTTCACCCTTTTTGACAACGCCGCCTGGTGTTGCCTCTTTAACAGAAGCAATAATCACATCACCAATTGATGCATAGCGACGTCTAGTGCCACCCAGAACACGGATGCATAACAGTTTCTTTGCTCCGGTATTGTCCCCTACCTTCAGGGTTGATTCTTGCTGAATCATTGGGCGGAACCTCCTTTCTGGCTGCTTCTTTTTCTCTTAAGAACTAGAGAACAACTGCTTTTTCTACGACCTTAACCAATCTCCAACACTTATCTTTGCTTAAAGGTCTTGTCTCCATAATTAAAACAATGTCTCCAACTTTTGCCTCGTTGTTCTCATCGTGTGCCTTGTATTTTTTAGTCACTCTAATAGTCTTTTTATATACAGGATGCTTCATAGTAGTTTCGACAGATACCACTATGGTTTTATCCATCTTATCACTGACTACTTTGCCAAACTTGTTCTTACGGTTCGTTCTTTCCAATGCTACTGCCTCCTTTCCCTGCCTTAAGCACGCTTAAGTTCACGCTCACGGAGAATGGTCTTGCCTCTGGCTATCCCCTTACGAACTTCTCTAATCCGCATGTGATTGTCAAGCTGTCCGGTAGCTAGTTGAAAACGCAAATTGAATAATTCCGTCTTATACTGGTCAATTTGTTTAACCAGTTCTTCATCTGTCATATCACGGAAATTCTTATTCTTCGCCATTTGCGTCACCTCCAACCTGATCTGCCTTGCTGACAAACTTGCATTTAACAGAAAGTTTGTGTGCTGCCAGACGCAAAGCCTCACGAGCAACTTCTTCGGAAACCCCAGCAAGTTCAAACATTATTCTATTAGGCTTAATAACTGCAACCCAGTATTCAGGGGTACCTTTACCACTTCCCATACGGGTTTCAGCAGGCTTTGCAGTAATCGGCCTGTCAGGGAAAACATTTATCCAAACCTTACCACCACGTTTGATATAACGGGTCATGGCAATACGAGCCGCCTCAATCTGACGGTTAGTAATCCAGCCATTTTCAAGTGCCATCAAACCGTACTCGCCATAAACTATCTTAGTTCCCCTCTGGGCTACCCCTTTAAGGCTGGGACGATGCTGTTTACGACGTTTTACTCTGGTAGGTACTAACATCTTATACTCCTCCTTCCTCCTGGACGACCTTCTTGGTAGGAAGAACTTCTCCACGATAGATCCAAACTTTTATACCGATTTTGCCGTAGGTTGTATTTGCTTCGGCAAATCCATAATCGATATCAGCACGAAGGGTGTGAAGAGGTACTTTTCCTTCGTTATACCATTCAGTACGAGCAATTTCCGCTCCACCAAGACGACCACCACATGAAATTTTAATGCCTTGGGCACCAGCACGCATAGTGCGGCCCACTGTTTGTTTCATAGCTCTACGGAAGGAAACACGTTTCTCGAGCTGTTGAGCTACACTATCAGCAACCAGCTTAGCATCAAGTTCTGGTTTCTTGATTTCAACTATATTTACAGCAACCTGCTTGCCTGTCATAGCTTCAAGTGTTTTACGCAGGTTTTCCACTTCAGCTCCGCCACGTCCGATAACTATCCCTGGTTTAGCAGCATGCACAGATACTTTTACTCTGTTGGCTGCTCTTTCTATTTCAACTTTGGGAACTCCAGCCTGTTGAAGTTTATTCTGGATGAATTTACGAATCTTGAGATCTTCGTGAAGGAGCTCCTCGTAGTTCCTATCAGCATACCAACGGCCTTCCCAGGTACGGATAATTCCAATTCGAAGACCTTTGGGGTTTACTTTTTGACCCATGCTTTGCCTATTCCTCCTTCTTATCACCGACAACTACGGTTATGTGACTGGTTCTTTTACGAATCCTATCAGCACGTCCCATAGCTCGGGGCATAATTCGCTTTAGCGTAGGTCCCTGATCTACATAAACTTTAGTTACATACAGATCATCAGGACTTAATTCCAAGTTGTGCTCAGCATTTGCAACAGCTGAATTTAAAACTTTACTTACCGGATCGGTGGATCCCTTAGGTGTAAACTTAAGAATAGCTAAGGCTTCGTCCACTTTTTTTCCACGGATCAAGTCAACAACTTGGCGCACCTTGCGAGGAGAGATACGGACATATTTGGCAATTGCTTTTGTTTCCATCTTGTTTACCTCCTCTCAACTTAGCGTAAGCCACTAGACTTTTCGCTTCCGGCATGTCCTTTAAATGTTCTGGTTAATGAGAATTCACCAAGTTTGTGTCCTACCATATCTTCTGTTACATAAACAGGTACATGTTTTCGTCCATCATGGACTGCAATCGTATGACCAATCATTTGCGGGAAAATGGTTGACCTTCTGGACCAGGTCTTTAGAACTTTCTTTTCCCCAGCTTTATTCATATCTTCTACTCGTTTTAAAAGTCGAGCACTAATATACGGTCCCTTTTTAACAGATCTGCCCATTCTGAATCTCCTTTCGCTTACTTCTTACCTCTACGCTTAACAATAAATTTATTACTTGGATTTTTCTTTTTGCGTGTTTTAGCGCCGAGAGCAGGCTTACCCCATGGAGTAACAGGATTACGTCCGATTGGGTTACGACCCTCACCACCACCATGTGGGTGATCTACCGGGTTCATAACTTTACCACGTACTGTCGGTCGTTTTCCAAGCCAGCGATTTCTTCCTGCTTTACCGATAGTAACATTTTCATAGTCCAAATTACCTACCTGGCCGATAGTAGCACGACACTCGAGAAGAATCATTCTCATCTCACCGGAAGGTAACCTTAAGGTTGCGTATTTTCCTTCTTTTGCCATTAACTGAGCTGAACCGCCGGCTGAGCGAACAAGCTGTCCACCTTTACCAGGTTTCATCTCAATATTATGGACTAACGTACCCACAGGAATATTCTTAAGCGGCATGGTATTTCCAACTTTAATATCCGCTTCAGCACCATTGATGACTTCCTGCCCTACTTGAAGGCCATTCGGTGCGATAATATAGGCTTTTAAACCATCAGCGTAGTTTAGAAGAGCAATATTAGCAGAGCGATTAGGATCGTACTCGATACTAGCTACCTTGGCAACGATTCCATCTTTATTCCGCTTGAAATCAATAATACGATAACGCCTTTTATGACCGCCGCCCTGATGACGTATAGTCAGGCGACCTTTATTGTTTCTTCCTGCCTTTCTCCGCAGAGGAGCCAGCAGTGAACGCTCCGGATCAACTCTAGTAATCTCTTCGTAGGTGAGTGCTGTCATCTGTCTACGTCCCGGAGATGTTGGCTTATATGATCTAATAGGCATTTTTTTCTCCCTCCTTTGCCTAGGTTGTATTACAGACCTGCAAATCCTTCGATTTTGTTTCCAGGCTCAAGGGTTACTATGGCTTTCTTCTTAGCTGTAGTCTTACCTACATAGCGACCCATGCGTTTCTCTTTAGGCTTTACCTTAAGAGTATGAACGTTATCTACTTTAACTTTAAACATTTTTTCTACAGCATTTTTTATTTCAATCTTGTTAGAGTTTACATCGACATAAAAGGTGTATTTATTCTCTCCAACCATCCCTACAGATTTCTCGGAGACTACAGGACGGATAAGAACATCACGTGCATCACGCATTGCTTAACACCTCCTCTGTTCTTGTAACAGCTGCTTTAGTAAAGATGACAACATCATGTTTCAATAAATCAACTATATTTAAACCATCGGCTCTTGCTGTAATTACCCCCTGGATATTACGAGCTGAGATTTGTATGTTGTTATCATTACTTTCCAATACCAATAATGCTTTTTTGTTAACCTTAAGTGCTTCTAAAAATTTAACCATGTCTTTGGTCTTAGGTTGTTCAAAGCTCATCTGATCAACAACAATAAGACAATTTTCATTTACTTTACTAGATAGTGCAGAACAAAGAGCCAAACGTTTCACTTTTTTAGGCAACTTTTTACTGTAATCTCTAGGCTTAGGTCCGAAAACAATACCGCCGCCTCTCCAGAGTGGAGAACGAATAGTTCCTGCTCTAGCACGACCAGTACCTTTTTGTCTCCAAGGCTTACGTCCGCCACCTCTAACTTCGCTGCGTCCCAGTGTTGAGTGTGTACCAACTCTGGCATTAGCCTGTTGCGCAACTACAGCTGAATGCATAACATGGACATTCGGTTCAATTCCAAATACACGATCATTTAATTCTAACTCTCCAACTGGAGATCCTTGCATATCTACTACCTGTACCTTAGGCATTGTGTTATCCTCCTTTCCTCACGGATTACTGAGCTTTTACCGAATTATTCAGTATTAGCAGGCTTTTCTTGGCACCAGGTACACATCCTTTGACAAGGATGATATTTTTATCAACATCAACCCTGACGATTTCCAGGTTTTGAACAGTAACTCTATCGCCACCCATACGTCCAGGTAAGTTTCTTCCTTTGAAAACACGAGCTGGGCCCATCGCGCCCATGGAACCTGTACGCTTATGGTATTTGGATCCATGACTCTTAGGTCCGCGATTGCTTCCATGACGTTTGTGCATACCTGCAAATCCTTTTCCCCTAGATGTTCCTACAACATCAATTTTGTCTCCCACTGCAAAAATGTCAGCTTTGATTTCTTGACCAATTTCAAAATTATCGACTTCATTCGTCCTGAACTCTCTGATGAAGCGCAATATTTTGCTGCCGGCTTTCTTCAAGTGCCCTTTTTCAGGTTTATTAGCCAGGTTTTCTCTTTTCTCATCAAAACCCACCTGAATAGCATTGTAACCATCAGAAGCTTCATTTTTTTTCTGCAGAACATAACACGGTCCCGCTTGGACCACAGTTACCGGAATTACTTTTCCGTCTTCGGCAAAGACTTGGGTCATTCCTACTTTTCTACCCAGAATTCCTTTAGACACGACGCCACCTCCTATACACTTTGAAGTGCACCAAGCTTAAGCCGGAGCACGAAAGTGTCTTTAAAATAAATATTTGTTTATAAACGCATCCCACTTGGATGGTGTTCCACACCCCCGTGTGTTTCGCGCAGCAAACATGACTATATTACCACATTCTTTGACAGAATGCCAGTAATATTTAAAGTTTTATTTCGATATCTACACCTGAAGGTAAATCCAGTCTCATCAAGGCATCTACTGTCTTGGATGTAGGATCGATAATATCAATCAGACGTTTATGAGTCCTCATCTCGAATTGCTCACGGGAGTCTTTATTGACGTGGGGTGAGCGTAAAATAGTATAAATGCTTTTCTCTGTTGGTAGGGGGATAGGACCATTAACGCTTGCTCCAGTCCTTTTAGCTGTATCAACTATTCTTTCAGCTGATTGGTCAAGAGTCTTATGATCGAACGCTTTGAGCCTTATTCTTATTTTCTGATTCATATTATTAACCTCCTGATTTTGTGTCTGTTATACAGACTTATTCATGCGAAAATTCCCTATCTTCAGGCGGAGTCACCTTCCAACAGCAACCTCTCACATGTTTTATATTGCTACAGAAGGGAAGCTGCGTTTCTTGATGCGCAGCTTCCCAGAGCTTTAATTGTAATAACAATTATTCAATAACCTCGGCAACAACACCCGAACCAACGGTACGTCCACCTTCACGGATAGCGAAGCGGAGTCCTTCTTCCATAGCAATAGGAGTGATAAGTTCGCACTCGATGGAGATGTTATCTCCAGGCATGATCATTTCTACACCTTCTGGAAGTTGGATAACACCGGTAACGTCGGTAGTACGGAAATAGAATTGTGGACGATAGTTATTGAAGAACGGAGTATGACGTCCACCTTCTTCTTTACTCAAAACGTAAATTTGACCTTTAAATTTGGTATGAGGCTTAATACTTCCTGGTTTAGCAAGAACTTGACCACGCTCGATATCTTTACGCTCAACACCACGAAGCAATGCGCCAATGTTATCACCGGCTTGTGCTTGATCCAGAAGCTTACGGAACATTTCAACTCCGGTGCAGACAGTTTTACGTGGTTTTTCACTGAGACCAACAATTTCGATCTCTTCACCAACTTTAACTTGTCCACGCTCAACACGGCCTGTGGCAACAGTACCACGACCAGTAATAGTAAACACGTCCTCAACAGGCATAAGGAAAGGCTTGTCAACAGCACGCTCAGGGTTTGGAATATAAGCGTCAACTGCATCCATCAGATTCCAGATAGGACCGCAAGCTTCACATTCTCTGCCTCCGCAACCACATTCCAAAGCTTTTAAGCCTGAACCAGGAATTACTGGAATATCATCACCAGGGAATTCATAATAGCTTAATAGTTCACGAACTTCCATTTCTACAAGCTCAAGAAGCTCAGGATCGTCAACTAAGTCAACTTTGTTCAGCCAAACTACGATATGAGGAACACCAACCTGACGGGCAAGCAGGATATGCTCACGAGTCTGAGGCATGGGGCCATCAGCTGCAGAAACAACCAAGATAGCACCGTCCATCTGAGCAGCACCGGTAATCATGTTCTTAACATAGTCAGCATGTCCTGGGCAGTCAACGTGTGCGTAGTGACGATTAGCTGTTTCATACTCCACATGAGCAGTAGAGATGGTAATACCACGCTCACGCTCTTCAGGAGCTTTATCGATTTGATCAAATGCTGTAGCTACAGCTCCACCGGTTTTAGATAAGCAAGTAGTAATGGCAGCGGTGGTAGTTGTTTTACCATGGTCAACGTGACCGATGGTTCCCACATTAACGTGAGGTTTGTTACGTTCGAATTTTTGTTTACCCATTCCAGAATTCACTCCTTAATAAAGATAAATATTTGGTAATTATTTTTTTATTTAAGCCCCTGCCTCTTGGCTACTATGCCTTCGGCAATGTTTTTGGGCACTTCTTCATAATGATCAAACTGCATCGTATAGACTCCTCTTCCTTGAGTGCGTGAACGCAGTTCGGTAGCATAACCAAACATTTCGGAAAGAGGTACAAAGCCGCGAATAATCTGAGCTCCTGAGCGGGCTTCCATCCCTTCGATACGGCCTCGTCTGGAATTCATATCTCCAATGACATCACCCATGTATTCTTCAGGAACTGTAACTTCAACTTTCATAGACGGTTCTAAGATTGCAGGATCTGCTTTGGCCGCTGCCGCTTTGAAAGCCATTGAACCGGCGATCTTGAAAGCCATCTCCGAAGAGTCAACATCATGATAGGAGCCGTCATATACAATTGCTTTAATATCCAGAACTGGATAACCAGCCAATATTCCATTTTGCAAGGCTTCTTCAATCCCTGCTTGGATAGGAGAGATATATTCTTTAGGAATAGTCCCACCAACAATCTTGCTTTCAAAAACAAATCCAGTTCCTTGGTCGAGAGGTTCAAACTCTACCCAACAGTGACCATATTGTCCTCGTCCTCCAGACTGTCTGACAAACTTACCTTCAGCTTTAACTGCTTTACGGATAGTCTCCTTATATGCAACTTGAGGACGTCCGACATCACAACCTACTTTGAACTCCCTCTGCAGTCTATCAACGATAATCTCTAAGTGAAGTTCTCCCATTCCGGAAATGATTGTCTGTCCCGTCTCCTCATCTGTATGCGTTTTGAAAGTAGGATCTTCCTCTGCTAATTTAGCCAATGAGGTTCCAAGCTTCTCTTGATCAGCTTTTGTCTTAGGCTCAATCGAGACATGAATAACGGGCTCAGGAAATACCATGGATTCCAAGATAATTCTCTTCTTTTCATCACACAGGGAATCTCCTGTACCGACATCTTTGATCCCAACAGCTGCAGCTATATCTCCAGCTCTGATTTCATCAACATCTTCACGATGATTTGCATGCATCCGGAGTATTCTGCCTATTCTCTCCTTTTTACCCTTTGTAGAGTTAAAGATATAAGAACCTGCCTTAAGAGTACCCGAATAGACTCTGAAGAAAGTAAGTTTTCCGACGTAAGGGTCTGACATAATTTTAAAAGCTAAAGCTGCGAAAGAGTGATCATCATTAGGAGGACAGATCTCTTCTTCGTTGGTATCCGGGTTGATACCAGTTATAGGAGGAACGTCAAGAGGAGATGGCATATAATCTACCACCGCATTCAACAAAGGTTGTACCCCTTTGTTTTTGAAGGATGATCCACAAATAACAGGTATAAACTGTAATTCTATGGTTCCCTTGCGAATTCCGCGTTTAATCTCTTCTTCAGAAATCTCTGTTCCCTCTAAATATTTCATCATCAAGTCTTCATCTACTTCGGCGATTGCTTCCAATAGTTTCTCACGATATTCCTGAGCTTGGGAAAGCATGTCTTCGGGAACATCTGTTGTATCGCTCGCTGTGCCCAAATCATCTGTATAGATAGTTGCTTTCATTGTTACCAGATCGATGATCCCTTTAAAGTTTTCTTCCATACCAATAGGAAGCTGTAAAGGAACAGGATTGGAACCCAAGCGCTCAGCAATCATGGAGACTCCACGGAAAAAATCTGCGCCTACTCTATCCATCTTATTAATATAGGCAATACGGGGAACACCATATTTATCAGCCTGACGCCAAACAGTTTCGGACTGAGGTTCAACACCTCCGACGGAACAGAACACTGCTACCGCACCATCGAGGACGCGTAGAGAGCGCTCTACTTCAACTGTGAAATCAACGTGCCCTGGCGTGTCAATAATGTTAATATTATGCTCATTCCATTGGCATGTTGTAGCTGCCGAAGTAATGGTAATACCGCGCTCCTGTTCCTGAACCATCCAGTCCATGGTAGCAGCACCATCGTGTACCTCGCCTAGTTTGTGTACACGACCGGTATAAAACAATATACGCTCTGTAGTTGTCGTCTTGCCGGCATCAATATGAGCCATGATACCTATATTCCGAGTTTTCTCCAATTGAAATTGCCTTGCCACTTATTATCAGCCTTTCTAAGAAAATCATTACCAACGGTAATGGGCAAAAGCTTTATTCGCTTCAGCCATTTTATGAGTATCTTCTTTCTTCTTGAATGCTCCACCAGTGCTGTTAGCCGCATCCATCAGCTCTCCAGCAATTCTTTCTTGCATAGTCTTCTCTCCCCGTTTACGAGCGTAATCTACAATCCAACGTAAACCAAGAGTGAGACGACGATCTGCTCTTACTTCAATAGGTACTTGATAGTTTGCACCACCAACCCTACGCGCCTTGACTTCTAAGACAGGCATAACATTTTTTAAAGCGGTTTCAAACACTTCTAAAGGGTCTTTACTTGTCTTTTCTTCAATAATTTTAAATGCATTATAGCAATTCGTTTCTGCCACACCTTTTTTGCCATCAAGCATTATCTGGTTAATAAACTTGGTAACAGTTTTATTTTTATAAATAGGATCCGGCAGTATTTCTCTTCTTGCAATATATCCCTTACGTGGCAATTCTGTTCCCCCTTTCTATCAAGACTTATACGCCAACATCGTTGCTAATTAGTCTAGGTTACTTTTTCTTAGGTCTCTTAGTGCCATATTTGGAACGACCACGGTTTC